>Ga0187892_10002098_pt1 | contig 41856 bp, 48 predicted proteins | sample MA1701073metaG_FD_139345 | JGI IMG/M metagenome (GOLD analysis project Ga0187892, IMG submission 139345) | Bio-ooze microbial communities from a basaltic lava cave in the Kipuka Kanohina Cave System on the Island of Hawaii, USA - MA170107-3 metaG ... | reverse complement strand
TTCAATCCAGTACCGCTTTTGCAGCTGGTCGAGGTTGTAAGCGGGGACAAAACAAACCCCGAGCTCGCGAAAAAGGCCGCCGCCTTCGTGCGCCAGATCGACAAGCTGCCGCTGCCGGCGAAGGACTCGCCGGGCTTCCTGGTGAACCGCGTGCTCGGCCCTTACATGCTGAACGCCTTCCAGATGATCGACGAGGGACACAAGCCCGAGACGCTCGACAAGGCGATGGAGGACTTCGGCATGCCGATGGGACCGGCGGAGCTCGCCGACACCGTCGGCCTCGACATCTGCCTCGCCGCCGGCAAGGCGCTCGCCAAGGGCGCGACCGCGGTGCCCGAGATCCTGGCGAACAAGGTCGCGCTCGGGCACCTCGGCAAGAAGACGGGCCAGGGGATCTACCGCTACACGGAAGGAAAAGGCGGTGGCAAGCCTGTCAAAAGCCAGCCCGACACCTATGACCAGGCGCTGGTCGACGCGCTGATCGAGCCCTACCTGCACGAGGCGCAGGCGGTGCTCGCCGACCGCGTGGTGGCGGAGGCCGACCTGGTGGACGCCGGCCTCATCTTCGGCACCGGGTTCGCGCCGTTCCGCGGCGGGCCGCTTCACTATATAAAGACGCGTGGCGGAAAAGCTCCCTGAGGGGAAGGTCCCGGCGCTGCGGGTCATGCCGATGCCCGCGGACGCGAACCAGAACGGCGACATCTTCGGCGGCTGGATCATGGCGCAGGTCGACATCGCCGGCGGTACGGTCGCCGGGCGCACCGCGCGCGGCCGCGTCGCCACCGTCGCAGTCAAGGAATTCGTGTTCAAGCAGCCGGTGCAGATCGGCGACCTCCTCTCCTTCTACGTCGACCTGGTGCGCATCGGCAACACCTCGATCACCGTGAACGTCGAGGTGTACGCCGAGCGCCGGCCGACCGACCCGACGGTGGTCAAGGTGACCGAGGCGACCCTCACCTACGTCGCGATCGACAGCCTCGGGCGGCCGCGCCCGGTGCCGCGCGCCTAGATTGCTGCTCGACGCGCCGACGCTCACGGCGGTCGCGCTGCTTGCGGTCGGCGCGGCGGTGATCAGCGGCATGAGCGGCTTCGGCACCGGCGTGATCCTCGCCGCCGCGCTGGTGCCGCTGATCGGCGTAAAGGCGGTGATCCCGGTGATGGCGGTCGCCGGCGTGATCATCAACGCCGGCCGCTTCTGGTTCTACCGCGAGCACCTCGACCGGCGCACGCTCGCCCTGGTGCTCGCCGCCTCGCTCCCCTTCCTCGTGCTCGGCACCTGGATCTACAGCATCCTCGACGCGCGCGCGCTCGGCACCGTGCTCGGGCTGGCGGTCATCGCGTTCGTGCCCTTGCGAAGGATTCTCCAGGCAAGAAAGGTCGTCATCGGCCGCGCCGGCCTCACCATCGGCTCGGGCGTGTTCGGCCTCGCCACCGGCATCGCCACCGGCACCGGCGTGATCATGGTGTCGCTGCTGCTCGGCGCCGGGCTCGCCACGCCCGCGGTGCTCGCCACCGACGCGATGGTGTCGATCGTGCTCGACATCGCGAAGGCCGTCCTGTTCCAGCGCTTCGACCTGCTCGACATGGACGCCTTCCTGACCGGCATCGTCATCGGCGCCGCCAGCATCCCCGGCAGCGCGATCGCGGCGTGGCTGGTCGGGCGCATCGGCGCGCGGCTCCACATCTACTTCATGGAAGGGCTGATCCTGGTGGGCGGCGCTTCCATGCTCTGGCACTCCTGGAAATAGACCCATGAAAAACCTGAAAGGAAAGGTCGCGGCGGTCACCGGCGCGGCCAGCGGCCTCGGCCGCTCGATGGCGCTCGCCTTCGCCGGCGAGGGCATGCACGTCGCGCTGGCGGATGTGGATCAGGCGGGATTGAAAGACACTGAAGCAGCGCTTCAGGAGCTCGGCATTCGCACGATCGCGGTCAAGGTCGATGTATCCCGCGCCCAGGATGTCGAGGCCTTTCGAGATCGAATCCTTTCTGAACTGGGCGGCATCCACCTCGTCTGCAACAACGCCGGCGTGTCGCCGCTCGGCGCGGCGTGGGAGCTGAGCGCCGCCGACTGGCAGTGGATCCTCGGCGTCAACCTCTGGGGCGTGATCCACGGCGTGCGCGCGTTCACGCCGCATCTGATGGCGCAGAACGAAGGCCATGTCGTCAACACCGCCTCGGTGTCCGGGCTGATCTCGCCGCCGGGCTCGAGCGCCTACAACGTCACCAAGCACGCGGTGGTGACGCTCTCCGAAACGCTGCACCACGAGTTGCGCGAGCGCGGCTCGGCGGTCGGCGTCTCGGTGCTCTGCCCCGCCTACGTGCCGACCCGGATCACCGAATCCGAGCGCAACCGGCCGAAGGGGGTTGTTTCCGAGAAGTCAAAGGAAACCCTGGCGAGGGAAGCGATGCTGAAAAAGGCGGTCGCCTCAGGCAAGGTGTCCGCCGACCAGGTGGCGCAGGCGGTGGTCGCGGCGGTGAAGGAGGAGCGCTTCTATATCCTCACGCACCCGCGCATCAAGGGCGCGATCCAGGCGCGCATGGAGGACATCCTGCAGGGCCGCGCGCCGCGCAACCCGATGGCGCTCTAGCTATTCAAAGGAAAATCAGGGACAGACCACGTTTTTCACCACGCACAGCTCCGAAAAACGTGGTCTGTCCCTGATTTTCGTCGTTACTTTGACATCAAGGCGGCCTGGGCGGCCTTGCGGTCGTCGTTCACCTTCTTGAACACCGGGCGCTCGCCGAGCATCTTCAGGTAGCCCTTGAGCTGCGGGATGTCCTCGAGGTAGTCGCGCCCGAGGCCGTGCTTGGTGGCGAGCGACACGAGCGGCAGGTGCACGAACGCCGCGCAGTCGGCGAGCGTGAGCTCGCTTCCGGCGATGTAAGGATCGAAGCGCGTGAGTCCCTTGAAGGCGCGGAGGCCCTTGGCGAGGTCCTTCTCGACCCCCTGCTTCACCTCGTCGGAGACCGGGCGCTTCCAGAACACCTGGCCGTAGAGCCGGCGCGCGACCAGCTCGACGTGGAGCTCCATGAACTTGATCAGCTCTCTGACTTTCGCGCGCTCGAACGGGTCCTTCGGCATCAGCGGCTTCTGCGGGTACGCCTCCTCGAGGTATTCGGCGATCACCTCCGACTCGGCGAGGCGCCGGCCGCCGTCGAGCTCGAGGAACGGCACCTTGCCGATCGGCGAGCGCGCCAGGAACTCGTCCTTCTGCGACGGGCTGCAGCCCGGGTCCTCCTCGAAGGGCACCCCCTTCTCGAGGAGCGCGATGCGCACCTTGTTGTGGTAGTTGCTGAGGTGGAAACCGCAGAGTTTTAGCATCCGGGGATTATAGTCAGGCCATGACGAAGGAAGACCCCGGCTTCATCACCGACCTCGCCGCCGACACCTCCTACGGCGGCTACCTCGCCCTCGACCGGCTGCTGTCGGCGCAGCGGCCGCGCTCGTCGCACCACGACGAGATGCTGTTCATCATCCAGCACCAGACCTCCGAGCTGTGGATGAAGCTCCTGATCCACGAGCTCGGCGCGGCGATCGGGCACGTCAAGGCGGACCGCCTCGATCCCTGCTTCAAGATCCTGGCGCGCGCGAAGCAGATCCAGCGCCAGCTGTTCGAGCAATGGTCGGTGCTCGAGACCCTCACGCCGACCGAGTACGCCGAGTTCCGCGACGTCCTCGGCCCGGCCTCGGGCCTGCAGTCGTTCCAGTTCCGCGCCATCGAGTTCCTCCTCGGCAACAAGGTGGCAAATCGCGTGGATGTCCACAAGCATGATTCAAAAGTAACCTCTGAGCTGCAAACCCTGTTGCACTCCCCCAGCCTCTACGACGAGTTCCTGCGCTACCTCGCGCGCAAGGGCATGCCAGTGCCGCGCGGGCGCGTCGAGCGCGACTGGTCGCAGCCGTACGAGCGCCACCCGGGCGTGACCGCCGTGTTCAAGACCATCTACGAGAATACCGGGCAGCACTGGGCCGAGTACGACATGTGCGAGAAGCTGGTCGACGTCGAGGAGAACTTCCTGCTCTGGCGCTTCCGCCACGTGAAGACGGTCGAGCGCATCATCGGCTTCAAGCGCGGCACCGGCGGAACCGCCGGGGTCTCGTTCCTGCGCAAGACCCTCGAGACCAGCCTGTTTCCCGAGCTGATCGATGTCCGCACCGAGATTGGATGAAGCCTGGCTCGGGCAGCACGTGTGGCCGCGGTTCGCGCGCGTATTGCAGAGAAAGGAAATCTACCTCGCCAACCATTCGCTCGGGCGGCCGCCCGACCGCATGGCCGACGACGTGCGCGCCGCGGTGGATGCGTGGTACCGCGACATGGACGGCGCCTGGCACTCGTGGCTCGAGGGCCGCGAGCGCTTCAGGGCGCTGACCGCGAAGCTGGTCGGCGCGCCGCGCGCCGACTGCGTCATCCCCAAGACCAGCGCCGGCCAGGGGCTGCGCGCGGTCCTGAATTCGTTCACCGCGAAAACGAAAGTGCTGACGAGCGACGGCGAGTTCGACTCGATCGACTTCATCCTGCGCGTCTACCGCGAGCAGGGCCGCATCGAGCTCAAGGTGGTGCCGTGGCGCAGCCTCGAGCCGAAGGGCGCGGACCTGGTGGTGCTGTCCACGGTGATGTTCCGGACCGGCGAGGTCGTGAAGCACCTGCCGGCGCTGATCCACGACGCGCACGCGGCGGGGGCGCTGGTGCTGCTCGACGTCTACCACCACGCGGGCGTCCTGCCGCTCGATGTCAGCGCGCTGGAGGCCGACTTCGCGGTCGGCGGCTCGTACAAGTACACGCGCGGCGGGCCGGGCGCGTGCTGGCTGTACGTGCGCCCGGGCCTCATCGAGACCCTGCGCACGCCCGACACCGGCTGGTTCGCGAAGAAGGACATGTTCGCGTACGCGCGGCCCGAGCCGCCGGAGTTCGGCCCCGGCGGCGACGCCTGGCTCGAGTCGACCCCGCCGGTGCTCGCGCCGATCCAGGCGCTCGCCGGCCTCGAGCTCATCCTCGAGCTCGGCGTCGAGCGGCTCCGCAAGCATTCGCTCGAGCAGAAGCGCATCCTCGCGGACTCGATCCCCGGCTGCGAAGGCGCCGGCGAGAACCATGGCGCGTTCGTGACCTTCAAGCACGCCAACGCCGCCGCGCTCTGCCTGAGGCTTGAAGAACAGGGCGTGAAGGTCGATGCGCGCGGCGAATACCTGCGCCTGGGCCCGGACATCCTGAACCCGCGCGCGGAGCTCGAGCGCGCCGCGGCTACGCTACGAGAGCTTCTTCGGCCGGAACGTACGAAGCATTGACCGCCGCCGCCACCTCGGCGTGCGTCACCTTGCCGCGCGCGACGTTGAGGCCGTTCTTCAGGTGCGGGTCGTCGGCGAGCGCGCGCTTCCAGCCCTTGTTGGCGAGCGCGATCACGAAAGGCAGCGTGGCGTTGTTGAGCGCGTAGGTCGAGGTGCGCGGCACTGCGCCCGGCATGTTGGTGACGCAGTAGTGCACCACGCCGTCGACCACGTAGGTCGGGTCGGCGTGCGTGGTCGGGCGCGAGGTCTCGAAGCAGCCGCCCTGGTCGATCGCGATGTCGACCACCACCGCGCCCTGCTTCATGTCCTTCACCATCTGGCGCGTGACGAGCCGCGGCGCCGCCGCGCCGGGCACCAGCACCGCGCCGATCACCAGGTCGGCCGAGAGCACGTGCTGCTCCAGCGTGTCGCGGCTCGAATGCACCGTGACGACGCGCGCGCCGAATTCTCTTTCGATGTTCCTCAGCGCCTCCAATGATCGATCGAGCGCGTAGACCCGCGCGGCAGAGCCCACCGCCATGCGGATGGCGCTCGAGCCGGCGACGCCCGCGCCGAGCACCGTCACCTTCGCCGGCGGCACGCCGGGCACGCCGCCGAGCAGGATGCCCATGCCGCCGCGCTCCTTCTCGAGGCAGCTCGCGCCGATCTGCACCGACATGCGCCCCGCCACCTCCGACATCGGCGCGAGCAGCGGCAGCCCGCCGCGCGCGCTGGTGACCGTCTCGTACGCGATGCAGATCGCCTTGCTCTGCACCAGGTCCCTGGTCTGCTCGGGGTCCGGCGCGAGGTGCAGGTAGGTGAAGAGCACGTGCTTCTCCCGGAGCTTCCTGCGCTCCTCGCGCTGCGGCTCCTTCACCTTGACGATCAGCTCCGCTTCCCAGGGGTCGCCGATGCGCGCGCCGGCCTTCTCGTAGGCGGCGTCCGATGCGCCGATCCCGGCACCCGCATTGGGCTCGATGATGATCTTGTGCCCGTGCGCAGCCAGCTCGCGCACCGAGGTCGGCGTGAGCCCGACCCGGTACTCGTGGGTTTTCACCTCTTTCGGCACGCCGATGATCACAGGCGCTTCACCTTGCCGAGCGCCTCGGCGACGCTCGTCTGCTCGCCGAGCTCGAGCTTGGCGATCTGGTTGCGGTGCACTTCATCCGGACCGTCGGCGAAGCGCAAAGTTCGCGCGTGCGCGTAGGCGTGGGCGAGGCCGAAGTCGTCGGACACGCCGCCGCCGCCGTGCACCTGCATCGCCCAGTCGATCACCTGGCAGGCGACGTTCGGCGCGAGCACCTTGATCATGGCGATCTCCTTCTTCGCCGCCTTGTTGCCTATGGTGTCCATCTTCCACGCCGCGCTCAGGACCATGTAGCGCGCCGAGTCGATCATGATGCGCGCCTCTGCGATGCGCTCGCGCGTCACGCCCTGGTCGGCGACTGCCCTGCCAAAAGCAATCCTTTCAGTGGCCCGCCTGCACATTTTCTCGAGCGCGCGCTCGGCCTGCCCGATGAGCCGCATGCAGTGGTGGATGCGCCCGGGACCGAGACGCCCCTGCGCGATCTCGAAGCCGCGGCCCTCGCCGAGCAGCACGTTCGAGGCCGGCACGCGCACGTCCTTCAGCTCGATCTCCATGTGACCGTGCGGCGCGTCGTCGTAGCCGAACACCGGGAGATGGCGCAGCACCTTAATACCTTTTGTATTTGAAGGTACAAGGACCATGGATTGCTGGCTGTGGCGCGAGGCATTGTCCGGGTCGGTCTTGCCCATCACGATGTAGATCTTGCAGCGCGGGTCGCCGGCGCCGCTTGACCACCATTTGGTGCCGTTGATCACATATTCATTTTTTTCACGAGAAATTCTTGTTTGTATGTTGGTCGCGTCGCTCGACGCGACGCTCGGCTCGGTCATCAGGAACGCCGAGCGGATCTTCCCCTCGAGCAACGGCTCGCACCATTCCTTCACCTGCTCGGGCGTGCCGTACTTGAGCAGCGTCTCCATGTTGCCGGTGTCGGGCGCAGAGCAGTTGAACACTTCCGGCGCCCAGGTGACGCGGCCCATGATCTCGCACAGCGGCGCGTACTCGAGGTTGGAGAGCGTGCCGCCGTGCGACTTCGGCCGCCACAGGTTCCACAAACCGGCCTTGCGTGCTTTTTCTTTTAATTCTTCAATCAAAGGAACTGGCTGCCAGCGCTGTTCGCCTTTCACATGCTCATGCCATTCGTGCTCCTGCGGATAGACGTGCTGCGCCATGAAATCGGCGACGCGCTTGCGCAGGTCCTGGACCTTGGGCGAAAAGTCGAAATTCACGCTGCCCTCCTCGATATCTTCTCGACCTGCTGCCAGCCGAGCTGCGCGAGCGGGACCGTCTTGCCCGCCGCCTCCTGCGCGAAGGTGCTCGCCGCCGTGCCGTCGAGCACGCGCTTGGCGATGCCCTGGCAGATCGCGGCGATGCGGAACAGGTTGTACGCGAGATAGAAATCCCAGTGCGACGGATCGATCGATTTTCTGTTTGTCCTTTTGCAATACGCCGACACGTATTCCGCTTCGCCGGGAATGCCCAGTTCCTTCAGGTTCAAACCTGCAATCCCGCGGAACTTGTCCGGCGGGATGTGCCAGCTCATGCAGTGGTAGGCGAAATCCGCGAGCGGGTCGCCGAGCGTCGAGAGCTCCCAGTCGAGCACCGCGAGGATCTTCGCCTCGGCCGGATGGAAGATGGTGTTGTCGAGGCGGAAGTCGCCGTGCACCACCGACGTCCCTGCCTCGGGCGGGATGTTCTTCGGCAGCCAGCCGATCAGGTGGTCCATCGCCTCGATCTTCTGCGTCTCGGAGGCGCGGTACTGCTTGCTCCAGCGCTCGACCTGGCGCGCGATGTAGTTGCCCGGCTTGCCGAAGTCGCTGAGCCCGACCTTCTGAAAATCAATCGTGTGCAAAAGCGAAATCGCGCGGTTCTGTTCGTCCCAGATCGCGGCGCGCTCGCCGCGCGTCATGCCGGGAAGCGCCGGGTCCCACAGCACGCGGCCCTCGACGTAGTCCATGACGTAAAACGCGGTGCCGATCACCGACTCGTCCTCGCACAGCACGTGCGGGCGCGCTACAGGGAAGTTTGCTCTGTAAAGAGCTGCGGTAACCCGGTATTCGCGGTCGACGGCGTGCGCGGAAGGAAGCAGCTTCCCCGGCGGCTTGCGCCGCAGGACGTATTTGCCGTTGATCCTGTAGGTCGGGTTCGACTGGCCGCCCTTGAACTGCTCGACCGAGGTAATCCTGAAGCCCAGGAATTTCTCGAGGGCGCCGACGTCGATCCGGTGACGTTCCTCGACAGGCTTAGTCCCGATAAACTGCTCAAACATGCCGGCAAAAGCTTACCCCAAAAGCTTCAACGTCTCGCACCTGAAGGGCGCGAAGTTCGCGCGCCGCGGGCTGCGCGGCTACTTCGAGTACCGCGACCTCGGCATCAAGCGCGCCACCCGGGGCAAGGTGATCGCGCACGTGATCCGTGCGCGCCCGGGAAAGGCGCCGCACGGCGAATGGCACGCGCACGCCTGCAAGGTGCAGTTCGTGTACGTGCTGAAGGGCTGGGTGCTGTTCGAGTACGAGGGCGTCGGCCGGGTGATGATGAAGGCCGGGAGCTGCTTCTACCAGCCGCCGAACATCCGCCACCGCGAGATCCGGCACTCGCGGGACGTCGAGATGCTCGAGATCGTCTCGCCGGCGCGTTTCAAGACTTATTTGGCAACTGCGTCTTTGGAGAGGCCTGCAGCCAGAAGGTCACCGGCCCGTCGTTCACGAGGCTGAGCTGCATCTCGGCGCCGAAGCGCCCGGTGGCGACGCGCGGGATCCACTCCTCGACCTTGTCGACGAAGCGCTTGAACAGGCGCTCGGCCGTCTCGGGCGAGGCGCCGCTCGAGAAGCTCGGGCGCGCGCCGCTCTTGGTGTCGGCCGCCAGGGTGAAGTTCGGCACCGCGAGCATCTGGCCGCGCACGTCCTTCAGCGACAGGTTCATCTTGCCTTCCTTGTCGGCGAAGATGCGGTAGGTGACGACGCGCTCGGCGAGCAGCAGCGCCTCGACCTCGCCGTCGCCGCGCTCCACGCCGATCAGCGCGACCACGCCGGCGCCGATCACCCCGACCGGGTCGCCAGCGATCTTGACGTTCGCGCCGGTGACGCGCTGGATGAGCGCGATCACGCGATGATGTCGGGAATCAGGCGCGTCCGCAGGCGCTGGATCTGGTCCTTGAGCAGGAGCTTGCGCTTCTTCAGGCGCTGCAGCTGCAGCCGGTCCTGGGACGGGTCGCCGACCAGCCGGTCGATCACGTCGTCGAGGTCGTGATGCTCGATCTCCAGCGCCTGAAGGCGCTGACGAATCTGGGCTTTTTCCTCTTCGGTGAGAGGAGCGTCGGTCACGCTGTGAAAAACGTCATGCCGTTCCGGACATCCTATCCCTATACTTGGCCGCGCGAAAGCCCCGCATGCGCCGCAGCGACTACGACGTCAGCGACTCCGTACGCACGACCGACCCAGCGGCGGTGAGCCACGAAGTGATCCGGCTCGCGAAGCGCCTGTTCGCCGACGCGCCCACGCCCGCCTTCGAGCGCGCCTTCGCCGACGCGGCGCACATGTACCGCGGCGAGCACCGCGACTACCTGCCCTGCGACACCGAGTACCACGACATCCAGCACGTGCTCGACGTCACGCTCGCCATGGCGCGGCTGATGGACGGCTACCAGCGCGGCGGCCGCAACGGCAGCCCGCCGCTCACCCGCGAGCTGTACCTCGTCGGGGTGCTCGCGGCGCTGTTCCACGACTTCGGCTACCTGCGCCGGCGCAACGACCACAAGCACCGCCACGGCGCCGAGTACACCCTGGTGCACGTGTCGCGCGGCGCCTCGTTCCTGCGCGGCTACGCGCGCGAACTCGGCGTCGGCGAGCGCCTCGCCTCGGCCGCCTCGACGCTGGTGCACTTCACCGGCTACGAGCGCCCGGTCGACTCGATCCGCATGAGCGACCAGACCCTGCGGCGCCTGGGCTTCATGCTCGGCAGCGCGGACATCATCGCGCAGATGTCGGACCGCTGTTACCTGGAGAAATGCCGCGACCGGCTGTATCCCGAGTTCGTGCTCGGCAGGCTCGGCGGCTTCGCCTCGGGCGAGGACCTGGTGCTGAAGACGCCGAAGTTCTACGAGGGCGCCTGCAAGCGGCTCGACGGCAAGCTCGAGCGCAGCTACGAATACGCGGCGCGCTTCTTCGGCGGCCCCAACCTGTACCTCGACGAGATGCGCAAGAACATCGGCTACGCGCAGTCGGTGTCGGGCGCGGGCGAGGTCGCGCAGCGCCTGCGCCGGCAGCCGCCGAAAACGCTAGTACGTCTTTGACGGCCTGAAATACTGCACGCGGTCGATCGACCGCACCGTCACGTCGCGCACGCGCGAGCCCTGCAGCACCTTGAGCGGCACCTCGGCGCCGGCCGCGCCGCGCCCCCAGACCCTGCGGTAGAACTCGGCGAGCGTCGTCACCTCGTCGGCGCCGACCGCGAGCACGATGTCGCCGCTCTTGAGGCCCGCGCGCTCGGCCGGGCCCTCGGGCGACACGCGCCCGACGAACAGGCGCCCCCTCACCTCGTCGGCGTTGATGCCGAGCCACGGGCGCGGCGGGCCGTTGCGCCGGCCTTTCGCGATCAGGTCCTCGAGGATCGGCTTGAGCAGATCCGTCGGCACGAACATGTTCCCCGGCGACTGCGTGCCCGGGGCGCCGGCGTCGGGCACGATGAGCGAGCCGATCCCGAGCAGCTCGCCCTTGGCGCCGATCAGCGGCGCGCCCGACCAGTCCATCACCGGCGGGTAGGTGAAGATCGCCGAGTCGAGCAGGTATTCCCAGTTGCCCGAGAACGGCCGGCGCGACACGACGTACACCAGCGTGGGCGCGTCGCGTGCCGAGGCGGTCGCCACCATCGCCGGCTGGCGCTCGGCCAGCGCACTCGAGTCGCCGAGCGGCAGCGGCCTGCCGGCGAGCTTGCCGACGAGCTTGAGCAGCCCGAAGCCCGAGGCGTGGTCGTAGCCCGCGAGCGTCGCCGGCACCGTGCGCCCGTCGGCGCCGGTCACCTGGATCGACTCGGCCTCGATCACGAGGTAGCCGATCGTCAGCACGTAGCCCTCGCGCACCAGCGCTCCCGTGCCGCGGCGCTGCAGCCCGAGCGTCTGGGCGCTGCGCGCGTCGGCCTGGATCTTCGCCTGCACGCCGACCACCGCGGTGAGCGTCTCGTCGGGCTTTTCCTGCGCGAGCGCAACCGACGTAGCGAGCACGAAGATCAAGAACAGTGAACGCATGAGGCCTCCTTGCTCATTCGATAATACGGTCGGCGCGCAACAGCAGCGATTGCGGAATAGCGAGCCCTATGGCGCGCGCGGTCTTCAGATTGACCGCGAACTCGAAGCGCGAAGCCTGATCGACCGGCAGGTTGCCCGGCTTTTCACCCTTGAGAACGCGTGCAAGCAGATCGGCGCCGCGCCGCGTGTCGTCGACCAGACTGGTGGCATAGGACATCAGCCCGCCGATTTCGACCGTTTCGCGCTCTGAGAAGACCGCCGGCACGCGGCGCTCGATCGTGGAGCGCACGACATGCTCGGCGGTGCTGCGCATGCCGAAAAACTCGAACGGCGTCAACACGAGGAGCGCATCGGCGCGCGCCTCTATGGATGCATCGACGACGCGCTCCCAGGCGGCGCCGGCGGTGATGCGAACCAGATCGAACCCCAATCCATCGGCCGCGCGCTGCGCGAAATGCATCGCGGTTTCCAGGACGGAATCGAAGTACCCGGCCACGGCGGCAACCCGTTTCGCTTTCGGCAGCGTCTCGCGCAGCAGCTCCAGCCGCTTCGCCGCGATCTCGAAGCCTCGATTGGTCACGCCGGTGACATTGCCGCCGGATCTCGACAGGTCTTTCACCAAGCCTGCGCCCACAGGGTCGGCGACCCAGGTGAAAACAATCGGCGTGGAGCGGGCCGCGCCGAGCGCCGCGCTCGCCATAGTGGTGCCGAACGCGAGGATCGCATCGACCTTCAGGGCGGCAAGCTCGCCTGCCGCCTCCTTCGCATACTGCGGGCCGAATTGCGGATGCCGGATCTCGAAGCCGAGGTTGCGTCCCTCGACGAACCCTTGTTTCGCGAGTTGCTCCCGGAGCGCGCTGAGGTGCTGACTGGCTGCCATTCCAGAGAGCGGCGTCAGGATGCCGACGCGGTAGCTGCGCGGCTGCTGCGCGAGTCCGCCGGTCGCGGCTAGCGCGGCACTTGCTGCCCCGCCGATCAGGAGCGCGCGTCTTCGCATGAGATTCGTTTAAGCTAGTTCTCCATATCATGCGCTTGCTTAGCTGGAACGTGCAATGGTGCCGCGGCATCGACGGAAGGGTCGATCCGAAGCGCATCGCCGCCGAGGCGAAGCGCGCCGACGCCGATGTCATCTGCCTGCAAGAGATCGCGGTGCGCTTCCCCCAGATGGCGGGAAGCGCCGGCGAGGACCAGGTGCAGATGCTGCTGCGCGAGCTCGGCGGCTACGAAGCTTTCTTCGCGCCCGCGGTCGATCTGCCGGGCAAGGGCCGGCGCCGGCAGTTCGGCAACCTGGTGATGTCGCGCCTGCCGGTGGGACGCGTCCACCGTCACCTGCTGCCGTGGCCGGCCGCGCCCGACGTGCAGAGCATGCCGCGCGCCGTCGTCGAGGTCGTGGTCGAAGCGCCGTTCGGCCCGCTGCGCGTGATGACCACGCACCTCGAGTACTACTCGAAGGAGCACCGCGCCGCGCAGATCGACCGCCTGCGGGAGTTGCATACGGAGGGTTGCGCACCGCATCGCCCGGTCGGCGAGCCCGGCAGTTACGAATCCCACGAAAGAGGAACAAGTGCGGTCATCTGCGGCGACTTCAACCTGAAGCCCGACGACCCGCACTACCGCAAGATGCTCGACGCGGGATTCGTCGACGCGTGGCAGGCGCTGAAACCGGGAAAGCCGCGCCAGGACACGTTCCACCTGTACGACGGCGAGACCCCCTGTTGCTGCGACTACGTGTTCGTCACCCCGGACCTCGTGCCGCGGCTGCGCTCGATCGGGATAGACACGCAGACCCAGGCCTCGGATCATCAGCCCGTGGTGGTGGTGCTTGCTTGAGATAAGGAAACTCGGAGAAGCGCTCGGCGCCGAGATCGGCGGCCTGGATCTCTCGAAAACAATCGAGCCAGAGGCCTTTGCGCGAATTCGGACCGCATGGCTCGAAAACCTGGTGATCCGCATCCGCGGGCAGAAGCTCACCGATCCGCAGCTCCTCGCCTTCAGCCAGCACTTCGGCGAGCTCGATCCGCCCGGCCCGAACCCGCTTGGCCGGCCGTTCCTCGCCGACCATCCCGAGATGAACGTGATCTCGAACATCAAGGAGAACGGCGTGCCGATCGGCGGGCTGGGCGACGGCGAGGCGATCTGGCACGCCGACATGACCTACGTCGAGCGCCCGCCGATGGCCGCGATCCTGTACGCGATCGAGATCCCGCCGGCGGGCGGCGACACGTACTGGGCGAACATGTATGCCGCCCATGAAACGCTGCCGGCGGATCTCGAGCGGCGCATCGAGGGGCGCGAGGCGATCCACGACGCGACCTACAACAGCGCCGGCGCCAGGCGCAAGGGATACCAGGAGGTGTCCGATCCGCGCGCGGCGCCCGGCGCGCGCCATCCCCTGGTGCGAACGCACCCGGAGACCGGCCGCAAGAGCCTGTTCCTCGGCCGGCGGCGCAACAGCTACGTGGTCGGCCTGGAGCTGGAGGAAAGCGAAGAGCTGCTCGATGCGCTATGGGCGCACGCGACGCAGCCGCGCTTCACCTTTCGCCAGGCGTGGCGCGTCGGCGACGTGCTGGTCTGGGACAACCGCTGCACCCTGCACCGGCGCGACGCGTTCGATCCGCGCGCGCGGCGCCTGCTCCACCGCACCCAGGTCAGGGCGCCGGCTTGAGGTAGGCGCGCAGCTGCTCCACGCGGTTGCGGTTGGCGCCGAAGTCGCGCCGTCCGAGCCGCGAGGCGGAGCGTACTTGCAGCTGCTCGCCCTGCTGGAAAAACTCCACGTCGTCGACGAAACGCAGAATCGGCGTGCGGAACTCGGCGTAGAGGTAATTGCCCTCCGCGCGGATCACGCTCGCGAGCGGAAGCTGCTCGATCGCCTTGCGCAGCTCGGCGATCGTGCCCTTGAAGGCGAGGGGCGCGATGTAGTGCCGGCGGTCGGCGGGATCGGCCTGCGACGAGACGCAGTTCGGCGAGCGCCTGCAGGGCGCGAAGCGCCCGTTGCTCACGCCGAGGTTGGCCGGCCGGCGCCAGTTGAACATCGCGGGGATGCTACCATCGGCGAACCACCGCAACGGAGGACGGCCCATGGAGATCTCGGCGCAACAGCTCTCTGAACTGCTGCTCGGCATCGCCCGCGCGCAGGCCGCGATCATCCAGGGCCTCGAGAACGAGATGGCCGGCGTGCGCAGCGGCCGCATCATCCCGGCGCTGCAGAACGTGGCGCACCTGCGCGACCACCCGCAGCCGACGCTGACCGACCTCCCGGTGCGCGTGCTGCTCGGAACGCTCGGGCGCCAGGTCCCGGATGCCGCCGGCGTGGTGCGCGACCTGGAGCGCTTGCTTGGAGAAAAACCCGCGGCATGACCGATGCGGTGCGCGAGCAGTACGAGCGCTGGGTCTATCCGCAGCCGATCGAAGATCTCAGCAAGGAAGCGGGCCGGGACTTCAGCGACCCGACCTTCCTCGGGCGCGCGTACTGGCCGCATCGGCGGCCGCGCGAGGACCTGCGCATCCTCGTCGCCGGCTGCGGGCCCAATGCCGCGGCCCGGTTCGCCTACTTCAACCGCAAGGCAGCCGTGGTGGGCGTGGACATCAGCGAGGCGAGCCTCGCGCACGCCCGCGCGCTCAAGGCGAAGCACGACCTCGACAACCTGACCCTGCACCGCTGCAGGGTGGAAGACGTGCCCGCGCTCGGGCAATCGTTCGACCTGATCGAATCCTCGGGCGTGCTGCATCACCTGCCCGATCCCGCCGCCGGCCTGAAGGCGCTCGCCGCCGCGCTCGCGCCCGACGGCGTGGTCTACCTCATGCTCTACGGCAAGTACGGGCGCGCCGGCATCTACATGGCGCAGGAGCTGTTCCGGATTCTGGGCCTGGGACTGTCAGAGGAAGATCTCGCTGCGGTCAAGGCGGCGCTACCGGCCTTCCCGCACGATCATCCGCTGCGCCGCTGCCTCACGGGACCCAACGATCTTGCCTTCGACTCCGGCATCGTCGACACCTTCCTGCATCCCATGGACCGCGGCTTCACGGTGCGGGACTGCTACGAGCTGCTCGATGGCGCTGGGCTGGTGCTGCAGGGATGGCTCAACCGGCATGCCTACGACCCGGCCTCGCGCATCGCGCAGCCGCGGCTGCGCGAGCTGATCAGCCGCCTCCCCGAGCGCGACGCGCAGCACGCGATCGAGCTGATCGACGGCAAGATCGCGACGCACACCTTCTACGCGTGCCGGCGCGACCGCGACCCGCGCCAGGTCCGGATCGATTTCGACGGCGGCGGCTTCATGGACATGGTCCCGGTGCCGCGGCCCGGCTGGACGCGCAGCGCGGGACCCGGCCTCCTGCTGCTGCAGCCGGGCATCGTCGGGATGACGCTCGAGCTTCGCGAGCGCCGCGCCGCCGTCGCTTCGCGCATCGACGGCCGGCGCACGGTGCGCGCGTGCTTCCTCGACGCCGGCAGCACGCTCGAAGCGCCGCAGTTCGTGGCGTCGTTCTGCCGCGAGCTGTTCCGCCAGCTCTGGGTCGCGGGCGCCTGCGACCTGGTGTTGCCGGAGGCGGTCTAGTCGATCTTCACGCCCGCGGCCTTGACCACTGCGGCGTACTTGTGGAGCTCGCTCCGGAACATTTCCACCGCCGCCTGCGGCGTGCTCGGCTTGATCACGTTGCCCTGCTTCGTCATCGCTTCCTGGACCTCGGGCGCGGCGAAGGCGGCGACGAAGGCCGCGTGGATGCGGTTCACGTGCTCGGCCGGCAGCTTCGCCGGGCCGACCACGGCGAACCAGCCTTCGACGTCGTAGTTGGGCAGGCCCTGCTCGGCGAGCGTGGGGATGTCCTTCGCTGCCGGCGCGCGGCTGCGGCCGGTGATGCCGATCGGGCGCAGCGCGCCGCTCTTCAGGTGGCCCTGCACCGCGGGCAGCGCGACCACGCCCATCTCGACCTGGCCGCCGACCAGGTCCTGCAGCATCGGGCCGGTGCCCTTGTAGGGGATGTGCCGGACCCCGATGCCGGCCTCGCGCACGAACATCTCGCCGGCGAGGTGGATGATCGTGCCGTTGCCCGACGAGGCGTAGTTGTAGGCGCCGGGCTTCGCCTTCGCGGCCGCCACCAGCTCCTTCAGGTCCTTCGCCGGAAACTTCGGGTTGACCACCAGCACGAACGGCGTAGCGCCGAGCACCGAGATCGGCGTGATGTCCTCGAGCGAGTCGAACGGCATCCTCGGGTACACGCTCGGGTTGATCACGTGGTTGTTCGACACCAGGCCGATGGTCTGGCCGTTGGCGGGCGCTTTTACGATCGCCGCGGTGCCGGTCACCCCGCCGGCGCCCGGCAGGTTCTCGACCACTACCTGCGCGCCGAGCGCCTTCGACAGCGCCGGCGCGGTCGCGCGCGCGATCGTATCGACGCCCGAGCCCGCGCTCACCGGCAGGATCATCCGGACGTGTTGCGCAGCCGCAGCCGTGGATAGCGCCAGCATCGTCACCAATGCGAGGAGCCTCATCAGAAATCCTTCGGTTCCGCCGGAAAGTTGGGGTTGCGCTTCTCGCGCAGCGCGGCGAGGCCTTCCTTCACCTCGGGGCCGGTGAAGCCCATCACCTCGAGCGCGAGCGAGGCGTCGAACGCGGGCCCCGCGAGGCGCAGCCAGTTGTTGAGCGAGTACTTGGTCCAGCGCAGCGCGGTCTGCGGCCCGGCGGCGAGCTTGCGGGCGACTTCGAGGGCCTTTGCCTGCAATTCCGTTTCTTCGCAGGCAAGGGAAACCAGGCCCAGGCGCTCGGCTTCCTCGCCGCTGATCGTGTCGCAGGTGAGCAGGTAGTACTTCGCCTTCGCCATGCCGCAGAGCAGCGGCCAGATGATGGCCGCATGGTCGCCCGCGGCGACGCCGAGGCGCGTGTGGCCGTCGATCAGCCTCGCCGTCCTGGCTGCGATGGAAATGTCCGCCATCAGCGCGGCGGCGAGTCCCGCACCCACCGCGGGACCGTGGATCGCGGAAACGATGATCTTCGAGCAGTTCAGCATGTTGTAGACCAGGTCGCGCGCCTCGCGCCACACGCGGGCGCGCGCCGCGAAGTCGCGCGTCATCTCCTCCACCAGCGCCATGTCGCCGCCCGCCGAGAACCCCTTGCCGGCGCCGCGCAGGATCGCGACGCGCGTCTCGGGGTCGCGGTCGACGTCGAGCCAGACGCGCGCCATCTCGGCGTGCGCGGCCGCCGTCGCCACCGCGAGCTTGCCCTCCTCGCCCATCACGATCTCGAGGATGCCGGGCTCGAGGCGGCGCAGTTTCAGCTCCTGGTACGCCGAAAAGTCCATCACCCATTCTACAATCGCCCCTCCCATGGTCTCCTTCGCCGACATCGCCGCCGCGCACGAGCGCATCAAGGCGCACGCCGAGCGCACCCCGTTCCTGCGCTCCACGCAGGTGGACGCCTTGACCGGCGCGCGGGTGTTCTTCAAGTGCGAGAACTTCCAGCGCATGGGCGCGTTCAAGTTCCGCGGCGCCTTCAACGCGCTTTCCCGGCTGAAAGACGAGGACCAGAAGAAGGGCGTGGTGGCCTTCTCCTCGGGAAACCACGCCCAGGCGGTGGCGCTCGCCGGCAAGATCCTCGGCATCAAGGCCGTGATCGTGATGCCCGAAGATGCGCCGAAGGTGAAGCTCGACGCCACCCGCGGCTACGGCGCCGATATCGTGCAATACGGCCGGGGCGAGGCGCGCGAGGAGCTCGCCGGCAGGCTCGCGACCGAGCGCGGCCTGACCCTGATCCCGCCGTTCGACCACGAGCACGTGATCGCCGGCCAGGGCACCGCGGCGAAGGAGCTGATCGAGGACGCGGGCGAGCTCGACCTGCTGCTGGTGCCTTGCGGCGGCGGCGGCCTGCTCTCGGGCTGCGCGATCGCGGCCAAGCACCTCCTGCCCGGGTGCCGCGTGATGGGCGTGGAGCCCGAGGCCGGCAACGACGCGAGCCAGTCCTTCGCGAAGAAACGCCTGGTGACCATCGCGATCCCCGACACCATCGCCGACGGGGCGCGCACGCCTTCGCTCGGCAAGCTCACCTTCCCGATCGTGATGCGCTACGTCGACGACATGCTGACGGTCGACGACAAGGAGCTCGCGCGCTCGATGTTCTTCCTGTGGGAGCGGATGAAGGTGGTGGTCGAGCCCACCGGCTCCCTTGCCTTCGCGGCCCTGATCAACGGCAAGGCCAAGGCCAAGGGCCTGCGCGTCGGCGTCGTGCTGTCAGGCGGAAACGTCGACCTTCACTGGGCGGCCGCGCAGCTGCACAAACAGAAGGATTAGCGCTCCGAGGATCGTCGCGCCGAGCTGCCACTCGAGCCGCGGCACGATGGTCGCGACCGTGCACGCGGCGAGAGCCGCGCGCAGCGGCCACGCGATGTCGCGCAGGCCCAACATGCCGTGCAGCGCGAACGAGGCGAGCACCGTGCACACCGTGCCGAAAAAGCACGCGATCAGGATCTCGGCGAGGGACCCGTGCAGGGTCAGGCCGGTGTTGAACAGGAAGAAAAACGGCACCACGAAGCCGCCGATCGCGAGCTTCACCGCATAAGGCCCGAGCGAGACCGGGTTCACGTTCGCGATCGCCGCGGCGGCGAAGTTCGCCACGGCAACTGGCGGGGTGATCGCCGAGAGGCAGCCGTAGAACAGCATGAAGAGATGCACCTCGAACTCGGGCAGGCCGTAGCGGCGCAGGATCGGCGCGAGCAGCGCCGCGCCCATGATGTAGACCGCCGGCGTCGGCATTCCCATGCCGAGCAGGATCAGGAACGCGGCGGAAAGCAGCAACGCCGGGACCAGCATTCCGCCGGAGAGCGTGTTGATCACCAGCGTGAACTTGCCGGCGAGCGCGCTGATCTCGATCGCGCCGATCACCGCGCCGGCCGCGGCGACCGCGCCGACCAGCGGCACCACCTGGGTGATGGTCTCGGTGCAGCACTCGACGAAGCGCCGCGGCCCGATCGCGCTCGGCCGGTGGAACCACGACAGCACGATGACTGCGGCGGTCGAGCCGGCGGCGACGTACACCGGCGTATAGCCGTCGAGCAGCAGCCACATCATGGCGCCGATCGGCAGCAGGTGGCGCCAGCCGGTGGAGAGGGCGCGCTTGAGCGGCACGATCTGGTCCGCCGGCATCGGCGGCTCGCGGTTACGCACCGCGTCGTTGTGCACCAGGATGTAGATCGCGACGTAGTAGAGGATCGACGGCAGCCACGAGGAGGCCACGATGTCGGCGTACGGGATGTTGGTGATGTCGGCCATGATGAACCCCACCGCGCCCATCACCGGCGGCAGCATCGCGCCCCCGCTCGACGAGGTGGCCTCGATCGCCGCCGCGCGCGTCGGGTGCACGCCTTGCTTCACCATGATCGGGATGGTCAACGGGCCGGTGGTCGCGACATCCGCAGTGGGGCTCCCCGATACGGAACCGTATAAGCCGCTCGCGGTGACGCAGGCCTTCGCCGCGCCGCCGCGCATGCGCCCGGTGACCGCGCTCGCGACGTCGAAGAACAGCTGCCCGCCGCCCGCCTTGTTGTAGAAGTTGCCGAACAGCACGAACAGGAACGCGTAGGTCGCCGCCACCTCGAGCGGCGCGCCGAAGATCCCGTTCTCCTGGATGGTCATCATCTCGATGAAATAGGTGACGCTGAAGTTGTCGTGCCTGAGCGGCCCGGGCACCCAGCGGCCGAAAAAGGTGAAGGCGAGCAGCACCACGAGCAGCGAGGTGAGGCCCCAGCTCGTGCTGCGGCGGCAAAGCTCCACCACCAGCGCCACCAGCGCGAAGCCGACGATCACGTCCCAGAGCGTGGGCTGCGTGAAGCCGCGGCTCCAGTTGAGGAACCGGTCGTTGAGGAGGATGTAGTAGAGCGCGACCGCGAGCGATGCCGCGGCGAGCGCCACGTCGAGCCAGTTCAGGCGCCGGCGCCAGGGGCCGGCGGTCGTGGTGAGGAACGCGATCGGGAAAGCGATCGCGATGAAGATCGAGATGTCGAGGTGGAAGTAGGCCGTGAAGCGCCGAGCCCAGGTTCCGAAAGATTCAAGCCCAAGCTGCAAAGCCCACGTTCCGGTGAGCGTGGCGAGCGCGCCGATCCACAGCACCCAGAGCGCGGCCGCGACCGAGCCCGCCTGGACCAGCACCCAGCAGAAGCCGCCCGGGCGGTGCCGCACCCCCTCCCGCAGGAACCTCAAGCGGCTACTTCACCAGCCCGGCTTCCTTGTAATAGCGCAGCGCGCCGGGGTGGTAGGGCAGGTTCGCCGGGTTGCTCGACATCTTCTGCGTGGTGAACGCGGTCTTGAGCGAGCCGCCGATCTCCTGCACGCGCTTCTCGTTCTCGGCGATCGCCTTCACGTACTTGTACACCACCTCGTCGGGCACGTGGCTGCCCGCGACGAGCGAGATCCACATGCGCACCGTCGGGTAGTCTTTCTCCATAAAGGGGTAGGTGCCCTTCTCGACCATGTCGGCCTTGAAGTTGAAGGCGTCGGCGGCCTTCTGGATGGTGGCGCGGTCGCCGTCGATCCAGAGCAGCGCGCGCTTGCCGGCGATGTCCTTGACCAGCGAGTCGCCGAGGTTGCGCGCGTTCATGAACACGTCGGCCTTGCCGTCGACGATCGCGTCGAGGCCGATCTGGCTGTTGCCGAGCACGTAGCTGCCGCCCCACTTCTGGATGTCCTCGAAGCTGAAGCCGTAGGCCTTCATCACCTGGTAGGGCCCGCCGATGGTGGTCTGCGGGTTGTCCGGGCGGTTGATGGCGAGGCGCATCTTCGGCTTCTTCGCCGCGATGTCGGCCCAGGACTTGATGCCGTTCGCCTCCGCCCACTCCTTGGTCATCAGGAAGTGGATGAACTGGTTGTCGTAGAGCTGCATCACGTAGCTGAACTTGCCCTTGAGCGGCTTGGTGAAGGGGAAGCCGCCCTCGTTGGCGAGGCGGATCTCGGTGCCGCTCGCGGTGGCGGTGAAGTCCGCCTGCCCCTCGGCGACGGCGAGCACGCCGCCGCCGGGCGAGTTCGGCTTGAACGACACCGCCGAGCCGGGATAGGTGTCGCGCACCACCGCGTTCAGCCCTTCCACCATGGTGCGCGGGTAGCCGGTCGGTGTCGCGCCGGTGATGGTCGCGGTGATCGGCTTCTTGTCGTTGAAATCCGCTGCAGCGGGAAGCGCCGCCGCCAGCGCTGCCGCGAGTGCGATGCGTGCGAATGTCATTTGCCTTTCCTCCTCTTGGCCTTCTTCGCTTTCCTCTTCGGCTTGCGGTCCGAGCGCCGGCGCTTCAGCTTCGGCTGCGTGCGCGCGCGCTTCCCGGGCGCCGGGAACCTGAGGACCGCGTCCTTGAAAAGCTGCACCAGCCCGAGCACCGCGGCGGCCTGCGAGGCGTAGATCGCCTCGGTGCGCACCATGAGCTCCTGCTGGTTGTCCGGGTTGTAGAGCTCGGCAAGGTATTTGCCCGTCGCCTGGTCCAGCACGAACTCGACGCGAAATTGGGCCACGCAAACCTCCTCTGCTTGATTATATTCACACGGCAATGCACGCAGTCGAGATAACGAAGCCCGGCGGGCCCGAGGTATTGCAGCTTACCGAGCGGCCCCAGCCCCGGCCCAAGGCGGGCGAGATCCTGATCAAGGTCGCCGCCGCGGGCGTCAACCGGCCCGACGTCCTGCAGCGCACCGGCAACTACCCCGTGCCCCCGGGAGCCTCCGATATTCCGGGACTGGAAGTCGCGGGGGAAGTGGTTGAACCGGGAAACCTGTGGAAGCGTGGCGACAAGGTCTGCGCGCTGGTAAGCGGCGGCGGCTACGCCGAGTACTGCGCGGCGCCGGAAGCGCAGGCGCTGCCGGTGCCGAAGGGGCTGACGCCGGTGCAGGCGGCGTCGCTGCCCGAGACCTTCTTCACCGTATGGGCGAACGTCTACGACCGGGCGAAGCTCGTTCCCGGCGAGTCGCTGCTCGTGCAGGGCGGGACCTCCGGCATCGGCGTGAGCGCGATCCAGATGGCCGCGGCCACCGGCAACCGCGTGTTCGCCACCGCCGGCTCGGACGAGAAATGCGCCGCCTGCGTGCGGCTGGGCGCCGAGAAAGCTTTCAACTACAAGACGCAGGACTGGGCAACCGAGCTGCTCGCCGCCACCGGCAACAAAGGCGTCAACGTGATCCTCGACATGGTCGGCGGCGACTACGTGCCGAAGGAGCTCAGGTGCCTCGCCGACGACGGGCGCCTGGTGTTCATCGCCTACCTGCGCGGGCCGAAGGCCGAGCTCAACATCGACGCGGTGATGCGCCGGCGCCTCACCATCAGCGGCTCGACGCTGCGCCCGCGGCCGGTGGAGCTCAAGGGCCGGGTCGCGCAGGCCCTGCGCGAGAAGGTCTGGCCGCTGATCGAGGCCGGCCGCATCAAGCCCGAGATCTACCGGACCTTCCCGCTCGCCCAGGCCGCCGAGGCGCACAAGCTCATGGAGAGCTCGCAGCACATCGGCAAGCTCGTCCTTACCCTCTGAATTCGGGGACGGAGCCCTAACTAGTTCGGGCTCTGTCCCCGAATTATCTTTTGGCTGCCTCGGCCTTCAGCCAGTTCAAGAAAGCGGCGACCTCGGGCCGTCCCGCGGCGTTCCGCGAGACGATCGCGAAATAGGCGCGCGCCGGGTCGGCCTGGCTCTTGAAAGGCGCGACCAGCTCGCCCGAGGCGAGCAGGTCCTTGACCAGCGGGCTCCTGCCGAGCGCGACGCCGTGGCCGGCGACCGCGGCGGGGATGATCTGCTCGTAGCCCGAGAACGAGAGCGTGCCGGCGGGCTTGAGGTCCGCGATGCGCTCGACCTCGAGCCAGGTCTTCCAGTGCAGCCAGGGATGGCGGCCGTCGGGGTCGTCGTACTGCAACAGCACGTGATTCTTGAGATCTGATGGTTTTTCGAGCGGTTTCTTCCTGAGGACCTTGGGGCTGCATACCGGGAACACCTTTTCGCCGAACAGGCGCACCGCGTTCGGGCCGGCGAGCGAGGCCGGGCCGTGGCGCAGCGCGATGTCGAGCGCGTCGCGCTCGAGGTCCTGCACCTTGGTCTCGGCGGTGATGCGCACGTCGACCCCGGGGTGGTCGCGGGTGAAGCCGGCGAGGCGCGGGATCAGCCACAGCGCGGCGAACGAGTGCGTGGTGGTCACCGACAGCGCCTTGCGGCCGCTCCGGGCGCGCAGGCGCTCGGTCGCGGCGCGCATGGTCGCGAGCGCCTGCGCCGCGGCGGCGTAGAACTGGTGCCCGGCCTCGGTGAGCGCGAGCGCGCGGTGCCGGCGCTGGAACAGGGGCAGCCCGAGCTCCTCCTCGAGCTCCTTGATCTGGCGGCTCACCGCCGACTGCGTGAGATACAGCTCCTCGCCCGCCTTGGTGAACGACAGGTGGCGCGCCGCCGACTCGAAGCCGACCAGCAGGTCGAGCGGCGGTAATGCATTCGGATTACGCATGCCAGTGCTGAGAATTTACCGTTTGAGGCCCCGGCCACAAGGATGCATCCTGTGCATGCAAAACGCAACCGGCACGGAGAGCCACATGAGACTCGAACTCGCCAACGGGGCCGTAAAGCTCGGCCCGAACCAGACCCTCCGGGTCGTCGACGGCGCCGGCAGCACCGTGTGCGTGGTCGAAGGCTCGGTCTGGATCACGGAAGAGAACCAGCCCAGGGACATCGTCCTGGAGCGCGGCGCCTGCTACCGGCTGCGCAACCGCGGGCTGGCGATCGTCAACTCGCTCGGCGGCGAAGCCTCGGTTTCGTTCGCCTGAAAGGAGATTTCCCGATGAAACTGACCTACGAAGCGATTCTCAACGACCCCAGCCTGCTCGAGCGCATCGAGATGCAGGCGCACCTGGAGCGCGCCAAGGCGGTGCACGAAGTGCTGGTAGAACCGGTCAAGGAGTTTTTCACCCGCCATGCCGCTCGTCCGCATCTCGCTCGTCAAGGGTAAGCCCGAGGCGTACCGGCGCAAGGTGGGCGACGCGATCCACCGCGCGCTGGTCGAGGCGGTCGGCGTGCCGCCGCTCGACCGCCTCCAGCTCGTGGCCGAGCACGAGCCGGGCGACCTGGTCTACGACTCGAACTACCTCGGCATCGCGCGCTCGAGCGACCTGGTGATCGTGCAGATCACGCTTAGCGCCGGGCGCACCCTCGCGCAGAAGCGCGCGCTCTACCGGCGCATCGCCGCGAACCTGGCCGCGGCGGTCGGGCTGCGGCAGGAAGACGCCTGGATCAACCTGGTCGAGGTCGCGAAGGAAAACTGGTCTTTCGGCAACGGCGAGGCTTCCTACGCTCCCCGGGAGGAAGCAATCGGGGTCTGACCAGGTCTGACCCCGATTTCCGGCCTTAGAATGCGGGCTTCCCTCCGTTGGAGCCCGCATGTTCAAGGAAGGCCTGCTCAAGGGTAAGCGCATCCTCATCACCGGCGGCGGCACCGGCATCGGAAAAGAGATCGCCGCGAAGTACGTCGAGCTCGGCGCCGAGCTGTGGATCTGCGGGCGCCGCGGCGGAGTTTTGCAGGAAACGGCAAAAGAGCTCACCTCGAAGGGCGGCGTTGTAAAAACCCATGCGGTCGACATCCGCGACGCGGCGGCGGTCGACGCGATGGTGCAGCGGATCTGGGACGAGAGCGGCCCGCTCTCGGGCCTGGTCAACAACGCGGCCGGCAACTTCATCAGCCCGACCAAGGACCTGTCGCCCAACGGGTTCAATGCCATCGCCAACATCGTGTTCCACGGCACGTTCTACGTGACGCACGCCGTGGGCAAGCGCTGGATCGCGGGCGGCCACCAAGGCACTGTCATCTCGATTCTCGTCACCTGGGTGCACACCGGCTCGCCCTACGTCGTGCCCTCGGCGATGTCGAAGGCCGGGCTGCACGTGATGACAAAGTCGCTCGCCGTCGAATGGGGCAAGTACGGCATCCGGCTGAACGGCATCGCGCCGGGGCCGTTCCCGACCGAGGGCGCCCAGAAGCGGCTGCGCCCGGGTGCCGGGTTTGAAGAATCCTCATATGTGAATCCCATGCGGCGCGTGGGGCGCATGGAAGAGCTGCAGAACCTCGCCGCCTTCCTGATGGCCGACGGCTGCGAGTGGCTGACCGGCGAGACCATCGCCATCGACGGCGCGGGCTACCTCGCCACCGGCGCGGCGGGCTACTACGTCGACCTCGACAGGCTCACCGACGCCGACTGGGAGCGGATGCGCGCGATGATCAAGGCGACGAACGAGAAGGACCGCGCCGGCCGGACGGCCTGATGGCAGCCGCACCGCGCCCGGCGGCGACGCTGATCCTCCTCAGGGAGGGTCTCGAGGTCCTGATGCTGCAGCGAGCTCAGACCGCCGCGTTCCTCGGCGGGGCGTACGTGTTCCCCGGCGGCTCGATCGACCCGCAGGACCTGCTCGCGCACCGCGTGGCCGGGCTGACCGACGCGCAGGCGAGCGCGCGGCTCGAGCTTCCCTCCGGCGGCCTCGCGTACTACGTCGCCGCGGTGCGCGAATGCTTCGAGGAAGCGGGAATCCTCCTCGCTTGCGGCAGGGACGGCGCGCAGATTTCCGCCTCGCGCGCCGACAGCCTGATGCACTGGCGCAAGAAGTCGTTCCACCAGATGCTCGAAGCCGAGGACCTGTACGTCCCGGCGGGCGAGCTCGCCTACTTCGGTCACTGGATCACCGCGCCGGGCCGCTCGCGGCGCTTCGACACGCGCTTCTTCGTCGCGGCTGCGCCGCAGGCGCAGCCGGGGTCGCACGACGCGGGCGAGACGGTGCACGACGTGTGGATCACGCCGCGCGCCGCGCTCGAGCGCGCGGCGCGCGGCGAGATCGAGCTGGTGTTCGCCACGCAGCATTCGCTGCGCGACCTCGGGCGCTTCGCCGACGCGCGCGCCGCGTTCGAGTACGCGAAAGCGCTGCCCGAGATCGGCGAGAACCGCACCTGCTGGGCGCAGGGCAAGGACGGGCCGCGGGTATTCCGCCGCGCCGATCCGCCCTACTTCGAGATCCACTGGTGCGATCCCGACGAGACCGGCACCAGCACCTACGACCTCGTCGCGGGCGAGCCCAAGCGCCTCGACCGCCATGTGGCGCGCCTGATCGCGCCGAACCCGGGACTGATGACCGGGCCGGGCACGAATACGTATATCGTCGGTGAGAAAGAGCTCGCGGTGATCGATCCGGGACCCGCCATCGACTCTCATATCGAGAAGATCCTCCGGTTCGGGAACATCCGCTGGATCCTCTGTACCCACACCCATCTCGACCACTCGCCGGCGGCGGCGGCGCTCAAGGCGGCGAGCGGCGCCGAGGTGCTCGGGCGCCCGGCGCCGGCGGGGCAGGACGCGAGCTTCCGGCCCGACCTCGTGCTGGAAAACGGCCAGCGCGTCGAGCTGCTGGGCGGGATCACGCTGCGCGCGATCCACACGCCCGGGCACGCGTCGAACCACCTGTGCTACCTGCTCGAGCAGACGAAGATGCTGTTCACCGGCGACCACGTGATGCAGGGCTCGACCGTGGTGATCAACCCGCCCGACGGCGACATGCGCGCCTACCTCGCCTCGCTCGAGCGGCTGCTCGGCGAAGACCTCGCGATCATCGCGCCCGGGCACGGCTACCTGATCGGCATGCCGCACAACGAGATCCGGCGCCTGATCGCGCACCGCCTCAACCGCGAGCGCAAGGTGCTCGCCGCGCTCGAGCGGCTCGAGCATCCTTCGGTGGAAGAGATGCTGCCCCTCGTGTACGACGACGTGCCCGAGCGCATCCACCGGGTCGCGGCGCGCTCCCTCACCGCGCACCTGGAGAAGCTCGTCGCCGAAGGCGCGGTGCGCGCCGAGGAAAGCCGCTACACGCTGGTAAAATCCGCAGCGCGCGGCTAACATCGCCCGCACAGGAGAGCCCGATGGCCAAGGACGAAGAAAAGACGATGAAGCTGGTGACCAACCTCGATCGCAAGGCGATCGAGGAAAAGCTCGCCCAGGTGCGCAGCGAGGCCCAGTCGGCCAACCTGAAGGAGCTGGCGGCCATGTTCGCGGGCATCGAGGGAATGCCGCGCGCGCAGATCGAGCAGAAGGTCAAGAACGCGCTCAAGTGGCTCGCCGACAAGCCGCAGCACAACCGCATCTCCTCGACGCTCGAGCTCGTCGGGCTGAATCTCCCCAACCTGAAGTAGTCTGCGTTTCGACTACGACCTCTTCACCATAGGAGGCGGCTCGGGCGGGGTGCGCGCGAGCCGCGTCTCCGCAGGCTACGGCGCGAAGGTCGCGCTCGCCGAGCCCGGCCGCTTCGGCGGCACCTGCGTCAACGTCGGCTGCATCCCGAAGAAGCTCTTCTCCTACGCCGCGCACTGGCGCGAGGACTTCGAGGTCGCCAGGGCGTACGGCTGGAGCGTCGGCGATCCCCGCTTCGACTGGCCGACGCTCCTCGAGAACAAGGACCGCGAGATCGAGCGCCTGAACGGCGTCTACGAGCGCGTGCTGGTGAACGCCGGGGTGGAGATCCACCGCGCGCGCGCCACGGTTTTAGGACCCAATGAAGTAGAGGTGGACGGAAAGAAACGCAGCGCAAAGCACATCCTGGTGGCCACCGGCTCGTGGCCAACGCTGCCGCCGCTCGCCGGGATCGAGCACGCGATCACCTCGAACGAGGCGTTCCACCTCGAGCGCCTGCCGCGCCGCGCGATCGTGGTCGGCGGCGGCTACATCGCGCTCGAGTTCGCCTCGATCTTCCACGGCCTCGGGGTCGAGACCACGCTCACCTATCGCGGCAAGCGCCTGCTGCGCGGCTTCGACGCCGAGCTCGGCGCGCGCATGGCCGAGGAGATGGCGGCGAAGGGCGTGAGCATCTGCTTCGGCTGCGAGCCGGCAGCGATGCACAAGCGGGCCGATGGCCTGCTCGAAATCGAATTTACCGATGGAAGCATCAGGCAAAGCGAGCTGGTCATGTTCGCCACCGGGCGGAGGCCCAACACGGCAAAGCTCGGCCTCGAGCGCGCCGGCGTCAAGCTGGCCGCAGACGGCGCCGTGATAGTGGACCGTTTTTCAAGAACCAACGTCGACTCGATCCACGCGGTGGGCGACGTCACCAACCGCATCAACCTGACCCCGGTCGCGACCGCGGAGGCGATGTGGCTCGCAAGAACGCTTTTTCGCGGCGAGCCGACGCCGGTCGACCACGACAACGTTCCGACCGCGGTGTTCGCCAACCCGAACCTCGCCACCGTCGGGCTGTCTGAGGAGCGCGCGCGCGAGCGCTTCGGCGCGATCGACATCTACAAGGCCTCGTTCCGCGCGCTCAAGCTCACCATGACCGACAAGAAAGAGGGCACCTTCATGAAGCTGGTGGTCGACCGCGCCAGCCAGCGGGTCGTGGGCGCGCACATGATCGGCGCCGACGCCGGCGAGATCATCCAGGGCGTCGCGATCGCGGTGAAGCTCGGCGCCACCAAGGCGCAGTTCGACGCCACCATCGGCATCCACCCGACCGCGGCGGAAGAGTTCGTGACCCTGCGCGAGAGGGCGACGTAACGGGAGCGTTTCTTGCTCGGCCTCGGGTCACCATGGCCCGACACCAATCCCCCTGGGCGATAGACGCCCAGACCGCCTTCTCCCCGCTGCATGAAAACGCCCACGCCGACGTCTGCGTCGTCGGCGCCGGCATCGCCGGCCTGACCACCGCCTGCCTCCTCGCCCGCTCCGGCAAGCGGGTGGTGGTGCTCGACGACGGCCCGATCGGCGGGGGCATGACGCAGGCGACCACCGCGCACATCACCAACATGCTCGACGACCGCTACTTCGAGCTCGAGAAGCTGCACGGCCGCGAGGGCGCGCGCCTCGCCGCCGAGAGCCATACCGCGGCGATCGACCGCATCGAGACCCTGGTGCGGCAGCAGCAGATCGACTGCGAGTTCACGCGGCTCGACGGGTACCTGTTCCTCGCCCAGGACGACGAGCGCGCGACGCTCGAGCACGAGCTCGAGGCGGCGCACCGCGCCGGCCTGCGCACGGTGGAGCTCGTCGAGCGCGCGCCGTTCAGGTCGTTCGACACCGGCGCGTGCCTGCGCTTCCCGAACGTGGCGCAGTTCCATCCGCTCAAGTACCTGGCCGGGCTCGCGCATGCGATCCTGCACGACGGCGGGCGCATCTATACCGGAACGCACGCCGACAGCATCGAGGGCGGCGTTCCCGCGGTGGTGCACGCGGGCAAGCATGTCGTCACCGCGGACGCGGTGGTGGTCGCCACCAACGTCCCGGTCAAGGACCGCGTGGCGATCCACACCAAGCAGGCGCCCTACATGACCTACGTGATCGCGGCGCGCGTGCCGCAGGGCTCGGTGCCGCGCGTGCTGGCGTGGGACACGGGCGACCCGTACTACTACCTCCGGACGTACGGCGACCTGCTGATCGTCGGCGGCGAAGACCACAAGACCGGGCAGGCGCAGGACACGGCCGAGCGCGCCTCGCGCCTCGAGGCCTGGGCGCGCGAGCGTTTCCCGATGATGGGCGCGGTGGAGCTCGCCTGGGGCGGGCAGATCATGGAGACCCAGGACTACCTCGCCTTCATCGGCCGCAACCCTATGGACCACGAGAACATCTACGTCGCCACCGGCGATTCGGGCATGGGCATCACCCACGGCACGATCGCGGGCATGCTGCTCCACGACCTGATCCTCGGGCGCCCCAACCCCTGGGAGAAGCTCTACGATCCCTCGCGCGTGACGCTGCGCGCCGCGGCCGGGTTCGCGCGCGAGAACTCCAACGTGGCGCTGCATTACGCCGACTGGCTGACCGGCGGGGACGTCGGCTCGGTCGACGAAATCGCCCCGGGAAGCGGCGCGCTCGTGCGCCGCGGGCTGGAGAAGATCGCGGTGTACCGCGACAAGGACGGCCGCCTGCACGAGCGCCACGCCGCCTGCCCGCACCTCGGCTGCGTGGTGAGCTGGAACCGCGCCGAGAGCACCTGGGACTGCCCCTGCCATGGCTCGCGCTTCACTGCCTATGGTAAGGTGATCAACGGCCCCGCGAATCGCGACCTCGCGCCGGCCGAGCGCAAAAAGGAACCGCGCGCCGCCTGAAGACGAAGCCCGGCTTTACCGTGCGCATGACCATCGAGCGGCCGACGCTCGATGTCTACAACTTCATTTCCGATCCGAAGAACCTCGCGCGCTGGGCCTCGGGCCTGACCGCCGCGGTCAAGGTGCGTTTCGTCGAGCGCAACAAGTTCGGCGTGCTCGACCACTTCGTGAGCGTCGGCTCCGGCCCGGAGGTCTACATGCCGATGCGCGTGTTCCCGAACGGCGAAGGCAGCGAAGTGCTGATCACCGTGTTCCGCCAGCCCGGCGTGAGCGACGAGAAGTTCTCCGAAGACACGCAGTGGGTGCGCCGCGACCTCGAGGCGCTGAAGGAACTCCTGGAGAAGTAAACCTAATTCGGGGCCAGGGCCACGACTCGTTTACCGTATTTTGGCCCTGGCCCCGAATTACGCGATCGCGCGCCACACCAGCGAACCCCCGGTAGCGAGCAGCAGCAACGCGACTGCGCGCATCAGCGCGTCGCGCGAGATCCTGACGAAGATCCGGCGCGCGACCCAGATCCCGAGCAGGCAGGCCGGCACTACGGCGATCGCCTTGAGCCACACGTCCGGATCGAGCAGCAGGCCGGTGAGCAGGAAAGCGATGAAGCGCAGCGAGATGCTGGTGAGCGTGGCGAGCCCCATCGTTGCGCGGAACTGCGCCTTGTCCAGGCCCCGCTGCGAGAGGTAGATGGCATAGGGCGGGCCGCCCGCGCCGAAAACGGTGCTGGTGATGCCGCCGGCAAAGCCCGCAAACCAGGCCCAGCGCGGCGAGATGATCTTTCCGGAAGATCGCCTGAAAAGACTGAACAGCGCGAACCAGAGCACGAACGCGCCCAGCAGCAGCATGCCGGCGGCGCGCGGCAGGTTGACGAGCAGCGTGACGCCGCACGCGGTGCCGGCCACGATCATCGGCACGAGCCGCCGCCACTCCGCGCGCACCGCGTGGCGCGGGTTCTCCAGGCCGACGCTGAGCGCGGCGGCGAGGTCGGCGAGCACGAACAGCGCCAGCGCGAACTTGAGCGGCACGAGGTGCGTGGCGAGCGGGATGGTGACCAGCGCGGCACCGAAGCCGGTGGTGCCGAAGATCAGCGCGCCGAGGAACGCGATCGCGGCGAGAACCGCGGCTTCTGTCAAACCTTGACGGCGGGGTTGAGCGAGTACAAGCCCGTAATCTTGGCCGTCCCGAGCACGTGCCCCTTCATGGTCTTGAGCACCTCGGCGGCGGTGAACTTGCGCTGCACCGGGCATTTTTCCACGTCGAGCGCGAACAGCGCGAACACGTAGTGGTGCGGGATCGTGTCGTTCCACGGCGGACACGGCCCGTCGTAGCCGAAGTAGTCGCCCGCCATCTTCTCGTCGTTCGCGAACCACTTGGTGTAGTCGTTGAGGCCCTGGCGCGTGCCGCGCACCGCGTGGGGGCCGCTCTTGCCTTTCGGCGTGACCTCGCTCGAGAACTCGCCGTCGCGGACGGGTGAGCCGCTCGCCGGCATATCGATCAGCACCCAGTGGCAGAAGTTGACGCGCTTGAGCGAGGCCGGGAGGGTGCGGCCCTCCTGGTTGACGTCGGCGGCCTCCGAGGGCACGTCGGGGTCGTGGCAGATGATCACCACCGACTGCGCGCCCTTCGGCAGCTCGGACCAGGCGAGCTGCGGGTTGCGGTTCTGCGAGAGCTTGACGCGTGCGCCCGGGTCGGGCGCGCAGAACGCGTGCACCGCCGGGATCGCGCCGCCGTCCTTGAAGCTCTCGCTCGTGAATTTCATGCGGCGATTATAAGCTCGGCCGCGTTCCACCGGTTCATCGCGCGCAGGCGCGAGACATAGCGGCCGAACGGCAGCCCGAGCCGCGATTCGAGCTCACCGGCATGGCGCCGCAGGCGTTCCCACGAAAGCCTTGGCGCGGTGCCCTTGAAAGCGAAAGCGAGGATATTCGGATCGGCGAGCGCGGGCATCGCGAGCACCGCGCCGCCGAACGCGCGCTCGAGGCGCGCGAGCGCCTGGTCGAGCTTCGGATCGTCGTCCATGAAGTTGACCGCCAGCGCGCCCGGCTCGGACAGCGCGAGGAACGCGCCGTCGTAGAACTGCGCGCTGGTGAGCCGCGGCGAGTGCAGCTCGTCCTCGAACGCGTCGATCAGCAGCGTGTCGCAGCACTCGGGCGCGAGCGCGTCGGCGCCGTCGCCGACCTCCACCTTCAGGCGCGCGTCGTCCCGGGGCAGCGCGAACTGCTCGCGCGCCGCGGCGATCACGCCGGAATTCAGCTCGACCACACGGATGAAGCTCTTCCTCAAGTGCCGGTAGAAGAACTTCGCGAGCGACCCTCCTCCGAGCCCGATCATCACGACCTGGCGCGGGTCCGGATGCAGCAGCAGGAACGCCATCATGCAGCGCGTGTAGTCGAGCGCCAGCGCCCAGGGATCGTCCAGGCGCATCGAGCTCTGGATCGCGGCTCCGCCGACGTGCAGCGTGCGCACGCCGCGCGAATCGCTAACCGCTATGGGCGGCTTTTCCCTTGCCATGGAGAAGCGGAATCACGCAGGCGGCCGCGGCGAAGGAGAAGGCGGCGCCGGCGAGGATCGGCAGGTGGTAGCTGCCGAGGGAATCGAACGCCACGCCCGCCAGCCAGGGGCCGACGAGCGTGCCCACGCCGCACCCGGTATACAGGCAGCCGATGATGCCCGACACCGCGCGCGGGCCGTAAAGGTCCATCACGATCGTCGGCAGGAGCGCGACGTACGCGCCGTAGCAGATGCCGAACACGACCGCGAACAGCGCGAGCAGCCAGTATGCGCTCGCCGCCCACCACAGGAGGAACATCGCGCCGAGGCCGGCGTACATCGCCGCGAGCGAGCCGATGCGGCCGAGCCGGTCGGCAAGACCGCCGATGCCGAAGCGCCCGATCAGGCTGCCGAGCCCGATCAGGCTGACGAGCGCCACGCCCTGCGCCTCGGCGTAGCCCGCGTCGGTGGCGTACGGCGCGAGGTGCACCATCGGCACGAACAGGCCCACGCAGCTGCAGACCAGCGATGCGAACAGGAGCCAGAACGGCGTCGTTCCGAGCGCCGCGACTAGCGGCACGCCTTTCGGGACCCCCGAGGGAAAGCGCTCCTCTTTCTGCCGGATCAGCGCCGCCGCGACCCCGCCGAGGACCAGCACGAAAAGCGCGAGCGCGGCGTACGCGCCGCGCCAGCCGAAGAGCGCGATCCACCACGCGGCGAGCAGCGGCCCGGCGAAGTTGCCCGCCCCGATGCCGGCGACGGCGAGGCCCGAGGCGAACGCGCGGTTGGCGCCGAACCACGGCTGCACCGCGCCGACCGAGGGCACGTAGGTCAGGCCCACGCCGAGGCCGATGCCGATGCTGTAGCTCGCGTACAGGATGCCGAGCGAATCGGCCCGGCTCGCGACCCACAGCGCCACGGCGAGCAGCACGACCCCGGCCGCCGCCACGCGCCGCGCGCCGTAGCGGTCGGCGAGCATGCCGCCCGGCGCGCCGCAAAGGAACCAGAGAAAGGCCGCGACCGAGAACACGAGCGCGATGTCGCCGCGCGCGGCGCCGAACTCGGACTCGAACGCGGCGAAGAACGCGGCGAACGAATACGCCGCGCCGAAGCCGACGAACATCAGGGTGAAGGCCGCCGCGACCATCACCCAGCCGTAGGCGTCCCGGCTCAAGCCACTGCGACGACTTCGACTTCCAGCAGCAGGTCGGGGTCGACCAGGGCCTGCACGCCTACCAGGGTGCTCGCGGGGAGCGCGCCTTCCTTGAGGAAGCGGCTGCGCACCTCGCGGTACGCGGTCACGCGCTCGGCGCTCAGGCCGACCATGTAGCCGTTCATCTTGACGACGTCGCCCCAGCCCGCGCCCGCGGCCTGGAGCGCGGCGGCGACGTTCTTGAACACCTGCTCGCTCTGCGCGCGCATGTCGCCCTTGCCGACCACCTTCCCGCCCGCGTCCCAGCTTACCTGCCCGGACACGTAGACGAGCTTTCCCGAGGTGGTCGTTACCGCATGGGTGTAAAAACGCGGCGTGGTGAGCTCTTTCGGATTGAGGTATTCCTTTTTCATCAGGTCAGCGCTCCTTTGACTAGCCTTGCCCGCGACACCATCTTCCCCCCGACGAGCCCGAGCGACACGAACCGGGCGTCGGATGCATGCGTTCGCATCCAGCGCACGATCTCGGCCAGGGTCGATGGTCGAATGTGCTTGATGTTCCTTCCGCGCGCCAGGAGCTCGGCCCAGAGGCGCCGCTGCTCGCGCTTCAACCGGTCGAACCGGTCGCCGGGCGCAAGGCAGGCATAGGCCCTGCCCCAGATCCGGTTCTTCGCCCCGCGCCTTTTCCTGAGCACCGCGGTCCAGAACAGGAATTCTCCCGCCTCGCGCCTGCCGTGCTCTCCGGCGCTGAATTGCACCAGGCTCACGTGTTTCGCGCTCACGACCGGGACGCGCGCGCGGCCCACGCGCGTCAGCGTCAGTACACGGCTCCTCTCGCGGTGATCGGCCATAGGTCCTCTACCCGAGCGTTGCGGACGCAAACATACCAGTCGTACAGGTTGATCGTCGGATCGCAGTGCCCGGGCACCAGCAGCAGCTTCTCGCCGAGCGCCGGTAGCTTTGCCCCTTCGATCCAGCCGTGCTCGTCCGACGCGTGCGTGTAGCGCAGGCCCTCCCGGCCCCAGACGGTCGGCATGCCCGAGTCGACGCTCGAGGCCTTGAGGCCCGCGTCCACCACGGCATGCTGCGGAGCGCGGCTCATCACGGTGCTCAGCACGAAGAGGGCATGCTCGAAGCGCGGCAGCGGCGCGGCCCATTCGTTCTTCGCGTAATCGGCGTCCATGAAGGCGTACGACCCGGGCTGGATCTCGTCCCAGGCGCCCGCCTCGACCTCGAGCATGAAGGTGCCGCTGCCCGCGCCGGTGACGATGGGACAGGGAATACCGGCTTTTTCAAGAAGTTTTCTTGTATGAAACACCTGTTGCGCCGAGGTCTCGATCGCCGCGTGGCGCTCCTCCATGCCGCGGATGTGCTGCGCGCGGCCGTGGTAGGCCTGCAGCCCCGCGAAGCGCAGGTTCTTGTGGCGGAGAATCTCCTTCGCAAGCGCGAGCGCCGGCTTTCCGGGCGCGACGCCGCAGCGGCGCATCCCGACTTCGATCTCGATATAGATATCCAGCTTTGCCCCGGTCGAGGCTAGGGCATTCAAATTCTCCCCGTTATCCACGCAGACGCCGACCTTCGCCCGCCGCGAAAGCGCCGCAAGCCGCTCGAGCTTCGGCGCGCCGACGATCTCGTTGGTGACCAGCACGTCCGCCACGCCGCCCTCGACCATCGCCTCGGCCTCGGACACCTTCTGGCAGCACATGCCCACCGCGCCCAGGGCGATCTGCCGCTTCGCGACCTCGGGGCACTTGTGCGTCTTGGCGTGCGGGCGGATGCGGACGCGGTTTTTCACCAGATCGAACAAGGTCTTCTGGTTCTTCTCGAACACCGCGAGATCCAGGATCAGTGCCGGCGTGTCGACGTCCTCGAGCCGCTGGCCCACCTTGGCCGGCGCCGCCTGGGTCATGCCGCGGCCGCCTTCTGCGCGCGCTCGCGCAGCGCGTACCAGACGATGGCGACCGCGACGACCGCGACCAAGGGCAACGCGAACAGGTTGACGCGCTCCCACCCGGCTGCGGCCAGCGTCATGCCCGAGGTGAGCGAAGAGAGCGTCATCATGATGAAGATCGCCTGCTCGTTCGTCCCCTGCGCCCTGGCGCGCTCCTCGGGCCGGTAGGTCTCGATGAGGAGCGTGGTGCCGCCGATGTAGAGGAAGTTCCAGCCCACGCCGACCAGCACGAGCGACCACCAGAACTGCGCCACCGCGATCCCGGTGAGCGCGATGCCGATCGCCGCGAGGTTGAAAACCGCGCCGGCGAACATCACCGGCAGCACGCCGACGCGCCTGATGAGCGGCCCGGTGACGAACGAGGGCGCGAACATGCCGATGATGTGCGAGGAGATCACGAACGTCGCGTCGCTGTAGGGAAGGCCGCAGGCCTGCATCGCGATCGGCGTCGACACCATGAGGAAGTTCATCACGCCGTAGCCGATCGCGCCCGCGAGCACGGCGACGATGAACTTGGGCTGCGCCGCGATCACCCGCAGCGGCCGGCCGGCGCTCGACCGCTCCCCGGCGCTGGGCGTCGGGATGTCGATCAGCCGCAGGAGCAGCATCGTCGCCACCGCGATGCCGATCAGCACCAGGTACGCGCCCATGAACCGGGGCCCGAGGAGGTCGACCGTCCAGCGGCTCGCCGTCGGGCCGAGGACCCCGCCGACCAGGCCGCCGGCAAGCACCAGCGAGATCGCGGTGGCCTTGAAGTCGCCGCTCGCGACGTCGGCCGCGGCGAAGCGGTAGTACTGGCCATAGGCGTTGTAGACACCGAAGACCAGCGTCGCAAGACACAGCATCCAGAAGCTTTGCGCCCAGATCGCGCCTGCGCACGAAAGGGCGCCCACCACGCCCCAGAGCGTGCCCGTCATTAGCCCGCGCTGGCGGCCCACCCGCTTCATGTGCAGCGACGCCGGCATGGTGCCGATCGCGCCCCCCAGCACCCAGCAGGTCACCGGCAGCGTCGCGAGGCCCGCGTAGGGCGCGAGCGCCAGCCCCGCCAGGCCGTTGATCGCTATGAGAGTCGCGTTGTTGGTGAACAGCAGCGCCTGGCACGCCGACAGCAGGGCCACGTTGCGCTTTGTACTGGTCATATATACAGTATCGGGATGGAAGCCAAGGACGACCCCCGCTATCTTCGGGGAGCGCGCTCTTTCGTGCAGGGCCGTTTCGAAAGCGTCGCACGCGAGCCTTTCGACGACGGCTGGACGCCGGAAGAGGCCGACAAGCGCGAGCTGCAGACCAGCGTGACCATCGAGCGCGCGCGCTCGATCATTTCGCGCAACGACTCGCCGGACATCGGTTTCTCCCAGTCGATCAACCCGTACAGAGGATGCGCTCATGGATGCCCCTACTGCTACGCTCGGCCGAGCCACGCGTATCTCGAGCTCTCACCCGGACTGGACTTTGAAACGAAACTGTTCGCGAAGACCAACGCCGCGGAATTGCTGCGCGAAGAATTGGCAAAACCCGGCTATCGCGCGAGTCCCATCGCGTTGGGGGCGAACACGGACTGCTATCAGCCGATCGAGCGAGAATACAAGATCACGCGAAGCATCCGCGAGGTGCTCGCCGAATGCGGGCATCCGGTCACGATCGTGACGAAATCAGCCCTTATCGAGCGGGACCTGGACCTCCTTGGCCCGATGGCGCAGGCGAATCTCGTCAAGGTCTTCGTTTCGATCGGCACTCTCGATCGTGAAATCGCGCGCAAGCTTGAGCCACGCGCAGCGAGCCCACAGCGGCGGCTGGACGTTCTGAAAGCGTTGTCCGGCGCCGGGGTGCCGTGCGGGGTGATGGTGGCGGCGCTGGTCCCCGCCCTCAACGACAAGACGATGGAGCACGTCCTCGAAGCTGCGGCTGCTGCCGGCGCAACCGAAGCGGCCTACGTCATTCTGCGACTGCCGCACGAACTGAAAACCGTATTCAAGGAATGGCTCGCCGAGCACTACCCGCAGCGCGCGGGGCACGTGATGAGCATCGTGCGCCAGATGCGCGGCGGCCGCGAGAACGACCCGAACTTCGGCACCCGCATGTCGGGGACCGGGAACTACGCCGAGCTGATGCAGAAGCGCTTCGACATCGCCTGCCGCCGCCACGGGCTCAATGCCCAGACCCGGGAAGACCTCGACTCCGGCCGCTTTCGCCCGCCCTCGCCCTCAGGCCAGCTAAGCTTGCTTTGATGAGAAAAGCCTTCGTCGCCGCCGGCTGGGGCTGGGCGGCGGCCATCGTCTGGCTCTCGCTCACTCCCGCGCCGCCAGCGCTCGACATAGCCTACAGCGACAAGCTCGGGCACCTGGCCGCGTACGGGCTGCTGATGTTCTGGTTCTCGCAGCTGTACGCGGGGCAGCGGCTGCGCCTTCTCCATGCCGCTGCGTTCATTGCCATGGGAGCCGGCCTGGAGATCGTGCAGGGCCAGCTCGGCTACCGCACCTACGACCTGATCGACATGCTCGCCAACACGCTCGGTGTGCTGCTCGGCTGGGGCGCGGCGCTCGTGGTCCCGAGAATCAGGACGTCTTGAGCACCCAGGCCCTGCTGTCGGCGCCGATCCTGCCGACGCTCGCGCGCCTGTCGGCGCCGGGGGTGCTGCTGGTCGCGTTCCAGTCGATGGTCTCGGTCGGCGACACCTACTTCGTCGGCCGCCTCGGCACCGAGCCGCTCGCCGGCCTGGCGCTCGTCTTCCCGCTGATCATGCTGCTGCAGATGACCTCCGCCGGCGCGATGGGCGGCGGCGTCTCGTCGGCGATCGCGCGCGCGCTCGGCGCGGGCGACGCCGCCGCCGCGCGCCGGATCGTGGTGCATGCGCTCGTCATCGCCGCAGGGATGGGGATCGCGTTTACCGCGCTGCTCCTGCTTCTCGGCCCCGCACTGTACGGGCTCCTCGGCGGCAAAGACGAGACCCTGGCGCAGGCGCTGCGCTACTCGAACATCGTGTTCGCGGGCGCGATCGCGATCTGGGTCGCGAACACGTTCTCGAGCGTGCTGCGCGGCACGGGCAACATGCTCGTGCCCGCGCTCGCGCTGATCGGCGCGGCGAGCGTCCACCTGCCGCTTTCCGGGACGCTCGTGCCGCGCATCGGAATTGCGGGCGCGGCCATCGCGTACGTCACCACCTTCTCGCTCGCCGCAATCGTCATGGCGACGATCGTGTGGCGCTCGAGCGCGCTTCGGCCGCAGGCCGCCGACTGGGCGCTCGAGTGGCGCTTCTTCCGCGAGATCCTGCGCGTCGGGGCGATTTCGGTGCTCAACGCGCTGCAGACGGTGCTCACCGCGGTGGTCCTCACCGGCTTCGTCGGGCGCTACGGCGCCGCGGCCCTCGCCGGCTACGGCGTCGGCCTGCGCCTGGAGCTCCTGCAGATCCCGCTGGTGTTCGCCGTCGGGCAGGCGCTGGTGGTGCTCGTGGGCACGCACATCGGAGCGGGGCGCGCCGCACGCGCCAGGCGCATCGCCTGGGTGGGCGCCGGCGTCGCGGCGTCGATCAGCCTCGCCATCGGCGTCACGGTGTCGGTGTTTCCGCTCGCCTGGGTGGGCCTGTTCAGCGCCGACCCCGCGGTGCTCGAAAGCGGCTCGCGCTACCTGCGCACCGTCGCGCCCTTCTATCCGCTGCTCGCGGCGGGCATCGCGCTGTACTTCGCCTCGCAGGGCGCCGGGCAGGTGCTGCGGCCGATGCTCGCGGGCACGGTGCGCCTCGCGCTGGTGGTGGCCGGCGGGCTCGCCGCCGTTTCGCTGCAAGGGGTGTTCACCGTCATCGCGGCTGCCATGATCGCGTTCGGCGCGCTGACAATGGGGCTGGTCCATCTTGCCAAGTGGAAATAGCATCTCCGAGAAGCTGGCGGACGCGGTCGCCGCCGCCGGCGAGCCGCCGCGCGAGATCGCCGAGCGGCTGCTGATCGACGTCGCCGGGCTGTGCGTCGCGGCGCGCAATACCGACTACGTGCGCGCGGCACTCGCGGGCTGGGAGGCCGCGGGCGATTGCACCGCGATCGGCCATGCGCGCGCGCTCGATTCCGGCGGCGCCGCGTTCGTCAACGGCACCGCGGCGCACGGCGAGGACTTCGACGACACCTTCGAGGGCGGGCCGGTGCACGCCGGCGCGGCGATCGTTCCGGCAATCCTGGCCGTTTGTGAAAGAGAAAGAATTTCCGGAAGAGAAGCCTTGCGGGGCATCGCGGTGGGCGTGGAGCTCACCTGCCGCGCGAGCCTGGTCGCGCCGAAGCTGATCCACAAGGCGGGCTTCCACCCGACCGCGGTATTGGGAGCCATGGGGGCTGCCGCGGGCGCAGCCGTATCCCTGAATCTTTCCAAAAAGCAATTCGTCGATGCGCTGGGGATCGCCGGCTCGATGGCTTCGGGCATCATCGAGTACCTCGCCGAGGGCACCTGGACCAAGCGCATGCACCCGGGATGGGCGGCGCAGTCGGGCATCCGCGCCGCCGACCTCGCGCGCTCGGGCTTCGTCGGCCCGCGCACCGTGTTCGAGGGCGAGCACGGCCTCTATCACGGCTTCGCGCGCACCACCAGGGGCGACTGGGAGAAGCTGCTCGACGGCTTCGGCAGCCGCTGGGTGACGAGCTCGGTCGCGTTCAAGCTCTACCCCTGCGGCACCATGACCCACCCCTACATCGACTGTGCCAGGCGTCTTTCGGAAAAAATCGATCTTGAAAGCATAGAAGAGATGATCTGTGAGGCGGCGGAAGGCACGGTGCACCGCCTGTGGGAGCCGCTCGCCGCCAAGCAGCGCCCGCCGAACGCGTACGCCGCCAAGTTCAGCCAGCCCTACTGCATCGCCGCCGGCTTCGTGCTCGGCAACGCCGGCCTCGACGCGTTCACCGAGGAGCGCGTCGCCGACCCGCGCCTGCGCAGCCTCGCCGCCAAGGTGCGCTATGAGATCGACCCGGACAATCCCTACCCCAACGAGTACACCGGGCACGTGCGCGTACGAATGAAAGATGGTTCCTTCTTAGAAGAGAGGCAAACCCATCTCCGCGGCGGCGCGCACGAGCCCCTGTCGCGCGCCGACGTCGAGGACAAGTTCAGGCACAACTGCGCCTACGGCGGCTGGAGCGCAGCGCAGGCGGACGCGTTCCTGCAGTGGGCCAAGGGCGCGTTCGACGCGCACCGGCTCGACCTGTCGGCTTTCAGGAAATAAAGGCGATCAGGGCGTCGAGCGTCGCGTCCGGCGCTTCCGCCATCAGCGAGTGACCCGAAGGGGCGATTTCGATGGCTTTCGCTCCCGCAAGCTTCTCTTGCAATAACTTCGTCGCCCGCGGCGGCGTCATCACGTCCCGCCTCCCCAGGATGAAGAGCACCGGGCATTTCACCTTCGCGGCGCTCTCGGCCCCCGCGGCGTAATCGTTGCTCGCCTTGAGATCGTTGTAAAGCACGCCGGGCGCGAGGCGCTCGAGGCGCGCGAGCGTGTCGCCGTGCATCCACATGCCGGGATTCGGGTTGGCGCCGAGCGCCGCCTGCGCCGCGTGTCCCCAGATGGTCTGCATGTCGAAGGCAGCGTAGTCGTTCCTGCGCGCCGCCTCGAGAAACGCGTCCGTGACCTTCATCGGGTAGCCCACG
>Ga0187892_10002093_pt1 | contig 41917 bp, 30 predicted proteins | sample MA1701073metaG_FD_139345 | JGI IMG/M metagenome (GOLD analysis project Ga0187892, IMG submission 139345) | Bio-ooze microbial communities from a basaltic lava cave in the Kipuka Kanohina Cave System on the Island of Hawaii, USA - MA170107-3 metaG ... | reverse complement strand
TGGAATACGAGTGGGTCCCCGATACGCTGGTCTTCGACTTCTACGCCGTAGGCTCGGCCATCTTCACCCACCCGGACGTACCCTTGCGCCGGTGATGACTCACAAGGCCGCTCGCATGTAGGCAGGATTCCAGCTACGGTGTGTGAAAGAAGTTCCGCGAGCCCTTCGGACCTAAGGACGGCGGGCAGTGACGGCATGTTCACTATTCCCTCTGAGAGGACTGATCCCAGAAATCCAAAAGCGTAAGGGCTACACAGTCATGGCCCACCGGCGTCCAAAGGTTGTCGTAGGCGAAGTAGACCTGGTCACCCGCGGCCGCTGCCCGGCGGAGAGCCTCTGTGGGGCTAAAAAGGCAAGGGATTCTCCCTCACACCAATGACGTACCAACGATTCGAAAACCTCTACATAGTTGTCGAGTTCATGAAGCAATTCCTCGGCTTCGGGCAAGTCCTTCGACAACAAGGCGGCGAAGGCTCGCATCTTGTCGGCAGGCAAGCGGTCTTTGACGAGGGGCAAGAGGACGTGAGCCTTGATGGGCGCGTAGGCGATGATCAGCGTGCTGCCAAGGCTTCGACACACATCGTTAGCGCGGCCAAGTAATGCCACGGCGTGTAGCCGCCTTCTCCTAGTTTGAAACCCGCGCTGAAAGGGTTGCAAGTGCCATTTGCATCGATAAGCATAACGGAGCCGTGACTCCAGGAGAGAATGAGTATGTCGTCACTCCCGGTTTTGAAGAAATTCTTCGGGTGCACCGCCTTGACTCGTTGCCGGCGCTTTTTGCCTATCAGGACGGAGAGCCGTTGGATAAGCCCGGTCTTGCGGATTGGCGGAGGCGGTTTCGGGTCCGACTGCCCGTCAATGGCCAAGAGCAGGTTCTTTATCTGAAACGATTCGACCGTCCGCCGTCTTCTGCGCATCGTGAACTGCGGCGCGCCGGTGGTGAGGTTCGGAGCTTGGCCGGGCTGGAATGGACTTGGGCGAAGCGTCTGGCCGGCGATGGCATTCCTTGCGTTCGCCCCGTCGCCTTCGGCGAGGAATTGCAGGGCCGGCGGGAGATTCGGAGTGCCATATTGCTGGCATCGGTTCCGGGGGCATCTCTGGAAAAATGGACTCGCGACGGCCTATTCGAGCCACGGCTAAGGGCGCGGGATCTGCTGCAACCGCTGGCCGCGTTGATCGCCCGGCTGCACCGTTGCGGCTATGTTCACCGCGACTTGTATTTGTCGCACATCTTTTTCGATCCCCAGGCCGACGGTGATCGATTCCACTTGATCGATTTGCAACGCGTCTTCAAGCCGCGGCGGATGCGCCGGTGGATCGTCAAGGACCTCGCCGCCCTCAACGCCTCGACTCCTCCGAGCCCGGTCACCGGATCCGACCGGCTGCGATGGTTGAAACACTACGTGGGCAGCCGTAAGCTGGAACATGGCGCGAAGCGCTTGGCCCTGCGGGTGATCGGCAAGACGCAGACGATCATGCGGCACGAATGCCGCCGCCAAAGGCGCCTTCACGGCAAAAGCCGGCCAACAGCGAATGACTCATAGCAGCTACGCAATCGACCGCAACCCTCCGATAACAGGGTTTCATCGCAATCCGGTGTTCGCGATTGGCCCATCGACATTCGGTTTTCCGTTCAGGAGCCGGCGGCCGTGAAAATCGCCCTGGTCTGCGAATGGCTCGACCCGTGGCGCGGCGGGGCGGAAACCTCGACCATGCAGTTTCTCCATCGTCTCATGGCCACCGACGTGGAAGTGCACGTATTCACCCGCAGCCGGCTGGCCTCGACACCGAGTATGTACGTTCACACGATCAGCGGGGCCTCGATGTCGCGAGCCCGGCGGAGCATGACCTTTGCCCGCCGCGTGGAAAAACGGTTGGCGGCCGAGTCGTTTGACCTTGTCCATGCCATCTCACCGTGCCGCGGCGCAGATATCTATCAGCCCCGCGGCGGCACGGTGGCCGAAGCCATCGAACGCAACCTAGCTCTGCGAAGAAACGGCACCGTCCGCAGACTCAAGCGATACGCGAACCACTTCAACGTGAAGCAGCGATACCTGCTCACAATGGAACGCGAGCTGTTTTCCGATCCGCACGGCCCGATCGTGGTTGCTATTTCGAGGTACGTTGCCCGTCAATTGCGGCACCATTATGGCGTTCCCCATGACCGGATTCGGGTGATCTACAACGGCGTCGAACCGGACACGACGGCGACCCAAGAGCGGCAACGCCATCGTCTCGCGATACGAAAAGAGTTCGACATCGCCTCCACCGACCTGCTCGTCTTGGCCGTGGCTCACAATTTCCGGCTCAAGGGCGTAAGGCGTTGGATGGAGGCCATGGCCTTGCTGCAAAGCCGCGGGCTCAAAGATCTGCGCAGCCTGGTGATCGGCAAGGGCGACTCGCCGGCCTGGCATCGGCTGGCGGCGCGTTTGAACATCACCGATCGGCTGAGCTTTGTCGGGCCGAGCGACCGCGTGCCCATGTTTTATCATGCGGCCGACGTGTTGGTGCATCCCACGTACTACGACCCGTGCAGCCGTGTGGTGTTGGAGGCAATGATCGCGGGCCTACCGTGTATCAGCACGCGATGGGACGGCGCCGCGGAAGTGATCGAACAGGGAAAAAACGGCTTTGTCCTGGACGATCCCTGGAACGTGGAAGCCCTGGCCGCCCGGATCGAACGGTTGCGCGACGCGGCACTGCGAAACAAAGTCAGTCAGGCGGCCGGGGGCATTGCCGAACGCGTGAGCATGGCCGCCCATGTGCGCGGCATGATGCGCCTTTATCAGGCGCTGGCCCGCGCGGAGGTGCGCTGTTGAGCTTGGCGTGGATGACCCTGGGGTTGGCCGCGGTGGCGTTCCTGATTGGCGGGATTCCGTTCGGGGTTGTGGTCGGCCGTTGGAAGGGCATCGACGTTCGCAAGTCAGGAAGCGGCAACATCGGCGCCGCCAATGTGGGCCGCCTGTTGGGCCGAGGATGGGGCGTAACGGTTTTTGTACTGGACACCTTCAAGGGCTTCGTAGTCACGCTTGTAGCGGGCTGGATCTTGATGGCCCAGATTCCAGCCGCGGCCGACGCAACGCGTGCGCTCGCCTGGATGTGCGTGGGTTTTGGTGCCATCCTGGGGCACAATTATTCGCCCTATCTCGGCTTTCACGGCGGCAAAGGCGTCGCCACCTCTTTTGGAGTGGCCGTAGCCATCTACCCGGAGCTCACGCTACCGGCTCTCTTGTCGCTGGCGGTGTGGGCGGGCGCCGTTGCCCTCACCCGGATGAGCTCCGTCGGTTCGTTGTCTGCGGCGGCGGCCTTCCCTTTGCTTTATTTGATCACCTCGCGCGCTTACGCCACAGGGTTGGGAGCGCGATGGCCCTATTTGGCCTTCGCCGTTGCCATGGTGGGACTCATCGTACTTCGTCACCACGCGAATATCGCTCGAATCCTGGCAGGAACCGAGAACAGGCTGGGTCGCGCGAAGAGTCGCTTTAGTCCTTATCAATATCAATCGACGCGGGAGACGCAAGACCGATAAAATGAGGTAAGAAACCTCAAGAACAACTTTGTGCAAAAGGGTACAATCAGTTATCCTGTGATTCTAGGAGCCAAAGAGCCGATGCGTCAAACGCGGATACTCAGGACCGGACGCGCTAGAATTGGGTTGGTAAGTCTGGTTCGTGCTTGGGTGGAAGACGAAGTATGAACACCGACCTAGCGAAGCAACTCAAAGTTCTTGTACTGGGTTCCCGTGAGCAGAGCGATGAGACTCGCGAACTATTCGGTTCATCCGTCGCCGCACCGGCCGAATCCGCGGAGGCAGCCTTGCGCCTCCTACAGACTGAGTCCTTTGACTGGGTCGTGTGCTCGGCGGCGGATTTCGCTTCGCTTCAGGCTGTGCCGTTCGGAGGCCAAGCGGCAGCGGTCATGGATAGCGTCGGCCAGGGAGTCTGCATCGTCGGCGAGGACGGCAACCTGGTCTGGGCAAACGCCAAGATGTTGAGCTTGCCCGAACCGGTTCGGGCCCGCGTGTGTCAATGTTGCAGCGACACGTTTCACGCGGTGCGAAGCGATGCACGGTCGGCGCCTTCGGTTCGGGGGCGCCGATTTAGTTTTAGGGTCCCGGATTGCGGCCTGTTCGAGGTCGCGGTCACCCCTGTCATGGACCTTACCCGCCGGGTGACTCAGGTCGCTGCCGTGGTGTGGGATGCATCGCATGCTCAGCGACTGCAAGACAAAATGGATGCCATCGACCAGGCCGGCCGGGAACTGGTCAGCCTGGATGCGGAGCAGTGGTCGCGCCTGGATGTGCAGGGCCGCCTCTCGCTGCTGGAACAAAAAATCCTTCGTTGCACTCGGGACCTTCTTCATTTCGACAATTTTGAGATTCGCGTTCTGAACCGGCGTAACAATCGGCTCGAGTTGCTGCTGGCGTCCGGGTTGCCGCCCGACGCCGAGGACGTGGAGCTCCACGCCTCCACGGAAGGCAACGGCATCATCGGGTACGTAGCGGCGCGCGGGCAAAGTTACATTTGCCCCGACGTCGCGACGGATTCCCGTTATCTGCCCGGCCTGGCCAATGCCCGCTCCTCGTTGACCATCCCCTTGCGGCTTCATGATCGCGTCGTGGGTGTGGCCAACTTCGAAAGCACGCAGCCCGCGGCCTTTCGGGAGGACGACCGACAGTTCGCGGAGATCTTTGGCCGATACGTGGCCCTCGCCTTGCATATTCTTGAGCTGCTGGTTACCGAACGGCAAACCACCACGGGACAGCTTTGCAACAACGTGCTGGCCGAGTTTCCCGGGCCGATCAACGACATCCTGACCGAAGTGGAAAACCTGGTGGAAGATTACATCGGCCATGACGATCTGCGCCGCCGGCTGCGGCAGATTTCGGAAAACGCGGTCAAGATCCGCAACGCGATCAAGGACATTACTTCCGCCAAGGCCGGTTTGCTGGGCACGCGTTCCACCAAGCCGCGCCATGCGGATCCCATGCTGGAAGGCAAGCGCATTCTCGTGGTCGACGACGAGGAAGTCATCCGCGAAACGGTGCGTGACGTCCTGACGGGATTCGGATGCGCTGTCACCGCGGCTTGCGAGGGCGCCACGGCGGTGGAACTGGTGAGTAAGAACAAGTTCGATCTGGTGGTGACGGACATCACCATGCCGCTGAAGACGGGCTACGAAGTGTTCGCCGCGGCCAAGGATGCCGATCCGGCCTTGCCGGTGATTTTCACGACGGGTTTTGGTTACGATCCCAACCATGCGATCGTCCGGGCCCGCCGAGAAGGTCTGGCCGCCGTGCTGTTCAAGCCCTTCAAGGTCGATCAACTCCTGCAAGAAATCCGAACCGCCCTTCAACCTCGCGCGACGAGTACGCCGGACCACGCTTCAGTCACTCACGGCGCCGAATAGGCAGTTCGACCATCCAGCGAGCAGGCCGCGCAGCGTTCGTCTGCCAACGCCATTCAATATCCTGGCCCCAGGCGCCCGGCGGGCCGTACGGTAGAATGAGCATTGTCCAATGATCAATGCAGAATTGGCCAGGATGTTCGAGAGGGTCGCCGATCTCCTGGAGATCGCTGGAGAAGATACGTTTCGAGTGAGTTCCTACCGGCGTGCCTCGCGAACTCTCCGCGATGTCGCGGTCGACGTCGGTGTGCTGGCCGCGGAGGGTCGTTTGACCGAATTGCCCGGCGTGGGAAAGGGCACCGCTCAACGCATTCAGCAATACCTTGAGACCGGCCGTATGGATGTGCTTGAAGAGCTTAGCGCCAAATTCCCTCCGGACTTGCCATCCTTGTTGGAGATTCAAGGAATGGGGCCGAAGAAGGTGGCCCTGGTCCACAAGAAACTCGGTGTCAAGAACCTGGATGATCTGAAGCGCGTGATCGCATCGGGCGAAATGGCGGCTCTGGCCGGGCTGGGTGACGCGAGCGTGAAAAAAATCGCCGAGGGTATCGCGTTTCTGGAAAGCGGCGCCGGGCGAACGCCGTTGGGCATCGCTCTGCCGATCGCCGAGGCGTTCGCCGAGCGCGTTCGAGCGATGAAGGGCGTCCGTCGCGTGGAAATCGCCGGCTCCTTGCGACGTGGAGTGGAAACGATCGGGGACATCGACCTTCTTTGCGATGCCGCCAACAGCGAACTGGTCGTGACGGCGTTCACGAAGCTCGAAGGTGTCAAACGGGTGTTGGCTGCCGGGGGTACGAAAGGCTCGGTGACGATCGAGATGGAGGCCGGACGGGAGCTGCAGATCGATCTACGGGTCGTCGAAAAGGAGGCGTTTGGGGCGGCCTGGCAGTACTTCACAGGCTCGAAAGAGCACAACGTCCGCTTGCGGGAGCGGGCGGTGGCCAAAAAGTGGCGCCTCAACGAGTACGGCCTCTATGACGGGCAGACACGGATCGCGGGCCGGGACGAGGAGGGCATTTACCAGAAGCTGGGCTTGCCCTGGATTGAGCCGGAGTTGCGGGAGGACCGCGGCGAGCTTGAGAACCCGCATCTGGAAGAGCCGTTAGTGACACTGGATGACATTCGCGGCGATCTGCACATGCACACGACAGCCAGCGATGGGCGCAGCACGATCGAGGAGATGGCCCGGGCGGCCAAGGCTCTGGGATACGAGTACATCGCCATCTGTGACCACTCCAAAAGCGCGGTCATCGCCAACGGGCTTTCCGTCGAGCGGCTGAAGGAACACCACGCGGCCATCCGGGCGGTCAACAAGCGAGTCAAGGGCATCACGGTTCTGGCCGGCTGTGAGTGCGATATCCTCAGCAACGGCACGCTGGACTATCCCGACGAGATTCTGGCGGAATGCGACTGGGTGGTGGCCAGTATTCATTCGGCCATGGGGCCGGGCGGATCGGGCAAGCACACGCCCACCGAACGTACGTTGGCCGCCATGCGAAGCCGCTACGTGTCCGCGATCGGGCATCCAACGGGGCGGCTAATCAATCGTCGAGCCCCGTCGGAGCTGGACATGAAAGTGGTGATCGAGGAAGCCCGGCGCACCGGGACTCTTCTGGAAATCAACGCCAGTTGGCAGCGGCTGGATCTCAACGATGTTTATGTTCGGCAGGCCGTTGAGGCCGGGCTGATGTTGACGATCGACACCGACGCCCATCACATCGATCAACTGGGAGCGATGCGGCTTGGCGTGTTGACCGCCCGCCGCGGCTGGGCGGGCAAGAAGAACATCCTCAATTGCCTGCCCCTTGTCGCATTCCGCAAGCGAATCGCCGCGAAGCGCGAGGCGTAAATCAGGTCAGTTTTGGAGGCTGCACGGACAGTACAACCGTGTCCACGCGGTCGTCTTCGGACTCGACGCGAACCAAGGCCGGCACCGATCCGTTGGCACACTGCGGACCTGCGTCGAACTTGCGATGACCAGACGTAGTCATTGGATGCAGCGGAACCGGCAAGCAGCGGGCTGCGCCGATGCCCGCGGCCATCGCGGCGGCGCCGGCGGCGCCGGGACAGCGACCCGTCCAGCGCTCGATGAACACGCCGCCGGGCGCCGCTCGGCCGGCAGCCGACAGAACCCTCTGCCCTTCCGGTTCCGTCACCGTTGTTTCGGGTTGAATCGTGGCCAGAGGGGTAATGCCGCGCGACATCGCCCGCGACAAACGTTCGAGGACAAACAGGCAGGCGCCCTCGGCCAAGACCGATCCTTGGGGGAGATCGGCGGAAAGCTCGCGGGCGAGTTCAGGCGTCAGTTCTTCAAAGCCCCCGGCCAACACCACATCGACCTCGCCGCCGGCCAGAAGGCCGCAGGCCTCGGTGATGGCATTCAGGCTCGAGGCCAACCCGGCCGCCAAGGTGAGGTTGGTTCCGCGCAGCTGGTAGGCCCGGGCCAATGCCCCGGCGGTGTAGTTGCCGACGGTTTGCGGAAAATGGATGGGACTGACGAAACGAGTGCCTTGGGCGCGAACTTCTCCTGCGAATTGAATCATCCCCAACTGACCGGCCAAGGCGCAGCCCAGGATCATCCCCGTGCGCTCAGGGGGCAATGAGCCCGCTGCCAATGACGCATCGCGCAGAGCCAGTTCCAGTGCGATCGCCGGCATCCAGGCGCACTTCTCCCGCTTGAGTTCGATGGCCAAACCGAACTCGGCCAAAGTCGATTCGGGAATCGGCCAGTAATAATCTTTGGCCGAGGACAACGGGCCGCGTTGTGCATACGCGGCCAGAACATCGGCGATGGTTCCGCTCACGTGGGGCGTGACCCATCCACAACCGGTAAGGACGATTGGGTCCGACATGACTTTGTGCATGGGCATCTGGCGCGCCATTCAGGGCCGGCGCATCCTTCCGCATAACAAGTGATCGCGGCGTTATTCTAATTTATAATTTAGGTCAAAATGCTGCATGCACGAGTGCGGCCCGGGCTCGTCATTCGTCCCCTCCGGCCCTGCCGGGCATCACCCGTCAACAGCAAGCTTGCCGCCGGAAACAAAAGCAGCACACCATGTCACGTGGGACGGAACGCAAAAAAGTCGCCCTCATCTCATGACTCCCCGAATCGACCATCGCAGTTCCCGTCTCAAGGGCTTGCGATTCGCCCTCGGTTCTTATGGATTATCCGCGATCCGCTTAAAAGTCACGGGACGTTCACCTTCATAGCTCCAAGTCAAGGTTTTCGCATCTATGAGCCGGTACGTGCCAGTGCGGGCCGCGTTGGTCGGCGATTTCAGCAGGAATTCTCCGTTGGCCACCTCGATCGTCGCGGTGAACTGCTTGGCCCCAGTACTCGTCTCTGCGGTATCGATGAACTGGCCGCTGCCACTGACGCTGAGCGTCATCCTCACGGACGGCTTGACGTCGGTCACGTTAGCCTGCCACACACCAACGAGTGCGGGATCGTTTTTCTTCGGGATCGCGAACGGTTTTTCCTGGAGATTATTGGAAACCCGCTTCATCGTGAGGGGCGCTTCACCCTCCGTCCAGGTCAGTGTGTTAGAATCGTCAAGCCGATAAGTACCGATTTCGACCCGCCCGTCGGGGAACGTGACGGCGCATTTTCCGTTGGCCGCGGCGATGCGGGCGTTCATCTGTTCCGATTCGCCGTCGTCGCCTTCTACCCTCATGACGAATTCACTATCCGCGGCAATTACGAAAATGACCGTCCCCTTTATATTGGGATAGGCGGGGTCCGTGGTGGGTGCTCGCCAAGTCCCCACTAGGGCCGGATCGACTCCCGTGGGCGGCTCTCCATCGCGATCCGGCCAGATGAGTCCTTCGCCGGTGACGGCGTCGATGGCGAAATAAACCGAGGCTCCCAGGTTATATGTGAAGATACCGGCTCGCTGTTTGCCGGCCGCCCGCTTACCGTAACTGCCCCAGAGCCACTTCGTCCGCGCGGCCTCGGGCAAATCAACAGGAAGCTCGAAGCCGATATCCAGAGCTTCATCAACACCGGCGGGCCGGCTTCCGCCGAACACGAGCCGTAGGAAGATCCGCTCGCTCGACCAGCGGGGATCCAGTTCGGATAGCTTGGCGACGGCCTCGGCTGGAGACAGGTACTTTTGAGGAACGGCCTGCGGATGGAGGCTCGCTTTGGGAATGACCGCACTCGACTCTTCGCCTCGGATCAACATCACGTGCTGCCTATTCCGTTCCTCATCGGTTGTCCCAAAGGCGGCGACTTTGAAGATCGACCACGCTTCGTTGGTAGGCCGGAAGTAGAACATCTCCAGGCTGCCGATCTCTAACTGTCGATCCACGTATTTGCCGTCGATTTCAATCTCGCAGAGCTTGAGGGCGGCATCTCCAGTGAGCTTCAGGCCCGCATTCCACTTGGCCGCGAGGGCGTCCGCCTCTTTACGATAGGCGCTGAGCTCGCGCCGCGGGTCATAGGGCAAGTACTTGCCCCGGCTTAATTCCTCGGCGAGAAGTCCTCGCTCCTCGTGGCCCGATTCTTTCTCCCATGTGGTCTGCGCCCCGCTTCCCGCGGCGAGTTCGATCGGCTGGCCGATGGCGATTGGGTACGCGCCACTCATATCGAAAGCGCTGACTTTCCAGATGGCGCTGTCGGGCTTACCGGAGATGCCCTGTACGCCGGTGATCCGGGCGTCGATGAACCTCTTGCCGTCGGCCTTAGGCAGCCTCAGGCCGGCTTCGCGGGCCTTGGCAACGGCCTCATCGAGATCAAGGAACGAATCCGGGATGGGCACGATTTCCGTGCCCGGCGGCATGGCCGGACCTTGGGCGACGATTCGTCCCGATGGATCGATGCCGTATGGTTGCACCTGCCGCGCCGCTGCCGAATAGAACTGTAACGTGACCGCTCCTCCGTGCTGATTCGTTGGGCTCATGAGATTCTTGAGGTCCACCCGGCCCTCCGCGTCAGCTTTAACGAATATTCCGACGAGCGCGGCGTCTTTCTGCCACGCCTTGGCAAGCTCGCGCGCTTGGCTGACCAACGGAATGATCTTTGACAACAGAGCGCTACCGGCGGGCGGCCCAGGCGTGTCCGAGACCGAGCCCTTACCCTTGTCCGAGTTGGGCGGGCCCGTCGTCCGACGGATCCATACGGCCGTGCCCAGTTTGCCGGTCATGGTCACGTGGTTCGAATCGATGAACTGATACGGGCCACCGTCAGACCACGGTGTGCCGGCTGTGGATTGGGTTTTCCACTTTCCGTCGGCCGCCTCGAACGTTCCGCTGTGGCCAGGCAGGTTGGTGCCTTCGTTTGTGCATTGGTAGGTTCCGTTGGCGTTGAACTTCAACACCCACGTCCCCTGGCCCGGCACACTCAACGCCCACGTACCGATGATTTGTGAGTCGACTTTTGAGGCCGAGCAGGCGACCCGCGGCATGGCCAAGACAAGCGTCGCCACGCCGACCCACGCCCTGGCCTTGGCCGCGAGAGCCGCTCCCAACGCAGATGCCGCCGCCCGCCCGGGTTCCGACCACCCGACTATGGCGTTGCCACGACGTAGGCACATGCGATGAGTTACTAAAGAATCGTCCCGTGCGTGAATGCAACGAATTCGACCAGTGGGCACGATGATAACCACAGGGTGCTCTCAGTCCCGCTTTCGACCCCGATGCTATCTGTTTTCACACTCTGTGTCAATCGTCGGCGATTCAGCGGTATTGGTGTCGGTCCGGGCCGCTGTCATCAGAGTCCCAGGCGGCGGGGTTGGGTTTGCTGTAGCCGCGCGGCGTGGGCAGCGCTGCGCAGCAGAATCGCGACGGTCACCGGGCCGACACCGCCGGGGACGGGGGTGATGACGCTGGCGATTTTGCGCACTTCCGCGAACTCCACGTCGCCGACGATTTCTCGTTGCCCGTCCGGCCGTACGATCGAGTTGATGCCCACGTCAATCACGACGGCGTTTGGTTTGATATGTTCCGCCCGGATTAGACCGAGCTTGCCCGCCGCCACGACCAGGAGATCGGCCTGACGCGTGTATTGGCCCAAGTCACGAGTCGCAACGTGACAGCAGCACACCGTGGCCATCTCGTGGAGCAGAAACAGCGAGATCGGTTTTCCCGCAACCGTGCCCTGGCCGACCACGACGGCGTCCAGCCCGCGCGGGGAGATGCGGCTTTCCCGGAGGATTTCTCGAACGGCAAGCGCCGTGCACGGGGCCATGATCGGCGAGTTATAGAACAGCAAGCCGATGTTGGCCGGATTGACGCCTTCCACATCCTTATAGGGGTCGATGCAGTATTGCATGGCCGGCGTGTCGATTCCATCGGGCAGCGGGAGATTCAACAAGATGCCCGTGACCGCCGGATCGTCGTTGAGCCGTTGAATGAGGCCGCGGATCTCGTTTTCCTTGGCCCCGGCGGGCAGCGCATGAAGACGGTACTCGATGCCGGCTTCCTGGCACCGGCTTCGTTGCGAACGGGCATAAATCTCGCCCGCCGCGGGGTCGCCGACGATGACGGCGTCCAGAGCGACCTTCACGCCTTCTGTGGCCAGTGCCCCAACCTCCGCTGCGGCTTCCCGCATGATGCGGGCGCTTAGGGCTTTGCCGTCAATGATCTTGGCGTCGGGCATGCGAAAAACTCAAAGCAGTCCAAGAGCATGCGTGCCGCCGCCTGGCACCACATGCCATCCACGGGTACGCTCTAAAACATTAGAATACCATAAGCCAGGGCCGCGACGGAACCAAAAGCTGCCAGCGTCGTGCTGGCGACCTTCCACCGGCGAATGTCCCGATGGAAGTGTTCCGCCCGCCGGGGATCCGCCGCCATCGCCGTAAGAAAGCGGATGCGGCTGGCGATCGACGAGTGCCGCCAGCTTCGCTCTTCCGGCGGAATCCCGTTTAGTTGCGCCACTCTCCGCAGGGCGGAGGCGAACACGGCCGCTCCGGTGGCACAAACACGGTGCTCGGGCGGATCGGCCTTCGTTGAGCCGTTGTGCACACTGCAAGGTGCTTGGCACTGACCTCCCGGGGGCGTCACGCACCACGCGCCAAACGCGTCGGCCTGCCGCTCAAACCGTCTCGACAGCCAGCCGAAGCCCACACCCCAAAAGAGGATGGTCACGGCGATGCCGACGCCCTGAATCACCGTGAGGGTCATCTCCATCGATGAAGCCGGATTCTGGAGCGTTTGAGCAAGGCCTTCCATGATCCCCGCAACGATCAGCCAGCCAAGAAACGCGAAGATCAGCAAATGTTGAATATGGCGGTGGCGTACATGGCCGGCCTCATGGCCGAAGACCGCCTCGACTTGCTCTATCGGCAAGGTGCGTAAGAGCGAGTCCGACAAAAGGACAAAACGAATGGGAGCCAGAATGCCCATCACCGCTGCGTTGACCATCATGCCGCCGCTATCCCAAACCAGGATTTCCCGGACACGGAGGCCGATCCGTCGGCAATGAGCCTCCAAACGAGCGCGAAGCGGTCCCGGCTCCAATGGACGCGTTCGCCAGATCCATCGAAGCATAACCGGTGCGGCCAGAAATACTGCTAAGGCCACGCCGCCGAGCAAAACATCCGGACCCCAGATCCAAATCGTGAATCTCTCGATGGCGTCGCGATAGCCTCGAATGATGTTGGCCGCCATCAGGATGATCGACATGGGGACAGTCACGGTTAGAAACTGATGCCGCAATTGGAATTCCAAGTACCTCCCAAGCCCGTCGACCGCCGGGTTTGATTCGCCTTCCGCGAGGGGAGAAAGCGCTGCAGTCCGCATGGCGGCCTCGGTTAGAAATCCATTCCACCAGAAAAGGAGCCAAGTTCCGAGCAAGGGAGTCAGGACGATCCAATCCCCGATGATTTGGAGTGGGGGATGACGCCTTCCAACGGCAAACCAATCCGGCCAAGCCGTAAGAAAGACCAAGGCAGCGAAGCCGACCAGGCTGGCAAACCGCAGGACGGCGCCGGTGCGGTGGTGAAAATGCTGAGCGCGGTCAAGGCGAGAGGGGTTCCGGACAAGCAGCCGGCGGACATAAATCCCGCAGGCAAACGTCGCCAGTCCGAACGCAAGAGGTTGGACGAGAACTGCCGAAAGGGTGAGCCAAATGTCATCGGCGGGTAACAACAATGGGGGCGACACGAGCTCCGCCCGCCAGAAAAGGAAGGCAAACGCCAAAATAATGCTCAGGTGCATGAAACTCACGATTTCGGGCCCCGACCAGATTCACGCGATGGGAGGCCTATTCAAACCGTCTTTTTCCGTTTATAGTGTGCAGCGTCCCCTCGATGGGTGGACCATTGCAACAGCCGGTGGCTTGTACCAGGAGACTATCAAAATGAAAAGAAGCTTGCTTATGCTCGGAATAACGGGCCTCATGGGATGGCTCGTGTTTGTTTGCCCAGTGAATGCTCAGCCGTCCAAGGAAGCGGAAGCAACCGATACCGATGAGGGAAAGAAAGACAAGCCCGACGAGGCCGACTTGATCAGCGCGGCTCGCCGGCACGTCGGCCTGTTGACCAAGCTCCATGAAAAGATGGAGGCGAAACTCGACCTTTCCGATGAGCAGAAGCGAGCCGTCGACGAGCTGTTCCGGGATCATCTCAAGAAGCTCAAGGACGCCAGGTCGCAACGCCGTGCCGATAAGGCAGCCGCAGTGCGGGCCGATGAAATGGCCGAGCTCCGTGAAAAGATGAAGGAAGCGCGCGACGCGGGAGACAAGGATACGGTCAACGAACTGCGCAAGAAAATGCGCGACATCCTGAAAGAGCAGCGCGGCGGCGTCACCAAGGGCACGTCGGAATTCCTCGGCAATGTGCGGGATGAGTTGGAGGAAAACCAAGTCAAGTGGTTCGAGTCCATGGTGCGGGAATTGGGATTGGACCTGGATGAAGGTCCCGGCATCACCGTCCAGCAGTTGCTCAAAGCCGTCCTAAGCCCCGAGATCGGACTTTCGTCGGACCAGCGGAAGGCCGTTCTGGATCGGATGCGGGGGGCCTTGCTGGGTATGGATTCAGATGCCCGGGATGCGGGCGATCTCGACGATATCAGCCCCCAACTTCGTGCCGACCTGCGTGCCCAATTGACCGAGGCCCAGTGGACGAAGGTCGAAGAGCAGATCAAGGCGGACGCGGAGGCCAATAAGGCAAATGAAAAGAAGAGCGAACGGCCAGGCGAACGCCGGCCACCCGCCAAAGCCGCGGAAGAGGAAGAAGAATCGGACGAGTAATCCGGCTGTGATCGGCCGAACACGTGTTTATGCCCCCGCCCCTTGAGGTGAAAGCGCGGCATCGCCGGCGTGTCATAACGTGATTAAACATCCCTAAAACCCGGTGCCATGCCCGAGTCCTGCTTTCAGCGGGAGGCGGGTATGTTCGCCAAAATGGCTTGCCGGCGTCTGCGCTCGGCGGGCTCGGGCATGAAGCCGGGCCTGCGAATATGACAACCACCTGACAGCCCCTGGACAGCCGCGCGATGGTCAGGTAAGAATGTCTCCGGGGGTGCTGGTGACCGCTCCTGTCGCGACGCTACAATGTGCGTACGCGGCGAAGCGATACGAACGAAACCTTAACGGAGACATTCAAAGGTGCAAAGCACGAGTTTTATTCAAAACCAGACGATTCTGCGGGCCTTGGAATTCGCGGCGGCCAAAGGGGGCTTCGGAAGTAATGCCAAGCAGAAGAAAACCGCGGCAGCACTGATTCAACAGATGAAAAGCAACCGCTCCGTCAGCGGCCGTCACCAACAGCTTATGAGTCTGCTGGGAAAGGGTGCAACCATCGAGCAGATGATGAAGTCCACCACCACGTCGCGCCGCACGATCTTTCGATACCTGAACCATTTCGAGGAGGCAGGGGTTCAGATTCAACTCGCCGACGGAAAATACAAGCTCAAGTAACCCGCCGAACCCGTCTCAGACGGCCGGCTCGAACGACCGTCACTCGCCTTCCATCGGGCGCGCTGGAGTTTTGGCGATCGGTGGGGGTCTCACCGCGCTGCTGGCCGTGACCCTACCGAGGCTGCCGCCGGGGGTTTGTTGGGGGGATGCGGGCGAGCTTCAATTGGCTTCGGCCGCCCTTGGGGTGGCACATCCGCCCGGTTATGCCATTCTCGTGTCTCTCGGCCATCTGCTAACTCGCCTCCCGGGGATCGAACCGGCCTATGTGATTTCACTTGTTTGTCTGGGCTCCGGATTGCTGGCGGCGGTTTTCGCCATTCTTTTTCAGATTCGCCTGGGAGTGCACCCGGCCGCGGCCGCCGCGGTCATGCTTTTTTGGAGTGCCCATCCTCGGGTTTGGAACAACTTGGTGTCTCCCGAGGTTTACATGCCAGCCTTGGCGATTCTGGCCGGCTCAGCCGTTTGTCTGTATCGGTTCACTCGATTCGGCCAACCGAAAGTCCTTTGGCTTTCGGCCTTTTTGTATGGCGTGGCCGCCGCCGCCCGGCCGTCCACGCTTTTGGCCTTGCCTTTTTTTGTAGGCGTTTGGTGGCGTTACGGGCGACGATCGGATCGTTCTTGGAAATCGTCGTGCCTACATCTCGTTGCGCTGGCGGGCTTGGCCGCGCTGCCACAGATCTACTGTTGGGGTTATCTCTGGCTGCGCGATCGGCCGTCCACGGTCTACAATTATGTGGAACAATACAACGCCGAATTCGCCATGCTGCCCGACACCAACCAGGGGTGGCGCGCGAAATTAGAACGGCTGTTCTGGCTGCGTTCCGCTGCCCAGTTCGGCCAACACATGGGCAATACGGCCGGTGGTGTCATTAAAAAAATGCGCTGGGTAGTCCAGGACACTTTCCAGCGAGACTTGGGCTGGATCACGGCCGGAGCGATCCTCCTGCCGCTTGGAGGATATCGAACTGTTCGCCGGTCGCCGCCGGCTTTCTGGCTTCTGGCCGGCTTGAGCATTGCCAGTGTGCTGTTCGTCTGTTTCTACCGCGTGTTTGGCCAGGCAGCCGACTTGCTGCCCTTGCTCTGGGTGGGCGGAGTCTTCTGCGGCGTCGCCCTTGCCCGCGTCCTACCGGATTCAGCCAGCCGAGTCCGCCAAATGGTTGCCTGGGCATTGTTCATCGGAGTGGGTACCTGGAGCCTCTTGGATGCCGGTCGGCGGCCACCGGTGGGGACGCGGGCCGACGCCGAACCATTTTTGGCCAAGGTGGACATGCAGTCACTTCCGCCGGGAACGGTCATCTGTTCGCACTGGGGAACTTCGCCCCCTTTGTGGTATGAACAACTGATTCGCGGTCGGGGCGGGCAGATTCGCATCCTCCACGCGCGTGAAGGAGAGTGGCGACGCCTCGCGGAGGGCGTACCCAAGCGGGCCCTGTACGCAACGTCCGCCAGCGCGAGCCTCTTTGATTCGCCGCCCGTCGCCGAACGTGGTATGTGGCGTTTCGACGCAGACGCAAAAGATGCCGATCCGAACGATTGATGCGAAGAGAACTAAACCCATGAACGACGCGACGACGACTCTGGCGGAACTGAGCAAGCTGGTCAGCGACTTCGTGGCCGAGCGGGCGTGGGAGCCCTTTCACGATCCCAAGAACCTCTCCGCCTCTATCGCCATCGAGGCGGCCGAACTGATGGAGCACTTTCAGTGGCTTCGCAGCGATGAGCTGGAGGCCGTGAAGGACGACCCCGCGAAAATGGCCGAGATCGCTGAAGAGCTGGCAGACATTTTGGCCTATCTGCTTTCGTTCGCCGGCCGGATGGGCATCGACCTCTCCGCGGCCCTGGCGGCGAAAATGGAAAAAAACGCCCGGAAGTACCCCGCCGACAAGTTCCGCGGCCGCTTTCAATAATCCCGTTACTTGTCGTAGCCGTAGGAGAGATCCGCACCTTGGCGGAAAAACAGCCATTGCGAATCCGCCCACGCCGAAACGATTCGCAAACTCCACCGCGTTCAAGAGTTTCGGTGCCTTTTGCAGAATCGCAGTGCCCCTGGTTTTGTTTGGGGGGCGGCTTGCCAAATGGGACGGCACGAGCTGACCGGCCATGAGTACGGGAATGAACGGCGTGGTTCGTGCCCTCACGGTCTTTGGAGACGCCGCCGGTCCATCCTTGTACGCCGGAGGGATTTTCACAACTGCGGGAGGGAAGGTTTTGGCGTATTTGGCCCGTTGGGCTCACACGTGTACTGATGCAGCGTGCGCGGACGGTGATATTTGTACCGCCGATAGCTGCATCGATAACCAGTGCTCCCACGAGCCGATCCCGTCGTTGCTTTCTGGCGACGCCACATACGACGGATTCGTGGCCGTCGGCGATATTGTCTGCGCGCTGGACGGCATCAACGGCATTTTCAGCATCTGCCCGCGGGAGCGGGTGGATGGACCATCAGCCCTTGTGGGGCGATGGTACCATCGACATGGGCGACATCCTGGCCTTCCTGGACGCCTTCGCCGGCATTCCGCCATGCCCCGATCCCTGCCCCGCTTGACGATCGTGTGACGGTTTGGCGTACCCGGGCGTCAGGCATACAGGCACACAGCCAAGAAGGAAGCACGAACCAGCCACGAAGCTGTATTGCGACTACGACGCGGCTTGGGCTAAGTTGTCCAGGAAGCCTTCGAGCTTGCGGGCGCGGACGGGATGCTGGAGCTTGCGGATGGCCTTGGCCTCCACTTGGCGGACGCGCTCGCGGGTGACCTTGAAGATCTTGCCCACCTCTTCGAGGGTGTACGTGTAGCCGTCGCCGATGCCGTACCGGAGCTTGATGATCTCGCGCTCGCGGTAGGTGAGGGTCTTGAGCACTTCCTCGACTCGGTCCTTGAGCATCTCGCCGCCGGCCGTGCTGATGGGCGACTCCACCGAATCGTCCTCGATGAAGTCGCCGAAGTACGAATCCTCACTCTCGCCGACCGGCCGATCGAGCGAAATGGGGTGCCGCGAAATCTTGAGCACGCGGCGTGCCTCGGCCACGGGCATCTTGGCCCGGCGTGCAATTTCGTCGAGCGTCGGCTCGCGGCCCAGGTCTTGCAGCAGCTCCTTGCTGATGTTCCGGAGCCGGCTCATGGTCTCAATCATGTGCACGGGGATGCGAATCGTGCGGGCATGGTCGGCGATGGCCCGGGTGATGGCCTGTCGAATCCACCAGGTGGCATAGGTGCTGAACTTATACCCCCGTTTGTACTCATACTTATCCACCGCGCGCATCAAGCCAGTGTTGCCTTCCTGGATGATGTCCAGGAAGCTCAAGCCGCGGTTGCGGTATTTCTTGGCGATGCTGACCACCAGGCGCAGGTTCCCCCCGGAGAGCTTGCGCTTGGCGTCCTCGTATTCGCTGAACACGCGAAGGATGGCCGTGAGGCGCTGGCCGAGCGAATCCGACTTTTCCAGGCAGAGATTCTCCATGCCCGACAGCTGTTCCTTCATGGCCTGGAAGTCTTCTTCCGGCATGGTGCGCCGTTTGGTCTGGGCGGCGGATTTGGCTTCCAGCTCGCGCATCTTGCGATGCACGCCCCGCAGCTTCTTCATCAGCGGCTGAATACGGCTGGTACGCAAGGATAACTCTTCCAGCAGCTTGGAGATTTTTCGCCGCCGCTCGCGCACGGCCTGCTCCAGCTCCTTGCGGGTGGCCGCGGCCAGCCGCGGTGAAGTCAGTTTCCCCCATGCTTCCTCGTTCCTGGCAAGGAGCACACGGGCGGTAGACAGATTCGTCGGAATCCGCGTGCTAATGCGGTTTTTGGCCGCGTGCTCGGCCGTGGATATCTTCATCGTCCGATCGAAGGGAAGTTGCCCATCCTGAACTTCTTGGAGGATGTCCACGGCCAGGCGGGCGCAGTAATCGCTTTCCAGGACCTTTTGCCGGAAGGCCATGCGCGTCAGTTCGATCTTCTTGGCCAGGCGGATTTCCTCTTCGCGGGTCAGCAGCGGGATTTCGCCCATCTGCTGCAGATACATGCGAACGGGGTCATCGATCCGCTTGGATGCGATTTCACCGGTCAGATCGGCTTCGTCGATCGGCTTGATATCGCCGTCGTCGGCGGGTTCCAACTGAAGTGCTTTCTTGCCGGTACGCTTGGAAGGTCCACGACGGCGTTGCTCGTAGCGGCGAGCATCGATTTCATCCAGGGTTTCAATCTGGGCTTCCTCAAGCCGCAGGAGCACGAGTTCGAGTTGGGCGGGATCGACCGCGTCGTCCGGGAGGATTTCATTCATTTCCTCCCAGGTGACGTAACCGGACTTGGTCCCCCGCTGAAGGAGCTCGTCAATGGCTTGCTGAATCGGGTCCAACAATTCTTTCGTCAATTCCTTCATGCGTGCTCCATCTCGACGTTACGCCGGGCCAACGATGTTGTCAGTCTTCGCCACCCGAGTGCCGACGACCTGCCGGATCATTCGGCGGGGGGCGAAGTGCCGATGCTCTCGAATCGCCTCACGGATTGCGTCGCCGTCCGGCCCGGTTTTCGGGGAACTCGGTCCGCTGGGGTCCAGCAAGCCGCTGCGCGACCGCCGGTCAACCCGTTCGAGCGCCAGTCCGAACGTTGCCTCGTAGTTCCCCTTCGCGGCCCCTCGCTCTGCCAGCTCCCTCAGCCGGTCAACGTCCGCGGAGGTATGACACCGTGCCAATACGTCAATCAGCCGGAATTCGCCCATCTCGCCGGCAATCTCGAAGACGACCTTGGCAAGACCACGATCGCGCTCATCGCGGATTCTTTCAAAATCCGGAACGCTCTGAAGACCGATCAATAATTCTGATTTATTCAGAATGGCGCCGAGCAAGTGTCGCCAAGCCGTCTGCTCTTCGTCATCCCCCTCGACTCGTGTTACCGGACTTTTGACCGGTTCTTCAGTGGGCCTCGCGGCCTCGCGTCTGAGCTTCAGTTGCGCCATTCTCCGACGCACCTCGCCCGGGTCCATCCGCAGCAGGTGGGCAACCTGGTTTGTCAGAAGCCCTTGCTGGATCACATCCACCGTGCCGGACTCACAAGCCGCGGAGACCACCCGAAGGAAGTCCAGGACCGCTTCGCCGCGACGGGCATTCGTTGCCCCAGCCTCAAACCGAGTCACCGTCTGAAGCCACTTGAATTCTAGCGCGTCCACCGCCCCCTTCAACACGTCCTCAAATGCTCCGGGTGGATGGCGGCTCAGAAAATCGGCGGGGTCTTTACCGTCCGGAATCCTGGCCATTCGAACCCGTAAACCTTGGGGTATGGCTAATTGAATAGCTCGGTCCGCAGCTTCCTCGCCGGCTCGATCCGAATCAAAAAGAAGGATCACATTATCGCAGAATCGTCGTAGTAATTCTACTTGGGCCTCAGTCAACGCCGTTCCCAGAGTTGCCAACGTCTCGGAAAACCCGGCCTGATGGACCGCGATGCAGTCCATGTAGCCCTCGACGAGTATGACGCGGCCGGATTCGAGAATGCGCGGCCTGGCAAGATCCATGCCGTAAAGACCACGTCCCTTTTCGAAGAGTGGGGTTTGCCTCGTGTTGATGTACTTCGCGGGATGATCTTCCAGAGTCCGACCACCAAAACCGAGGACTTGCCCCGAGGCATCCCGGATCGGAAACATCAACCGGTTCCGAAACGTCTCGTAGACCCGCCCGTCTTCGGCGGATCGCAAAAAATCGGCAGCAAGCAGCAGTTTCGCCGAGAACCCAGCCTGCTCCGCAACGGGTTGAATTGGAAGTCCTTCCAGCAGCGCAACGCCTAAACAGAATCTTTCTATACTGGCTTCAGAGACCTGACGGCTTTTGAGATATGCCCGGGCCGCTTCGCCCTTCCGAAGATCGCGCGCATTGGTTCGGAACAGCTGCATCGCCCAGGCGTTGACCTTGGCGATATCCCGACGTCCCAAGCCTTCCGTCGCCGCACGAACTCCCGTTGGTGCCGCTAGCTCGATTCCGGTCCGATCCGCGAGGACCTGCAGGGCTTCGAAGAAAGAGAGATTCTCCCGAAGCTCCAGAAACGTAAATACATCCCCACCTTTTCCGCAGCCGAAGCACTTGAAGAAGCCTCGATCCGGATCGACGCTGAGCGACGGTGTTTTTTCGGAATGGAAACAGCAAAGCCCGACCCAGCGCCGACCGCGCCGTTTCAGCTTTACGTGCTCGGATACGACCTGAAGAATGTCTACCCGATCGAGGATTTGACGTTTTTTGGATTCGAGGTCGTTCAAAGTGCGAGGTCCCTTTTCTGACCCAACGACAACGGAAACCGCCCGCCGTTCCCCCATCTTTGGACGGGACGATACCAATCTCCGCACCGCTTTTTAAGAGCTCGATCGAGTCGTTGACATCATGTTCCAAGTAACGACGCGGGAATCTATGCGTCGCTCTGAATCCCGTCAAGGCGCAAAATGCAAAAACACGCGCCCAAACGCGAAACAAAATTACAGTCCTGTCTTTTCCAAAACTGCCGTACGTTTGATAATAGAGACTTGCCCGGATTACGTGGGGCATACAAAGATTAGATTTCTCGTTGAGATGCGTTCATGAAGGGGATTCGCGTGCGTTCGCTTCGGTTTCGTCGATTGACCCAAACTCCGTTTAATCCGAACGGTTTTTGGTTTGGAACGAGTTTTGCTCTGTTGGTCTCGCTAAGCGCCTGGAGTGGCGTTGCCTCTGCCGCTAATTGGCCGTCTTGGCGAGGCCCCGAACAGAGCGGCGCGGCCCGGGAGGCTGCTTCGGTCACGTCGTGGTCTCCAACTGGTGAGAACCTCCTATGGAAGGTTGCCGTCGGAGGACGAACCACGCCCATTTTACAAGACGGTCGGCTGTTCCTGATCACACCCATCGGAGAGGGGATCGGCCTGCGAGAACGGGTCATTTGCTTGGATGCCGATACCGGCCGAACTTTGTGGGAACAGGCGTTTAACATCTTTCATACGGACGTTGTTGAAAACCGGGTGGGCTGGACCGCCGTCGCGGCCGATCCCGAAACCGGCAGCATCTTCGCCCATGGGACGGGAGGCGAGCTCTTGGCGTTCAATCGCGATGGCCGTTTGCTGTGGGAGGTCTCGCTGACGGAGGAATTCGGGCGGATTTCCGGTTACGGCGGCCGGTTGATGAACCCCGTCATCGATGAAGAGCGCGTCATTGTGAATTTCATGAATTCCGGCTGGGGGGACCAAGCTCCGGGGATGCAACGCTACGTCGCATTGGACAAGCGAACCGGCCAAGTGCTCTGGTGGGCGACCCCGGGCGGCCGCGCGGAAATCCCCGATACCACGTACTCCACGCCGGTCGTAGCGGTCATTGACGGCGTCCGAATGCTGATCGGCGGAAACACCGACGGCCGCGTGTACGGAATGAAAGCTCGAACGGGTGAAGTCCTCTGGAGTTTCCGGGTGAGCAAGCTGGGCCTAAACGCTTCCGTGGTCGTCGATGGCAACTTTGTGTACGCAACCCACAGTGAGGAGAACATCAGCGGCACGGAAATGGGGGCCGTCGTTTGCATCGACGCGACGAAGCGTGGCGACATCACCGAAAGCGGGCAGGTTTGGCGCGTCGAGGGATGCGAGGCCGGCTACGCCTCTCCGGCGGTGGCCAACGGCCGTCTGTACGTGGTGGACAATTCGGGCAACTTATTCTGCTTCGATGCTCGCTCGGGAGCGCGGCAGTGGATCCACAACCTCGGGCGAGTGGGCAAAGGTTCGCCGGTAGTCACGCAAGACAAAGTGATTTACGTCGCCGACCAAACCGGCGTGTTTCATGTCCTCCGGGACGAGGGCGATCGTTGCAACTCGCTGGACCGCGAGGAGTTCAAACGGCCCGACAATGCCGTGGTGGAAATCTTCGGCTCGCCCGCGGTTGCCGGCGGGCGAGTGTACTTCATGACACGCTATGACACTTTCTGTCTGAGCCGCAAGGACGCGGGTTCCGCCTCGGCTTCACCTCCGGCCGTGATCCCTGAGGCTGTGGCACAAAACACGGCAGCAACGTTTTTGCAGGTTCGGCCTGGTGAAATAACGCTCTCCCCCGGAACCTCAACGACCTTTACGGGGCGGTTTTTCGATGCCAACGGACGTGAGGCCGCCGGAGGTCCCATTGAATGGTCCCTCGCCGGGCCCAAGGGAACCATCGAGTCGAACGGCACTTTCGTCGCTGCCAAGGAGAGTCGCTTTTCCGCCGGTCACGTCGTCGCCAAAAGCGGGAACTTGGAAGCCAAAGCACGGGTTCGCATCAGCCCTGCCCTGCCGATCCGGGAGGATTTCGAGAGCATGCCCACCGACAGCGCTCCGCCCGGCTGGGTGGGCACGCCGCGAAAAACAAAGATTGTCGAGCGCGACGGCGGCAAAGTGTTGCAAAAGCTGGCCGACGACCCCTCGGCCCCGTTCCTGCGCATCAAAGGCTTCATGTCCGCGCCCATCGCAGGAGGGTATACCATTGAGGCGGACATGCTCGGGACGCCTAAAGGCGAACGCTTCAAGCCGGACATGGGGCTGATCAATTCGCGATACGAACTGACCCTGATGGCAGCCACGACCAAGCAACTTCGCGTCGAATCGTGGACACCCATTCCTCGGCTCCGTAAGGACGTGCCGTTCGAATGGGACACGAACAAGTGGTATCGGATGAAATTCCAGGTCAAGCTCGAAGACGGCAAAGCGCTGCTTCGCGGCAAAGTGTGGCCGCGCGGGGCGCCGGAACCGAAGGAGTGGTCGCTCGAGTTTGAAGACCCCTACCCCAACCTCGAAGGCAGCCCGGGCGTCTACGCCTTTTCGCCGGGAACGACGCCGAAGAGCAAAGGACCGGAAGTGTTTTTCGATAACGTACAGGTGACGGCAAATGAGGAATGAGTTGAAGGCACGAAGGCACGACGAAGGGACGAAGGGACCGGTAATCCGCAATCCGAGAATCCGCGATCTGCAATCGGCAATCTGCTGGCTGCTCTTTCTGCTTTGCGCTCGCCCTGGCGACGCTGAGCCATTGTCCAAGGCCAAGCGCGGGGACGTGCCGATGTGGTGCGGGTCGCCAGATCGCAACATGGTCTCAGGCGAGACCGGCATTCCGGCCGAATGGGATGTCAAGACCGGCAAGAACATCAAGTGGAAGGCTCCTCTTGGATCGCAATCCTACGGCAACCCCGTCGTGGCCAAAGGCAAGATCTATGTCGGCACCAACAACAGCGGTGAGTTTCGGCCGGCCATCAAAGGCGACAAAGGCAACATCCTGTGCCTCGAGGAAAAAACGGGAAAGCTCCTCTGGCAGGCCACGCACGACAAGCTGCCCTCCGGCCGAGTGAACGATTGGCCCGAACAGGGGATTTGCTCCGCGCCGGTCGTGGAAGGCGATCGCCTGTACTACGTCAGCAACCGTTGCGAACTGGTGTGCGCGGACACCGAAGGGATGCTCGATGGCGAGAACGACGGGCCGTTCCAGAGCGAGCAGTACAAAGAAAAGGAAGACGCCGACTTCGTGTGGATTCTTGACATGATGGAGGAACTGGGCGTCTTTCCCCATAACTTGGCCACGTCCTCGCCGCTATTGATCGGCGATACGCTGTTCTTGCACACTTCCAACGGCGTGGACGAGGGGCACTTAAACCTCCCGGCTCCCAACGCCCCTGCCTTCATCGCCGTGGATAAGAAAACCGCAAAAGTGCTCTGGGAGCGCAACGACCCCGGCGAACGTACGCTGCACGGCCAGTGGTCGTCGCCGACCTATGGCGTGGTCAACGGCAGGCCGCAGGTCTACTTCGCAGGCGGTGACGGCTGGTGCTATGCATTTGACCCCAAGAATGGCGACCTGATCTGGAAATATGACCTGAACCCCAAGGACGCCAAGTATGTTCTAGGCGGGCGGGGGACCAAGAGCTACATCATCGGCACGCCGGTGTTTCAGGATAACCGGGTGTTCCTGGCCGTGGGGCAGGACCCGGAGCACGGAGAGGGGCCTGGTCAGCTCCATTGCATCGATGCGACCAAGACCGGCGATATCACCGAGAGCGGAAAAGTCTGGAACCGGGGCGGGGCCGATTTCCATCGGACGGTTTCGACCGTGGCCGTGGCCGATGGGCTGGTATACGCGGCGGATTTAAGCGGTTTCTTGTATTGCCTCGACGAGAAGACCGGCCGGCTTTACTGGAAGTACGATACGCTGGCGGCGGTGTGGGGCTCGCCCTACGTGGTGGACGGCAAGGTCATGCTCGGCGACGAAGACGGCGAGGTCGTCGTGCTCCAGCACGGCAAGGAGATGAAGGTGCTGGCCACCAACAGCGTGGACAATTCGGTCTACACTACGCCCGTGGCGGCCAACGGTGTCCTGTACGTCGCCAACCGGCGAATGCTGTATGCGATTGAGCAGAAATAAGGCAAGAGGCAGATTGACGTAGTTCAAACATAGCGCGTGGCTAGCCGTCCCCGCAAAGGAAACCACGCCTCCTTTCAATGCTCCGTGTGGCACCGCTTTGTAGGCGGTGAAAACACCGGTGAAAACCGGTGCCGCGCCTTTTGGTTTTGCCTTCGTGCCTCAAACGTTTTTCCTCCGGCGTAGTCTGGTCTTATCGTCCCAGTTCGTTCCATTCGTCCGGTGTTTCGAGGTCGTCGGCTCGAAGCCAGCGGAGCCAGTCGTCGGTTTCAGCCGAGGCCGTATCCTCTGGTTTCTCGCTAGGGCTTTGAGGCCGCGAAGGCGCGGCTATCGAATCCGGTACCGATCCGCGCGATGCTCGCGGCGGGCAAAGTTCGGAGACGAATCGCACGCAATCGGTGTGGCGGCAGCGGCGCTGAAGCGCGTCGCTGCGCACAGCCGTGTCACTGCTGATGACCCGCACGCCGCCCGGGTCGCGCACGCCTTTTAGCAGCCGCGCGATAATGTCGTCGGCCGTCTGTGGGGCGCTGTAGCGAACGTTCACCCGCCGGGTGGCCATCTGTTGGGCCAGGCCCTCGCGCGGCGTCGGCCCGTCGAAGACGATCGTCACTTGCACGTTCGCCTGCCGCGCCCAGCGGTCGATGAGTTTCACCAGCGTTTCACGGCCCAACGGCGGCAGCGGAGCATGCTCGCGCATGGCGTAAAGAAGATTGTTGCCGTCGATGATGACCTGCTCGCGCATCGGCCGGTATCTTCGCGGAGACGGCCCCGCTCGGCCAGACCGGCCCCGGCGCGCTGTAGAGTATGACCCCGTCAGCGCGACTCGGGTGTCGTCTTTTCTCCTGACGGCCGGCTTGGGGTAGACGCTTCGGCCGGACTCTTCCGGCAGCCGCGCGGCTTCTTCGCGGCCTTTTTGGTTTGTTCGCTTGACGCTGGCGCCGCTTTCAGTTTCGCTGGAGGCTTTTTGGGCGTGATCAGGCCGAACTGTCGAGGATCATCGACTGCGCCTCGCCCAATCGCTCACACCGACCAAATCCAGCGTCACCCAGCCTTTATGACCACGTAAGGCGCGCGGCGAAACCGTGAATCCTTGACGGCCTCGTCGGCGTGCGCCATGGTCAGCTTCTTACCGAGCGCCGACGCGAACACGCCTCAAGGCCGGACCGCGACAGGACCCGTTGCCGGCACGGCCGAAGTCTCCGTTTGCGCTGTCTGCTGTTGCGAGGAGAGAAGCACGCCGGCCCCCGCAAGGGCCAGCAGGCCGCAGAGCCATTGGCCGGCCGTGAGGACTTCGTCGAACAGGAAATACGAGGCCACGGAGGTGATGATCGGCTGAAGCAGAATAATCCCCGACGATAACGCAATCCCCAGGCGCACGATGCCCGCGTAATACAACGCATGGGCGAAGGCAATGCCGATGAAGGCCGAAGCGATCAGCATGGCGAACTGACCGCCGGAAAGCGACCACACCGCCCAGCCATGCCTGGACGCCAGCGGAATCATCGCCGCCAACAAGGCCGCGGCGGTGTAGTTGCTGATGGCCGCGAAGGCCGTTACCGGATGAATCGCGTGCATGAAGTACCGAACCGATAGCGCGTAACCGGCAAAAAGCAGCCCGGACACAAGACCCAACGCGATGCCCACGGCGGTGGCCCCTCGCGGGACCTGGTGTCCGAATGCCAGCACGCCGACACCGCCTCCGAACACGATCACCAGGCCCGCCCAAAAGAACGGGGAGCGCAGCACATACCGTTCCGAAGGGAAAAAAAGATATGCCCCCACGGTCACGAAAATGATATGGAACCGCAGCAGAAAGGTGAGCAGGCCGGGATCGATGAAGTAGGGCGCCCAGGCAAAACACGACTGGCCCAGGCAATTGAATAGGCTCGGAACCAGGGCGGCCTTCCACAATCCGGTGGGCAGGCTTTTTCGCCACAACCCGTACAGGACAAAGGGCGCCCAAAACAGTGCCGAAATGCCATAACGCCAGCCGTTGGCCGTCCAGCCGTCGATGTAGGCCGCGAAGTAACGCAGGAAAAGAGGAACGCTGGACCACGCCAGCAGGGTCAGGGCGACGAACAGAACGCCGCCCATCCGTGTTTGCGCGGCGCCGGTCCCACTGCTCATCCTCGGATCAAAGGCCTAATCGTCTCGGTTGAGCCTTCCCCGCTACGGGCAAGGCGATGGGCCCCCATAGGGCACACCCGCGAAGGCGTCCAAGAAGGCCAGGATATCTCCCACGTCGGCGTTTTCATCCGGATTCGTCGGCGACAGATCTACCGCGTACAAAGTACAAGCCGTAAAGACGCCCGAGAAACCGTCCAACCCGCAGAGGATATCTCCGACGTCGGTGTTGTTGTCGCCGTTGCTGTCGCCCCAATTCCACGTCGTCGTCGTCTCCGGAGGCAGCAGGCTGGGACTGCCCGGCGTGCCGATGTCGGTTTCGAGCTTGTACGGCGTGGACGGGGTGATATCCGGTCCCGTCACGTACAGCGTGTTGCCCGCCGCGTTCCATTGTGAAGGCGTCAGATAGGCAGCGTCGTTTGGATTACTTACCAGCCGGGCCACGTGGTTGACCCCGGTGGGAGTCCCGACGTATTTGCTCACCCCGCCCGGGCAATCCGCTGTCACCAGCAAAGCGAATGCGTTGGTGCGGTTTCCCAGATTGATCGCCAGATACCGCGACCCAGCGGGATCCACGGTGGGGTCGGTCGGTGCGCTGGCCACGTTGATCGTTAAATTGCCGATGCTTCCCACGCCGGCTAGGTCCACAGCCCAAAACGCGCCCATGCCGTCTTCGCCGTCGCGTATGACGCTGGCGGCCACGTTGGAAACATTCAACGTGTACGCCGCCGGTGTCATCGGCGCCGTGAATGAGCCCGTCACCAGCACCTGCGGCGAACCCGGACTGGCCACGCCAGTCATCACCATTCCAACGGGAAACGCGGCGTTGGCGATGTCGTTCTTGATGGTGTTCTGCGCCCCGCAAACCTGCACCAGCGCCCCGCCGACCATCGTTCCACCGTATCCGGCCGGGTTGGTAGCACCCGCCGGGCGGTCGAAGTTAGTCATGGGCGAGGACGTCGGTGAATCCGCTTGAGGCAACGGCCCGCCGCTAAACGTCAAATCGAACAAGACCAGCGCCAAACCCTCATTGAGAGCGTCGCTGAGCTCGCCGGTGACTGCGTAATTGACGCTGGCGCCCGGCGACACGTTGATTACGGCACCGCCGCCGCTGGTGACCGCCACGTTCAAATCCGTGGCCCCAACAATCGAACTGCTAATCGCGAAAAGCAGGCCGGCCATGCCAAGCTGCCGCCAACGGTGGATCATCGCATAAGCTCCTAAACGCACTAGACCCCTTTGGTTGCCAGGGGGCTTCCAACACCCCACGGCCAAATCATACGCAAAACAACCGCCCCGTGCCAGACCCGCCGCCGGGCATTTTTTGGAGTCGCCCCGCCGCCGGCTGGAGCCATTCGATCCCGTCATTCCATACGGTGTCAGACGATTCTACCGCACTTTCTCGAAAACTTCGCCGAACGCCGCGACCTTCGGTAGCGTCAAGTCTCGCGTGGTAACCGATAGGTTCCATTCCAGGAACACTTCAAGTTGCCTCTGTGGTCGATTACGCCGACCAACCGTGCGAGATGATGTAGTCACGCGGTCCTGATTGCCGCGGCTAAGGGTCACCGTTAACGCTCAGGCATAGGTGAGCAAAGGTCAAAGCCCAGCTTCGGCAGACGCGACGGGAATTTGGCGTTGGCTTTTTTCGGTGGGGGTGTCCTCAAGCGGCGGCCAGGCGTTCGACGGCTTCGCGATAGCGGGCGGCGGTGCCAGCGACGATGTGCGGGGGGAGCTCCGGGCCCGGCGGCGTCTTATTCCATTTGCCTGCTTTGACGAGCTCGGTGAGGTAGTTGCGCACGTACTGTTTGTCGAAGCTTTCCTGGTCGCGACCGGGTTCGTACTTGTCGGCCGGCCAGAAGCGGGAGGAATCGGGAGTGAGCACCTCGTCGATGAGCAAGTATTCCCCATCGCGAAGACCCCATTCGAACTTCGTATCCGCGATGATAATGCCCCGACCCAGGGCATACCGGGCTGCGCGGCGATACAGATCGAGGCTTCGGTCTCGAAGCGAGGTCATGACGTCATCCCCGAGTCGTCGGCAAGCGTCCTCGAAGGAGATGTTCTCATCGTGCCCCTCTTCCGCCTTGGTAGCCGGCGTGAAGATCGGTTCGAGGAGCCGATCACATTGTCGGAGACCTTCGGGCAGGCGGGTGCCGCAGACGGCACCGGTGGCTTGATAGTCGGTCCACCCTGAGCCGGCCAGGTACCCGCGGACGACACACTCGATGGGGATTACCTTGGTCTTCTTGCACCGCATGGTCCGGAGCCGAAGCTTGGCCAAATGCTGCTGCAGGCCTGGGGGGGCGTGGTGGTCAACGACCTCGATCAAATGGTGCGGCACTTTGGAGGCGAAAAAGTCGAACCAGAACTTTGAAAGGCGGGTGAGCATTTCCCCTTTTCCGGGGATGGGCGTAGGCAACACCACGTCGTAGGCACTGATCCGATCGGTGGCCACCAAAAGGATTTCATCGCCCAGGTCATAAACGTCGCGGACTTTTCCCCGCCGTAGGGGATAGGCCCCAAATTCCGTACGAGTCAGGGTGGCACCGGCCTCATTCACAGGGATCTTCTCCATCGAAAACGGCACGTTAACCGTGCCCGCTCTCCTCGGCAAGGGGTCTAAAAAGTCGCGGAGTTTCGAAATCGAGTCAACTCTCGACCTCCCATTTGGGTTGAGCGATAATGGCGATCAAGGTCTCATGCGGGTCTCATGCCCGCGGCGACCATTCTAACAAAGGCCGACCGTGCCGGCTTCGCACGAGAGGGCGACGGGGTTGTCATGCTGTCCTTTGCCGTGTATTCGAACGGTGCTCCCGCAACCGGGGTGAACTTGAACGGCGCCTACCTGATCGGCAGCGACGACGTGCCCCTGCGCGCGGAGCTGACATTCAAAGACGGCGTGATCACTTGCAAGAAACGCTCCACCGGCCCCGCGGGATTGGGCCTTCTCTGGCCCGTGTCGGACGTCGGAACGATCCTTCTGGAAACGGTGCGGCTTCTGGAACGCAAACAACCGTACATTCTCTCGCTGGAACTGGCTCGCGGGCGGCTGATGCGCATCAACCAAAAACTGGAGGAGTGGGGGCTTTTGAATCTCGAGCAGAACGAGGCGAGGTTTGCGGAAATGAACCGCGGACGCGAGACGCTCATCACGGCCCTGCAGGCCGACACGCCGGCGCAGGCCGCGGAGCGGGGTGAAAAGGCGTTGGCAGCATCTGTCGGTGCGGGCGAATCGATCGCCGGGTTCCAAGCCGAAGCTTCGCTGATGCGGCGGAAGCAGGCCGGTGCATGGCCCAAACGCTTGTTCGGCTGTTCGGTGCACTTGGATAGTCCGCAGGACCTTCTTCCCAAACGGCTCTCGGGGGCGTTCGACTTCATCAGCGTCCCATTCATCTGGCGGGATATCGAACCCAGCGAGCAGACCTTCAACTGGAAACCGCTGGATGCGTTGGTCGAGACGATCTACAAGATGCGGATGCCGATGAAGGGTTCTTCGCTGCTCTCGTTTCACGAGCGCTATGTGCCCCCCTGGCTCGTCAGACTGGGCTACGATTTTGACGCCATCCGCGACCTGGCCTTCGAGCATGCCCGTCGGGTGATCAGCCGATACGGCCAGTACATTCAAACGTGGGACGTCATCAGCGGGATTCACGCCTACAACTGCTTCAACTTCACCTTTGAGCAGATCATCGAGTTGACGCGCATGGCGGCGGCATTGACCAAGCAGACGCTGCCCCGCTCCACGGTGATCGTCGATCTGGTGGCACCCTGGGGCGAATACTACGCTCGCAATCAGCGCACCATCCCGCCGCTTTTGTATGCCGATATGGTCACGCAAAGCGTGGCCCACTTCGACGCCTTCGGGCTGCAGTTTCGATTCGGGCCGGGGATCGACGGGATGTACGTGCGCGATATGTTTCAGATTTCATCGCAGCTCGATCAGTTTGCCCGCATGGGCAAGCCGGTGCACATTACCGCCGTGGAAGTTCCGTCGGAGGCCGCCTCCGGGGAACCTTCGAACGGCGCCCGGCTCGACGGCGGAAGTTGGCACGGGTCCTGGAGCGAGTCGGTTCAGGGCGAATGGCTGCGCGAATTCGTGCAAATCGCCCTCAGCAAACCGTTTGTAGACAGCTTTGCGTGGCATCACGTGGCCGACAATGCCAAGCGCATGGTGCCCTTCGGTGGATTGTTGCGTCCCGATTTTTCGCCCAAACCCGCGTTCCAACAGTGGCTCAAACTTCGCTCCGAGATTCTCGGAACCGGGCGGCGAGGCGAAGGAGGTTAGGAATCGCGCATGAATTACTTACGATTGTTCCTACGGACGGCCCTATTTGCTGGGCTTTCGCGAATCGATTCGCTTATGTTATTTCTGCGCGACGCCTTAGCGCCACGTGGAGCGCCGGTTTTCGACGCCGTAGCGTCGCCTCTGGTGGGCGGCGCTTGGAAGGCCAAGCGCCGGGGACGAGCCCCGCTATAGTTACGAGGGAGTACGGGGCCGTAGCTCAGTTGGGAGAGCGTCTGGTTTGCAACCAGAAGGTCGAGGGTTCGAGTCCCTTCGGCTCCAGTCGTCCAATCGAGGCCAATCAAACGCAATCTTCTACCGGTCGAAATCCGAAAACGGTGAAGAACGCTGCGTTGCCTGACCCGGGCACTACGGAGCGCACGGCGGGGCTGGGCAGTTGGTCGACGCTCCGTAAGATAGACCTTCATAGGCATCAATCACCCTATCCACATCCACTCCGTTTACCCATGCATCCGGAGCGCATCCGACCAAGCCGACCACGTCGCACGCGTATACGGAAACGGGACACAGGCCGTTCTCCACGTCCACACAGGTGCTGACGTCCACGAAGTTTACGACTCCGTCATGGTTCGCGTCCCCCCATTTCCAGGTTGTGGCGCCGCCGATTTTGTAAACACCTTCAGTCGGAAGATCCCAAAGCACGGTATATGCCACTTGTGGCACAATCTCTTCATCCGCCACGTACACGGTGCCCCACTGTACCTGCGTCAACGCGGCCGCGTCCTGTAGCGAGACCACGCGGGCGATGTTCGTTGTTGCATCGGGTAACCCGAGGTAGCCCTCGCCACAACTCCAACTGATGATGATTCGCCGCGGCTCGGTCGGATCCGGCAATTCCGGATGTCTCCATGGCGAAACGGCTAAATATCGGCTCCCGACGGCCTCCACGACGGCGCTGGTTTCGCAGCCGTCGGGGATGCCGTTGCCGGCAACTCCCCGCCAGAATCGTGTTGTTGAATGTGGCACGGCTGACGATGATGACGTCAAAGTTCGGATTGTTCGATCCGCCGCCCCCTCCCGCTCGCGATGTGCCGACGGGCTCGCGCCCAGAAGCGTTCTTGTCTGTGCCGGTTTCCCCGCCGGGGTCCCGGCCACCAGCCCCGGCGAACTGGAATTCAACTCCCCCGCCACCTCCCGACGTACACGAAGTGTTTCCGAAATCCGTAAAGGCGTTTCCCACCCAGACGCCGTTCATCTCGACGCGGATGTACTGGTTCGTGTTCGCAAGATTGGCCACCGCCTCCAGGTCCAGGCGCACGTCCCCGTCGGAGTGCGGTGAGTTGAGCACGTTAAAGTTAAAGGAGTTTCCGTTGACGACGTTCGTGTATGTGCGAGAATTGGCCTCGAAATCCGCCGCGCAGAATGCGAGCGTGCATCCTGTCGGGTTGCAGGAGACCGGGGCAGGGCAGACGCAACTCGTCAGGGGCGAGCACGCAGCCTCGTCCTGCATTTCGCACGTATCAGACAGATGATTTCCATTGCAGTCGGGGCATTGTGCCTGCACCTGCTTTGAAGCCAGGCCGTATGGGCCGCAGCACACAAGAGTTGCCAGCGCCAGATTCAGGATCGGTTTCAACGTGTTTCCAGTCATCGCTTTCTCCTTACTTTGCATTTCCCCGGCGGCCTGTGCTGAACGACGTTCGCACGCCAAGCGGAAATCATACCGCGAGCGACAATCGGATCCAACACTTTTTTTCATCGTTCACGCCAATTTGTAGTGGTTTTTTACGGCGTACTCGGCGACTTCGCCTCGATCGATGGCGTAAGTAGTAGTGAGGTGGTTCAACTAAACTTAGATGATCAACTTTGTTGTGAACAAACCATGAAATCCCGCGTGAGGTAAACCTTGCCCATGGCACCCGCGACGAAGGGGCGCAGCGACCGCCTAGTCGGTGGTCAATCGCGAATTTTGCGGGTCGATTCATCCGCGCGTACAATGATTTCCATGACCGAGACACGGGAGGTCCGAGCCGCTGAGGCGGTCGTTTCAACTGGCGACGTTTCCGCCGAGTCCGTCGTGGAGGCGATTTTGTTTTCCACGGATGGGCCGCTGCCCGCGGCGAAGATCACCGATATCCTCGGCACCGGCGACGCCGGCGACGTGAAAGACCACATCGAAGCGCTCAACGAACGCTACCGGCAGGCCGGCGCCTCATTTCGCATCGAGGCCATCGCCAAGGGTTTCCAGATGATGACGCTTCCGGTCTACAACCACTGGCTGGCCAAGCTTCACAAAACCCGGGCGGAGTCCCGACTCTCCGCCGCGGCGTTGGAGACCCTGGCCATCGTGGCCTACAAACAGCCCGTGCTCCGCGCCGACATCGAGGCCATCCGCGGCGTGGCCGTGGGTGACATGCTTGTGCGCCTGCGTGAAATGAATTTGGTCCGTATCGTCGGACGGGCCGAAGAAATCGGCCGGCCGTTGCTCTACGGCACGACCACGAAATTCTTGGAAGTTTTCGGGCTGCGTTCGCCGGACGATCTGCCAAAGGTGGACGAAAACGCGCCCAACGTCATCCCGGCGTTGCACCTTCCCGAAGAAACGTGATTTATCGGAGTGCGCTTCTCCCCGGCCCGCGTTGTCCGGGCACGTTGCGACGGCTAGACTTTATCAACGCGGACGGGGAAACGCGCGTCGAAAGGGTCAAGAGCGCGCGGTGCGACAGCGCGGGCATTCCAAACTCGGAATCTTCCGCTTGGGGGGTAGCGCGGCGTGCGAACTGGGAGATTCTCGCGAAGGCTGTGGATCACTGGCTTGCTGGTTATCTGCCTGGCAGGACTAGCGGCCCGCGCGCCCGCTGAACGAACCGAGCAAACTCCTCGCCTCCCTCGTACTGCGACAGCGAAGCAGATCCAAGGGCTAAAGGCCTTTGATCTTCAGCCGATCATTCTGCCGGCCACGGCCACGGCTGCGGGTGCGATTTCCCTGCCTGTCACGCTGGACGGTGAGCACCGCACGCTCGACTTGCAGCCGATTTCCTTGCGCGCACCGAGCTTTCAGGTCCTCGTACAGGGCCCCGACGGTCAGTTTCAAGCCTCCGATGCCCCGTCATCATCCACCATGCGTGGTAGTGTGCGCGGCTTGCCGGGCAGCCGTGTGGTTGGTTCCGTCAGTGAGGGGTCGCTCTCGGCGCGCATTGAATTGAATGGCACCGACATCTGGCACCTCGAGCCTTTGGGGCGCTTCGGCGCGGCGGCCGATGCGTCTACTCACGTGCTGTATCACGACGGCGATTTGCTTCCGGTTCAATCTGCATGCGGGACTGTTCCCCAACCCTCGGCCCTCGAAAACTTCCAAGCCTTCGCGGACGAGGGCGGAGTGGCGGGCACGAGCCTGAAAATCGTCGATATCGCCTTCGACAGCGATTTCGAGTTCTTCCAGGCCAACGGCAGTTCCGTGGCCAACACTGTCCGTGACATCGAGGACATCCTCAACCGCGTGGCCCTGCTCTACGAAGACCAACTCGGCGTCACCTTTGAGCTGACCACGATTCTGGTGCGCACAGCCGAACCCGATCCCTATTCGGCCACCAATCACGAAATGCTCCTCACCCAGTTCCGAAGCGAATGGAATACGAATCGTACCGGCATTTATCGCGATGTCGCCCACCTGATGACCGGCAAGAATATCGACGGAATCATCATCGGCAGCACGTTTACCGGCACGGTCTGCCAAACCTGCGGCCAAGCCAGAGGCTATGGCTTCTCGCAATCGCGCTTCAGCCCCTCGATGGCCATGCGCACGTGCCTGACGGCCCATGAGATCGGCCACAGTCTCGGCGCGGACCACTGCGACGGCGACAGCGACTGCGACGTCATGTGCTCGATGTTGGGGGCCTGTGCGGGAAGCTGTACGCAGTTCGGCTCGCGCTCGCGGGCGAGCATCGCCGCCGCAGTGGCCGCGGCCAACTGTCTGACCACGCTGGCTTCGCCGCTGGATCCGCCCTTTTGCGATACATTCGACTCCATTGTCAAGAGCACGATGTGGCCGTTCAACGCCGTGGGCACCGTCTCGAGCTCATCGAGCAAGCCCCCCAGCTTCCCCGGAGCGCTGCTGCTGGATACGTGCTGTACCGGTTGCGGGAACGCGCCCGACGAAATCCGCAGCAACTTCATTCGCCTGGGCGACTCGACTCAAGCCATGCTCATCTACTTCACGCAGCACACCGGCGCCGCGGCCACCGCGGGTTCGCAGTTGTTTGTCGAGTATTGGAGCAACGACGGAACGTGGGTGGAACTGAACACCATCGTGTCGAACGGAACAAACCAGTCCTCATTCACGCGGTGGAGCCATCCTCTGCCCGAAGACGCGTTTCACGATGAATTCCGCATCCGCTTCCGGCTCGAGCGATTGAGCAATCAGGCCAGTTGGTACATCGACGATGTCTCCGTCGTTGACGTGGAACTCACCGAGCCGGTTCTTTACGTTCGCGCCGACGCTCCAGCCAACGGCGACGGCAAAAGCTGGCGGACGGCCTATCGCGACTTGCAGGATGCGCTGAACATGGCCGCCTGTGCCCGCAGCGTTGTCGAGCAAATCTGGGTGACCCGTGGAACCTATCGGCCCGACCGCGGCTCGGGCGACCGCGCGGCCACGTTTCGCCTCGTCACCGGAGTGGCCTTGCTGGGGGGATTCAACGGCACGGAAACCGCGTCCGAACAGCGCGACCCCAGTGCCAACTCCACGATCCTCAGCGGCGACGTGGGAATACCGGGCACTTCCAACGACAACAGTTTCCACGTGGTGACCGCAAGCCTCACCGAGCCGGGCACTGTCCTGGACGGTTTCACAATCACGGCGGGTGTGGCCAACGGCTCCGCCCCAGACGACATGGGCGCCGGGATTCTCAACATCAGCGGCGTCCCGACCATCCGCAACTGTACGCTCTCCGGCAATCTCGCTCGACTCGGCGGAGCCATTCACAACACCGCCGGAGCTGCGCCGACGATTTCCGACTGTCTCTTCCGCCAGAATACGGCCGGCTCGGCGGGCGGGTCGATTCACAATGCCGTGGGCAGCATCGTCGTGCTGCGGCGATGCCGGTTCCTGCGCAACACGGCTGCGGCCGCGGGCGGGGCAATCTTTACCTCGGCCGGTGAGCTGACCGCTACCGACTGCTTGTTCTCGGGCAACACGGCGATGAGCGGCGGGGCCTTGCAGAACTTCAGCAGCGCCGCCACGTTAACCAATTGCACCTTGAGCCGCAACTCGGCCAGTGGATCAGGCGGCGGCATCGTCAACATCAGCAGCAGCAATACGCTGCTGAATTGCGTGCTCTGGGGCAACAGCGATCTGGGCGGAACCGACGAGTCGGCCCAAGTCCACGGCCAGGAGCCGATGGTCGACTACACTTGCCTGCAAGGGTTTACCGGTACATTTGGAGGCACGGGCAACTCGGCCGGCGATCCGCTGTTCGTCGACGCCGACGGCCCGGACAACCTTGCCGGAACCCTCGACGACGACCCGCGGTTGGGGACAGCGTCCCCGGCCATCGACGCCGGTGAGCCATCCTTTTTGCCCGAGGACGGGGCGAAAGATTTGGACGGCCATCCCCGCGTTCTTTGCGGCGGGATCGACATGGGCGCCTACGAGTCCGCCATCGGCGACGAGAATTGCGATCACGACGTGAATCTCGCCGATTTCGCGTCCTGGACAGATTGCCTGACCGGTCCCGGCGGCTCTCAGCCTTCGGGGTGCCACGCCTTCGACTTCAATTCCGACGCCGACATCGATCTGCGAGACTTCAGCGATTTCCAAAAGACCTTCGAGCTTGTCGATTGACGAGAGGTTTGGGGGTAGCATCCAAGCCCACAGCGATATGAAAGGGGGCCGTCCGATGGTGTGCTCGACCCCGGTGGCCATGGCCATGACCAATCTCCAGAAGTGCGGCCAGGCGGGTCTGGAGAAGAAACGGCGCTGCGGGCGAAAAAAGCTGAACAAAACGCGGGGCATCGTGCCGATGGTCAACATGCGGTGGTCCTCCTGACCGGTTTTTGTTTTCCAACCCCGGTATCGGCAGGAAGCACCGCTTTTTTGTTGCCCTATCCGCGTTCATGACGAAAACCGGTCAGTTTTAGTTAGCTATTAGTTAGGTTGTCGAACGAAGCCAAAAACGGTTATTAGAGTTAAGGAGCCTAGCAGTAAAATGGATGGCGAAGGGCAACGGGCGGTGCGGCGGTGGCTGGTGGCGGCGCGCATGCCCGTGATCCTCTTGGGGCTGGTGGTCGGTTCAACGATCCTGACTGAAGGGCGCTTCGCGCAACTGGACAACCTGATCAACGTCCTGCGGCAGGTTTCCTTGGAGGGACTGATCGCCTTCGGCATGACGTTCATCATCGTCACCGGCGGAATCGATCTTTCCGTCGGGTCCCTGGTGGCCTTGACGGGCGTCGCCGCCGCATGGGCTATGCAGGCCACCGGCGCCTGGCCGCCGGTCGAGAGAATCGCCGTGGGCTTTGCAACCGGCCTGGCCACCGGCGCGGCCGTGGGGGCCTTCTCGGGCGCGGCAATCGCCCGGTTCGCCATCCCCCCGTTCATCGTGACCCTGGCGGTCATGCTCATCGCCCGCGGCGCGGCCTTCATCCTGTGCGAGGGGCAACCCGTCTACGACCTCCCGCCGGAGTTGATGTGGTGGGGCCGCGGCTTTGTTTGGGATTCAGTCCTCGGGCGTCTGTTGCCCACACCGGTGCTTGTGATGCTGCTGGGATTCGGTATGTTTCTGGTGCTGTTTTCGCGTACGGTCTTTGGCCGAAGTGTCATCGCCGTGGGCAGCAATGAGGAGGCCGCCTACCTCGCCGGCATCGCCGTGCGTTGGACCAAGCTGCGGGTCTATCTTCTGACCGGATGCCTGTGCGGGCTTGCCGGCGTGCTCCACGATGCCAAACTAATGGCCGGCGACCCCAAGGTTGGCGAGCTCTGGGAACTGAACATCATCGCCGCGGTGGTGGTCGGCGGCACGAGCCTCTTCGGCGGGCGCGGGACAATCATGGGGACATTGGTCGGGGCGTTGATCATCGGCGTCTTGAACAATAGCCTGAATCTGCTCCACGTGGAGCACTTCTGGCAAAAGATCGTACTCGGCGGCGTGATACTGGCGGCCAGCTTGCTGGACTCCGCCCTCCGCCGCCTGGAGGCAAACTGAATGTCGAACATCATCGGGCGCCATGGGTGCCATGCCCGTGCGTTCGCGGGCATGCTCTTGCTTGTCTGGGGTATGAACACACATTCTCTCCGCGCCGAAGCGCCTCTCTACGATCTGTCCAAGGACAAAGTACTCTATTGCGTCGGCTACGCCCACCTGGACACGCAATGGCGCTGGGACTTCTGCACGACCATCGACAAATACATCCGCGACACTCTCGACCAGAACTTCGCCCGGTTCGAGCAATTCCCCAGCTATGTCTTCAACTTCACCGGCACCGTCCGCTACGAGATGATGAAGGAGTACTACCCCGAAAAATATGAGCGCCTTAAAAAGTACATCGCCGAGGGCCGCTGGTTTGTCTCCGGCTCCTCGGTGGACGAAGGCGACGTCAACGTCCCCTGCGCGGAGGCGATCATCCGTCATGTCCTGTACGGCAACGACTTCTTCCGCCGCGAGTTTGGCAAGGAAAGCATTGATTTCATGTTACCCGACTGCTTCGGCTTCCCCGCGTCGATGCCCTCCATCTGGGCGCATTGCGGGTTGAAGGGCTTTTCCACGCAGAAACTCACTTGGGGTTCGGCCGTGGGCATCCCCTTCAAGATCGGCGTTTGGGAAGGGCCGGACGGCAAGTCCGTGCTGGCCGCGTTCGATCCGGGACCTTACGTGGGGGCCATCAAAGGCCGCGTGGATATTAATCCCGAATGGGTCGCCCGGGTCAATGAAAACGGCCAGCGATATGGCGTCTGGGCCGACTACCACTACTACGGCGTCGGCGATCAGGGCGGCGCCCCGCGCGAGGAAGACGTCCGCAACTACCTCGAGAGCATGAACAACCCCGACGGCCTCATCAAAGTCGCTTTGGTCTCCTCGGATCAAATGTTCAAGGACATCACCGAGGAGCAGAAAGCCCGTCTGCCGCGCTATCGCGGGGATTTGCTGCTCACCGAGCACTCCGCCGGCACGCTGACCTCGCAATCGTACATGAAACGCTGGAATCGAAAGAACGAGGTGCTCGCCGACGCCGCGGAACGGTCCGCGGTGACCGCCCACTGGCTGGGCGGCGCGGCCTATCCGCGGGAGAAGCTCTACCGCTCGTGGGTGCGATTGCTGGCCAATCAGATGCATGATATCCTACCCGGCACCAGCATTCCCCGGGCCTACTCCTATTCCTGGAATGACGAAGTCGTGGCCCTCAACGGCTTCGCCGAGGTGCTTTCCGATTGCGTTGGAGCCGTCACCCGCGCCCTGGATACGCGGGCGCGCGGCGTGCCTCTAGTGGTCTACAATCCGTTGGCTATCCAGCGAGAAGACGTAGTAGAGGCCACCGTGCAGTTTGCCGAATCAGCCCCGGAGACGCTGTGCGTCTTCGATCCCACCGGACGGCAAGTACCCTCGCAGGTCGTTTCACGAACCGGTCGCGAAGCTCGGCTACTCTTTCTTGCTCATGTGCCTTCGGTTTCCTGGTCTGTATTCGACGTGCGATCTTGCATGGAACCGTTCGCCGACGGCGCCGGCTTGCGCGTCACTGAGACCGAACTCGAAAACGAGCATTACCGCGTCGCCATCAATGAAAACGGCGACGTATCCGGCATCGTCGACAAGCAGGCGGGCAATCGCGAGTTGCTTGCGGCGCCGGCGCGCCTCGTCTTCACCCATGAGCGGCCCCAGCAATGGCCGGCCTGGAACATGGACTGGGCGGACCGGCAAAAGCCGCCAATCGATGCGCTTGCCGGTTCCGCAGAAGTGCGCATCGTTGAGCGCGGCCCGGTTCGCGTCGTTCTAGAGGTCGAACGCCAAGCCCGCAACTCCATCGTCCGCCAGCGCATCGCGCTGGCCCGCGGTGGGGCCGGGCGCCGAATCGAATTCAACACCGAGATCGACTGGCAATCGCCTCAGTGTGCCCTGAAGGCGGCGTTTCCATTCAACGTTTCAAATCCGAGAGCGACCTACAACTGGAGCCTGGGAACCATCGAACGCGGCAACAACGAGCCGACCAAATACGAAGTGCCCGCCCACGAGTGGCTCGATTTGACCGACCGCTCCGGCGAATATGGCGTGTCCGTCCTGGACGACTGCAAGTACGGCTCGGACAAACCAACGGACAACGAAGTCCGGCTGACCCTGCTGTACACGCCCGGGGTCCGCCGCGGCTATCTCGATCAACACAGCCAGGATTGGGGCCGTCATGAATTTGTCTACGCCCTTTACGGCCACCGCGGCGACTGGCGCGAGGGCCGCACCGAATGGCAAGGCCGGAGGCTCAACCAGCCGTTGCGCGTCTGGCAGGCTCCGCCGCGCGAAGGTCCGCTGGGAACGTCTTTTTCCTTCCTTTCCGTCGGCAGCCCGCAAGTGGACGTGCGCGCCGTCAAGCTGGCCGAACGCTCCGACAAGGTCATTCTTCGTTTGCAGGAGCTCTGGGGCCGCGAGGCCAAAGACGTTGAAGTGACCTTCGCCGGCGGCATCGCCGAAGCCGAAGAGGTCGATGGGCAGGAACGGCGAATCGGCGACGCGGACGTTCGCGCCGGCAAAGTCGTCACCAGCTTTGGCCCCTACCATCTGCGGAGTTTCGCAATCCGGTTGGCTGCCCCGCCGGCTTCGATAAGTCCTCCGACGTGCCAGACCGTGGCCCTGACATTCGATACCGACGTGGCCAGCCGCGACGGCGGCTTCGGCGACGGCCGATTCGACGCCGAGGGGCGCACGCTCCC
>Ga0187892_10002092_pt1 | contig 41925 bp, 44 predicted proteins | sample MA1701073metaG_FD_139345 | JGI IMG/M metagenome (GOLD analysis project Ga0187892, IMG submission 139345) | Bio-ooze microbial communities from a basaltic lava cave in the Kipuka Kanohina Cave System on the Island of Hawaii, USA - MA170107-3 metaG ... | reverse complement strand
CGGCCGACCTGCCTCTGACCAGCACCTTCGCGCCGCGAGGTGGCCGCCAGCAGGGCGGTCGACCGCCGAAGGAGGGCATAGACACCAGCCTCCTAGGCGGACTTGTCGGGCCCGGCCCGTTCGATCGTCACCCGCACCAGTACGCGCTGGTCTCTCACCATGGCCGCCCGGTACTCGTTCCAATCGGGGTGCTCGCCAGCCGTGCCCCGGTAGTACTCGACGAGGGGCTCCATGGCGTCGGGCAAGGACAGCACGCCGGCGGTGCCGTCGATCTGCACCCACGGGCCGAAGAACCCGTCGGCCAGGACGCAGACCGACACGTGAGGGTCGCGCCGGATGTTGCGGACCTTGTAAGCCCGCTCCCGGCTGCTGATCGTGATGTGGCCCTCCGGGTCGACGGCGACCACCACGGGCGACAGCTGGGGCCGGCCGTCGGCGCGGCGGGTGGCCAGCACGGCGTGGGGCTGGTTGCGGACGAACTCTCGGGCGTCGGCTGGGTCCATGCCCGAAGGCTACGTCCGGGAGAGCTCGACCAGGATCGCCCGCTCGACCTCTCGGCGATGGTCGTCGTCGTCCAGCTTGGCGCCGGTGGCGTCCACCACGTAGAAGGCGTCGACGACCTCGTGGCCCAGGGTGGAGACCTTGGCGTGGCGGATGTCGAGCTCGAGGTCGGACAGGGCCCGGGTGATGCGGTAGAGGGTGCCGATGCGGTCGGGCGCCCGCACCTCCACCACCGTGGCCGCCTCCGAGGCGTCGTTGTCGACGAGCACGTGGGTGCGGGCGGGGGTGGCCGAAGGCAGCTTGGACCGGCCCGCGTAGACCCTGGACCGCTCCGCCAGCCGGGCCTCGAGCGACAACCGACCGGCCAGCACCCGCCGCAGGTCGGCCTCCAGCTTGGCCCAGTCGGGCGTGCCCCCGAACACCGGCTCGACCCGGAACTCCTCGACTGCCACGCCGTCCCCGCCCGACCACACCCGGGCCGAGAGGACGTCGAGGCCGTGAAGGGCGAGGGTGCCCGCCACCCGCCAGAACAAGCCGGGTCGGTCGGCCGCGGCCAGGCAAAGGTCGTCGCCGTCGCCCGAGAGCACGAGGTCGGATCCGGCGGCCACCTGGGCGACCAGCTCGCCTTCCATGGGGATGGGCCCCGGGTCGGCCACCGCGTCGTGGGGCTCCCCGGCCAGCACCCGGGCCGTGCGGCGCACGAGGTCGTCGACCAGCGACGCCTTCCACGGGCTCCACGCCGCCGGACCGGTGGCCAGGGAGTCGGCCACGGTGAGGGCGTGGAGGATGTCCAGGGTGTCGGTGTCGCCCACGGCGTCGGCGACGGCCGCCACGGTGGCCGGGTCGTTGAGGTCTCGGCGGGTGGCGGCGTCGGCCAGCACGAGGTGGTGGCGCGTCAGCCGCACCAGCACCGCCACGTCGGCCGCACTGAAGCCCATGCGGGTGGCGACCGCCTCCACGATGCGGGCGCCGGCCTCGCTGTGGTCCCCCTCCGATCCCTTGCCGATGTCGTGCAGCCAGGCCCCGACCAGCAGCAGATCGGGCCGCCGCACCCGATCGGTGAGCTCGGCCGCCCCCACCGCCGCCTCGCACAGGTGCCGGTCGACGGTGAAGCGGTGGTAGGCGTTGCGCTGCGGCAGGCTTCGCACCTGGGCCCACTCGGGGACGAATCGGGCCAGCATCCCCATCTGGTCGAGGGCTTCGAGCACGGGCAGGGCGGGCGGGCCGGCGTCGAGGAGGCGCACGAAGTTGCGGCGGGCGTCGTCCGGCCAGGGCTCGGGCGGGAGGACGGCCCGCTCGGCCAGCCGGTCGAGCGTGGCCCGGCCGATGCGGGTGCCGGCGGTGGCGGCGGCGGCGGCGGCCCGCAGGACCAGACCCGGATCGCCGGCCGGGTCGGCGTCAGCCGCCAGCTCGACCAGGCCCTCGCGCAGGACCAGGCCGGCGGCCACGGGCCGGTCGCGGGCGGCGGTGCGGCCCGACGGGCCCCGCAGCGACCCCTCGACCCGTTGCCACGCCTCGTCGCTGCGCCAGGCGATGGTGCGGGCGGCAGCCGCCAGGCGCGCCATGAACACGTCGGCGTCGGGGTCGCCCAGGGCGGCTGCCACCGCGTCCTGCTCCTGCAGGAGGAGCCGGTCCTGGGCCTTGCCCGTGCGCCGGTGCAGCTCCACCCGGGCCGCCAGCACCGTCTCGTAGGCGCACATGAGGGCCTGGTGGTCGTCGGGCAGCAGCACCCGGTCGGCCGCCTCGGCCCAGCCCAGGGCGTGGACGTCGCGAAGCCCGCCCCTCCCTTCCTTCAGGTCGGGCTCGAGCAGGAAGGCGACCTCGCCGGCACTGCGGTGGCGGGCGGCCACCGCCGTTCGCAGGGAGGCCAGCCACCTCGACGAGCGCTGGCGCCACTGGCCCAGGGCCTTGCGGGCCAGATCGTCGGCCACCGAGGCGTCGCCCGCCACCAGCCGCACGCTCAGCAGCGACGTGGCCGTGTCGAGGTCGCCGGCAGCCAGGCCCAGGGCCTCCTTGGGGGTGCGGACGGCGTGCCCGAGCTTTACCGCCGCATCCCACACCGGGTACCAGATGCGCTCGGCGGTGCGGGCCAGCAGCGTGCGGTCCCGCTTGGCGGCGTCGAGGAGGACGACGTCGACGTCGCTGCCCGGGCACAGCTCGGACCGGCCGTAGCCGCCCACCGCCACCAGGGCCAGGCCCCCCGGGTCACCGCCGTCGAGGGCGGCCTCGAACAGCTCCGCCAGCCAGCGGTCGGTGGCAGCGCTCAGGGCCCGGCAGAACGCCGGGCCCTGGAGCGTGGTATCGGAGCGGGCCCCGAGGACGTGCTCGGGGACTACTGCGGGCACAGGCTCACAAGGCGTCGGCGCCCTTCTCGCCGGTGCGGATGCGGACCAGGTCGTCCACGGTGGTGACCCAGACCTTCCCGTCCCCGATCTTGTCGGTGCGGGCAGCGGTCACGATGGCGTCGACGATGCGGGCTGCGTCGGCGTCGTCGGCCACGATCTCGATCCGCACCTTGGGGACGAAGTCGACGGTGTACTCCGCCCCCCGGTAGACCTCGGTGTGGCCCCGCTGGCGGCCGAAGCCCCTGACCTCGGAGACGGTCATGCCCTGCACGCCGAGCCCACGGAGGGCGTCTTTGACCTCGTCGACCTTGAACGGCTTCACGATGGCGGTCACGAGCTTCATCGGCCAACCCTTTCCATGGCACCCAGCTCACCGGTGTAGGCGGTCTCGGCGTGTTGCGACAGGTCGAGCCCCTCGGCCTCCTGCTCCGGGGTGACGCGCAGGCCGATCGTCGCATCGATGACCTTGGCGAGGATGAAGGAGATGACGCCTGACCAGGCGATGGTCGCCCCGGCGGCCACGAACTGCTTGCCCAGCAGCCCGGCGCCGCCACCGAAGAACAGGCCGTCGGCGGCCGCCGAGTTGACGGCGGTGTCGGCGAACAGCCCGAGGAGGAGGGTGCCGATGAGACCGCCGACGAGGTGGACGGCGATGACGTCGAGGGAGTCGTCGTAGCGCATCTTGAACTTGAGCTGGATGGCCAGGAAGCAGACCACGCCGGCGATGAAGCCGATGATCAGCGGGGCGATCCCGCCCACGAAGCCGGCGCAAGGCGTGATGGCGACCAGGCCGGCCACCAGTCCGGACGCCGCGCCCAGGGTGGTGGCATGACCGCTCTTGGCCTTCTCCACGATGAGCCAGCCGATCATGGCCGCCGCCGCCGCCATGTGGGTGTTGAGGAACGCCTGGGCCGCCAGCTGGTTGGCGCCGAGGGCGGACCCGGCGTTGAAGCCGAACCACCCGAACCACAGGATGCCCGAGCCGAGCAGTGTCCAGGGGAGGGCGTGGGGGGGCATGGCCTCCTGGGGCCAGCCCCGCCGCCGCCCGAGGACGAGCACGAGCACCAGCGCCGCCACCCCGGCGTTGATGTGCACCACCGCCCCGCCGGCGAAGTCGAGGGCCCCGAGGTCGAACAGCCACCCGAGGGGGCTGAACACCCAGTGCGCCACCGGCGCGTACACGAGGATGACCCACAGGGCGAGGAAGGCCATGTAGCCACCGAACTTCATGCGGTCGGCGGTGGCCCCGGTGAACAGGGCGGGCGTGATGATGGCGAACATGAGCTGGAAGGCGCAGAAGGCGATGGCGGGGATGCTGAGGGCGAGGTCGCCGGCGTAGCCAGGAAGGGCGAACTCCGCGCTCCCCAGGTTCTTCAGGCCCACGAGGTCGAAGTTGCCGATGAACTTGCCGCCGTCGCCGAAGGCCAGGCTGAACACGAACAGCGCCCACAGCACGCTCACCAGCCCCATGGCGAAGAAGTTCTGCATGAGCATGCCCAGCACGTTCTTGGAGCGCACCATCCCGCCGTAGAAGAAGGCAAGCCCCGGCGTCATGAACAGGACCAGCGCCGCCGACGCCAGTACCCAGGCGGTATTGCCTGAGTCGATTTCCATTCACCCCTCCCCGGTTGTAGAAGTCGTGAGGGGACGGTACGGAACCAACCTGTCGGCGATGTTTCTCGGTCGTTAACAGTTTGTGTCCTGCTGCCACAGATAGGGTCGGGCCCATGTTGCCGACTTCCTGGCGCACCGCGCTGGTGACGGGCGCGTCGAGCGGGATCGGCCGGGCCCTGGCCGTCGGGTTGGCCCGGCGGGGCCTCGACCTGGTGGTCGTCGCCCGCCGCGCCAATCGTCTCGAGGAGTTGGCCGAGGAGGTGCGGACGGCCCACGGGCGGGCCGCCGAGGTGCTGGCCGCCGACCTCGGCGACCCCGATCAGCGGGGCCCGGTCGAGGCCCGGCTGGCCGACCCGACCCGGCCCGTGGACGTTCTCGTCAACTCGGCCGGCTTCGGCAGCCAGGGGCGTCTGGCCACCCTCGGCATCGACGACGAGGAGCGCCAGGTCCAGGTCAACGTGCTGGCCGTGCTGCGCCTCACCCGGGCCGCCCTTCCCGGCATGATCGAGCGGGGAACCGGTGCGGTGGTGAACGTCTCGTCCATCGCCGGCCACCAGCCCATCCCCCTGTGGGCGACCTATTCGGCGTCAAAGGCGTTCGTCACGACCCTCAGCCGGGCCGTGCAGGACGAGCTGAAGAGCACGGGGGTGCGCTGCCTCACCGTCCTCCCCGGCTTCACCCGCTCGGAGTTCCACGACCACACCGGCTTCGAGCGCAGCCTCATCCCCGGGCCGCTGTGGATGGAGTCGGAGGCGGTGGCCGAGGCGGCCCTGGACAGCCTGGAGCAGGGACGGGCCGAAGTCGTGCCCGGCCTCCACTTCCGGGCCCTGGCCCTGTCGTCACGGCTCTCCCCGTGGGCCGTCACCCGCCGCGTGCTTCGGGTGGCGACGCGACGTATGTGGTGACGGGCGCGTAGTGGGCCTTCGGACCCCGTCGGTGGCAGGCTGAGGCGTGGCCGACATCGGGATGTGCGTCGACGCCGTCGTCATGGGTCTTGTGCTCGACGAGACCAGCCCGGGGTCCCCCTATGCCTGAGCAGGGCTGGCACCGGACGGTGCGCTCGGCCGACCTGATGGCCGGCGAGATCTTCGCCGCCACCGCCGGGAAGACGGTGGTGCTGGTCGCCCGGCTCAACGATGGGGAGGCGGTGGCCTTCTCGGCCGGCTGCCCACACCAGGGCACCGACCTGGAGGGGGCGTCGGTGTGGGACGGCAAGATCCGCTGCCCCCGCCACCAGTACATCTACGACCCCCGCACCGGGGCCAACGTCTTCCCCACCGAGCGGTTCGGGCCCGAGAAGCTGTGGAAGCTGAAGCCCGGCTACCTCCCCACCTACACCGTCCGCGAGGGCGACGGGTGGATCTGGGTGTTCGAGCAGGTCCGGCCCCCGCCCGCGAGCTACGACCCCGCCCTGGAGGTACCGCCCGAAGGCGTGGAGGAGGAGGCCCCGGTCGTCGAGGACGACGACGGGCCGGTCGAGACGGTCAAGGTGGTGAAGGTCCGCCAGGGCGCCACCTTCGAGCTGCGGCTGCCGACCAACCCTCTGCCCGGCCACGTGTGGCACGTCGAGGTGGAGGGCGACCTCCTGGAGATCGTCGAGGAGGGCCTGGTGACCGAGAACCCCCCTCGCTGGAAGGTGCGCATCACCGCCCACGACCCGGGCGAGGACGCCGTCGAGTGCCGCTTCCTCGCCCCCTGGGACACCGCCCCGTCCGAACTGCGTCGCTACGTGGTCCAGGTCGTGCCGCACGAGGCCGGGCCCGCCTCCTAGCTTCTGCCCTCCAGTTCGGCGTCGGCGTCGGGCCCCGGTTCGGGGGCACCCGGCCCGGCCGGTTCGCCCCGCAGCGACAGGGCGCACCTCACGCCCGCCACCGCCCCCTGGGCGGCCGCCACCTGGACGATCTGCAGCCCGGGCACGACGTCGCCGGCGGCGTAGACCCCGGGCACGGTCGTGTGCTGGTCCCCGTCCACCACGATGCAGCCCTCGGCCGTGAGGGCGCAGCCGAGGAAGGCGGCCAGCTCGGTGCGGGGGCGGTGGGCGATGGAGAAGAAGGCCAGCTCGCAGGGGACGGTGTCGCCGCCCCGCAGCCGCACCCCTTCGAGGGACCCTCGCCGGCCCAGCAGCGCCACCGCGTCGTCCTCCCGGACGGCGATGCGGTCGCGGTCGAGGGCGGCCCGGCAGGCGGCGTCCCCCTCGAAGCGGCTGCCATCGGTGACGACGGTGACCGAGGCCGCCCAGTCGAGGAGGGACAGGGCGAAGCCGGCAACGTGCTCGCTCCACCCGAAGGCCACGACGCTGCGGTCGCGGGCCTCGTAGCCGTCGCAGGTGGGGCAGTGGAAGACGCCGGCCCCGTAGTGGTCGAAGAACCCGTCGACGTCCGGGAACGAGTCCTCAACGCCCGTCGCCAGCACGAGCCGGCGGGCCACGACGTCGCCCGCACCATCGGTGCTGAGACCGAACGTCCCGTCGGGACGGACCTCGGCGGCGGTGGCCTGGGCCTCGCAGACTTCGGCGGTGGGATAGGCGAGCAGGCCGCCGACGGCCCGTTCGACGAGGTCGGCGGGGTCGACGGGGTCGAGCCCGAGGTAGCCGTGGGTCCGCTCGACCCACCGGTTGCGGCGCTCGCCACTGTCCACCAGGACGACGCGCCGCCGGTGCCGAGCCAACCACGTCGCGGCACTCAGGCCGGCCGGCCCACCTCCTACGACGGCCGCGTCGTGGGTCAGCGGGGGCACTGAGCCGGTCATGCCCTTCTCCACCGGCGCTGAAACGGTCAGAACCCCGTCAGGAGGCCGTTACGCTTTGGCGGCATCGAGACCAAGACGACGCTTCCCTCCTCGCCTACGAGCGTCGGTGCCGCCCGGCGGTTCGTGCGCGACTTCCTGATGCACCGCCACGTCAACGAGAAGGCGGTGGACACGGTCGAGCTGCTCACCAGCGAGGTCGTCACCAACGCCCTCGTCCACGCCCGGGCCGTCGGGGCCGATCGCGACGAAGGGCCCGATCTGGTGGTCCGCATCGGCCGGGGCTCCGTGCGGGTCGAGGTCTACGACGTCAGCCCCGAGGTCCCGGTCCGGCGCACCCCCGACGCCCTCGATCCGTCGGGCCGCGGCATGTGGATCGTCGACGAGCTGTCCCGCGACTGGGGTGTCGACCACCTGCCCACCGGGAAGCGGGTGTGGTTCGAGGTCGCCTTCCGGATCGCACCGTTGTCGGCGTGGACGCGGGGCGGGCGCGCTACTAGCTGACGACCAGCGTCCCCGTCATGCGGGCGGGGTGGACGTCGCACCTCACCGGGTAGCTGCCGGGCGCCAGCGTGTGGGTGAACGTGCCCGTCTGGCCCCCCTCGACGCGCCACACGAACGAGCCGTCGTTGGCGCTGAGGGTGTGGGGCACCGTGTCGCGGTTGGCGATCGTCCACTGGTTCGATCCCGAGCGGGCGGCGTCGAGGCCCTGGAACTCGAAGCTCTGGATGGTGACGGCGTTGGCGACCACGGTGGTGGCCACCTGGGGCACGGTGGCGGCGCTGGTGGCGGTGGTGGCCTGCGAGCCGGCGGCCTCGTCGTCCTCGTCGTCGCCGCCGCACGAGGCACCGAACAGGCCGAGGGACACGACGAGGAGGCCGCTGGCGAGGCGGCGCAGCAGGGTGCTGGAGGAGGTCATGCCGTTCCTACGTGCGCAGTCCGGAAATGGTTCATCTGAAGTCGCGTGAGCGGAGGGAGCGGGTGGCCAGGGGCAGGGCCTCCATGCCGTCGGCCACGAGGTTGACGGCCCCCTCCGCCTTCTCCAGCCGGCCCCGCACGAGAAGGGCGGGGGACGTGCGGGCCAGGCGGCGGTGGCGGGCCCACACCCCGGCCGAGCAGATGACGTTGGCCATGCCCGTCTCGTCCTCGAGGTTGACGAAGATCGTGCCCTGGGCGGTGGCGGGGCGTTGGCGGTGGGTCACGATGCCGCCGATGGCCACGCGCCGGCCGTGGGGCTGGTCGGCCAGGCCGGCCACCGTGACCGCCCCGAGGGCGTCCAGGGTGGGGCGGGCGAACTGGACGGGATGGCTGTCGGGAGCGATGCCGGTGGCCCACAGGTCGGCGGCCGTGGTCTCCGGCTCGGACATGGTGCGCAGGGCAGGGGCCTCGGTGCCCACCACCACGCCCGGCAGCCGCTGGTCCGACGCCTGGGCCACCGCCCCTGCGGCCCACAGGGCCTGGCGCCGGTCGAGGCCGAAGCACTCGCCGAACGCCCCCGCCGTGGCCAGCGCCTCGAGGGCGGGCAGCCCCACCCCCGTGCGCCGCACCAGGTCCTCCATCGACTGGTACGGGCGGCCGGCGGCGATCCTCTCAGCCATGGCGTCACCCATGTTGCGGACCTCTTTCAGCCCCAACCGCACGGCCGCCGCCGTGTCACTGTGCAGAAATGCCGGTATATCCGGCTTTTTTGCACACTCGAGGGTGGCGGCGGCGGCGGAGGCGTTGACATCCGGGCCGCGGACCTCGACGCCGTGGCGGCGGGCGTCGGCGACCAGCGTGTTGGGCGAGTAGAAGCCCATGGGCTGGGCGTTGAGGAGCGAGGCCAGGAAGGCGGCCGGGTAGTGGAGCTTGATCCAGGCCGAGGCGTAGACCAGGTAGGCGAAGGAGACCGAGTGGCTCTCGGGAAAGCCGAAGTCGGCGAAGGCGGCCAGCTTGTCGTAGATGGCGTCGGCGACATCGCCCACGATGCCCTTGGCCGCCATGCCCTCGTAGAGCCGGCCCTTGAGCGCCTCCATGCGCTGGTGGCTGCGCTTGGACCCCATGGCCTGGCGGAGCTGGTCGGCCTCGCCCGGTGAGAAGTCGGCCACGTCGATGGCCATCTGCATGAGCTGCTCCTGGAACAGGGGCACGCCCAGGGTCTTGGCCAGCGACTTCTCCAGCAGCGGGTGGAGGTAGGTGACCGGCTCCTGGCCGTTGCGGCGGCGGATGTAGGGGTGGACGGACCCGCCCTGGATGGGCCCGGGGCGGATGAGGGCCACCTCCACCACCAGGTCGTAGAACGTGCGGGGCTTGAGCCGGGGCAGGGTGGCCATCTGGGCCCGGCTCTCGACCTGGAACACTCCCACCGAGTCGGCCGCACAGAGCATGTCGTAGACGGCCGCTTCCTGGGGGATGGTGGCCAGGTCGACCTCGACCCCGTGGTGCTCGCGGATGAGGTCGACGGCCAGGTGGAGGGCGGTGAGCATGCCCAGGCCGAGCAGGTCGATCTTGACCAGGCCCGCCACCGCGCAGTCGTCCTTGTCCCACTGCAGGACGGTGCGGCCTGCCATGCGGGCCCACTCCACGGGGCAGACCTCCACCACCGGCCGGTCGCAGATCACCATGCCCCCGGAGTGGATGCCGAGGTGGCGGGGGTAGCCCTCGACCTGGCGGGCCAGGTCGATCACCGGCGGGGGGATGTCGGTCTGGCCGGGGTCGACCTCGGCCATCCACCACGCCTCGACCTGCTTCGACCACGCGTCCAAGGCTCCCGGCGGGTGGCCCAGGGCCTTGCCCATGTCCCGCACCGCCGACTTGGGCCGGTAGGTGATGACGTTGGCCACCTGGGCCGCGTTCTCCCGCCCGTAGCGCTCGTAGACGTACTGGATGGCCTCCTCGCGCCGCTCGTGCTCGATGTCGAGGTCGATGTCGGGCGGGCCGTCCCGCTCGGGGGACAGGAACCGCTCGAACAACAGGCCCAGGCCCACCGCGTCGGCCTTGGTGATGCCCAGGGCGTAGCAGACGGCCGAGTTGGCCGCCGACCCCCGCCCCTGGCAGTAGATGTCGTGGGCCCGGCAGAACTCGACGATGTCCCACACGATGAGGAAGTAGCCGGGAAAGCCCAGGTCGTCGATCACCCGCAGCTCGTGCTCGATCTGGCGGTGCGCCTGCTCGTCACCGGGGTACAGCCGGGCCGCCCCCCGCCGCGTCAGCTCCCGCAGCCACGACATCTCCGTATGGCCCGGGGGGACGGGGTAGTCGGGCAGGCGGGGGGCCACCAGCGACAGGTCGAAGGCGCAGGCCCGGCCGATCTCGGCCGCCCGCTCCACCGCTCCCGGGTAGCGGGCGAAGCGGCGGGCCTGCTCGGCCCCGGAGCGGAGGTGGGCGGTGGCTGCGGGCGGCAGCCAGCCGTCGATCTCGTCGAGGGACCGGCGGGCCCGCACCGCGGCCAGGGCCGTCGCCAGCGGCCGCCTCGACGGCATGGCGTAGTGGACGTTGTTGGTGGCCACCACGTCGACCCCGGCCCGGGCGGCCAGGGCCACCAGGGCGTCGTTGCGGACGGAGTCGAGGGGGTCGCCGTGGTCCCACAGCTCGACGGCCACGTTGCCCCGCCCGAAGGCGTCGACCAGGGCGGCCAGCTCCCGGGCCGCGGCCGCTGGCCCGGCTGCGGCCAAGGCGGCCGGCACCGTGCCCTTGCGGCAACCGGTCAGGACCAGCCAGCGGCCACCGTGGGCGGCGGCCAGGTCACCCAGCGAGCAGCGGGGCAGGGACTTCTCGCCGGCGGCCAGGTGAGCCGTCGAGACGGCGCGGGCCAGGAGGGCGTAGCCCGCCGGGTCGCGTGCGAGCACCACGAGATGCGAGCCGTCGGGGTCGGGCAACCCCGCCTGCGGCCGGCGGGGAAGGTCGAGGGTGAGCTCGGCCCCGAAGACGGTGGGAAGGGCCAGCGCCTTGGCCGCCTCGGCGAAGCGGACGACCCCGTAGAAGCCGTCGTGGTCGGTGAGGGCCAGGGCCTCCAGCCCCAGCCGCGCCGCCTCCTCGGCCAGCTCCTCGGGCTGCGACGCCCCGTCGAGGAAGCTGAAGGCGGAGTGGCAGTGCAGCTCGGCGTAGGGGGCGGCAGGGGCAGCCCGCCGCCCCCGTGCTGCGGCCGCCGCCCCCGGGGGTGGCGTGTAGGGGCCCCGGCGAGGGGACCAGGCCGGGCTGTCACCCCCGTCGGCGTGGCGAGGCCGCTCGGACAGCCGCCGTTCCAGCTCCGACCAGGGCACGGGAGGGTTGTTCCATCCGATGCCGCCACCTTACGAACAGATGTTTGCTTGTGCAACGCGCGAGAATGTCGTGGGGGTTTGAAGCGCCAGCCCATTCCACCCACGCTTTGACGGACGGCAACATGAACGGAATGCCTCGAGCGTTCGGGCTCGCGGTCGACCACGCCGACGGGAAGACCGTCGTCAAGGTGACCGGTGAGCTCGATCTCCAGACCGCGCCCCAGCTCGAGTCCCACCTGCTCAGGCTGGCCGGCGACGGCGCCAGCCACGTCACCGTCGACATGGCGGAGACCGACTTCATCGACTCCACCGGCCTCCACGCCCTGATCGTGGCGGTCAAGGAGCTACGGGTGCGTGGCGGCGACCTGGTTGTCCGGGCCCCCTCTCCCAACACCGCCCGGCTGCTCCAACTGTCGGGGTTCGACACCGTCGTCCAGGTGGTGGGCTCCTCCGGCTAGCAGCTACGTGACGGGCTCCTTGGTGCGCTCCTGCGGGCGCTCGGGGGCCGGGGGGCGCTGGCGGCGGATCAGGAGCACGGCCAGGCACATGGCCAGGCCCAGGCCGAACAGGCCGCCCGCCAAGCCTGCCTGCAGGCTCGTCACCCGGGCCGCCTCGGCCTCCCCGAAGTTCACGGTGGCCGTGTAGATGTCCTGCGCCTGGCTCAGGGCGTTCCCGTTGCGGGTGTCGGACCACGCCACGATCACACCCCTGTCGTCGTTGTCGATGGCGATCGGCGCCAGCACGTCGATGTTGTTGATCCACGACCCGATGGTGCGGTCGATGGGAGTGTCGTTGACCTTGACGTTGCGCGTCCAGCTCTGCCCGCCGTCGCGAGACGTGGTCATGTAGACGCTGGCGATCTTCCCCCGGTTGGAGAACAGGCTCAGCGTCTGGCCGGTTCCGACCGTGGGCGGCGGGAACGGGTCGTCCCGCCAGTCGTACCAGGCCACGTCGATGCGCCCGTCGGGGCTCACCGCCATCTGCGGGTAGTGCTGGCCGATGCGCGTGCCCCGGGGGTCGTCGTTGAGCAGCTTCGGCGCCGTCCACGTACGAGCGTCCCTGGACGACGAGAAGTAGGCGTCCAGCTCCTGCTCCCGGTTGTCGTGCCACACCACGTAGAACTGGTCGCGCGTCGGGTCGTACACGGGAATGGGCTCCGAGGCGTCCTGGGCCCTGGCGATCTCGATGTGGTCGCCCCACGTGCGTCCGCCGTCGGGGGAGATCGCCACGAACAACTTGGTGGTGGGCGGCTCGGGCAGCGGTGGGTCGTCGGGCCCGGGGTTGGGCGGGGCCGACTCCCGGTAAAAGGCGTAGAGGTTGCCGCCGACGGCGACGGGACGGGGACCGTCGAAGCCCGTGTTCTTCTCGAACATCACCACCGGCGGCGCCCAGGTGTCACCTCCGTCCTCGGACACGGAGAACATCGGCCTGGTCGGAGGGCTGGGCGGCGGGAAGCGGTTGAACGAGCGCCGCCACATGGCGAAGATCCGGCGCGAGTTGTCGGGATCGAGGGCGATGTGCCCCTCGAAGTTGGCCTCCATCTGGACTCCGGGCTCGGGGGCGATCTTGCCGGGGTCGATGGGGACGGTCTCCCATGACCGGCCGCCGTCGGTCGACCGCCCCAGCATCACGCTGCGGCTGCCGTTGCGCTCCGGCGAGTTGGCCTGGAAGACGTTGTAGATGGTGCCGTCAGGCCCCTGGAGAAGCTCCTGGCGGAGGTTCTGCGAGGTGGCCGAGCCCATCGCGCAGTTCCGGGTGTAAGGCAGTAGCTCGGGGGCGTTCTCCTGGCGCCAGTTGACCCCCCGGTTGGTGGAGACGTGGAATCGGCATGCGCCCGAGACCATCTCGGTGTTGCCGAGGTACACCAGGTCGGGGTCGTCGTTGTCGATGAGGACGGCGGGGCCCTCGTTCAACCGGTTGAGCGGCACCTCCTCGTCGAACTTGTTGACCTGGACGTTGGTCGCCACCTCGGCCAGACCGTCGGATGAATCCGATCCGCAGGCGGCGCCCACCAGCGAAAGCGCCAGCGCGGCTGCGATCGGAACACGCCTCGTCATGGGACTACCCCCCTTGTCGGCGGACCGTCCTACCGCCCCGTCGAGGACCCTGCAATAGCGCCTGCGAGCACCTAGATGCTGCTCGCATCTAGGGCGCGCCGCCGGGTAGCGCCCCAGCCAGCCCTACACTCCAACGCCATGGCCCGCCTCTCGCGCCGCCAGTTCCTGGCCGCGGCCGGGGCGGCCGGTGCTGGTTTCGCCCTCGCCGGCTGCGGCGGCTCGGGCGCGCCCCGCCCCGTTTCGCCCTCGGGCCCGGCGGTGGTGGCGGCCGAGCAGCGGCGCCGCCGGCCCGGCGCCCGCGTCCACGACGTGGCCGTCACCGCCGCGCCCCTCGCCGTCGACCTGGGGGCGCTGCGGGCCGACACGTGGGGCTACGACGGCGCCGTGCCCGGCCGGGAGCTTCGCCTGCGAGCGGGCGACGTGCTGCGGGCCCGGTTCACCAACGGTCTCCCCGAGCCCACGACCATCCACTGGCACGGAGTGGGCCTGCGCAACGACATGGACGGCGTGCCCGGGCTCACCCAGCCGCTGGTCCAACCCGGCCAGTCGTTCACCTACGAGTTCACCGCCCCCGACCCCGGGACGTTCTGGTTCCATCCCCATACCGGCCTCCACCTCGACCGGGGCCTGTACGCCCCCCTGATCGTGGAGGACCCGGCCGAGCCGGGGGCTTACGACCGGGAGTACACGGTGATGCTCGACGACTGGTCGGACGGGATCGGGCAGTCGGCGGAGGCCTCCCTCGACGACCTCCGGGCCGGTCGCGGCGCCCACGCCGCCCACCTGGCCGGGGGCGAGGGGCCCATGAGCGAGTTCCTCGGGAGTGCCGGAGGCGACGTCAACTACCCGCTGTACCTGATCAACGGCCGGCGCCCGTCCGCCCCCGTGGAGCTGGAGGCCAGGCCCGGCGAGCGGCTCCGCCTGCGGCTGGTGAACGCGGGGGCGGACACGCCGTTCCGGGTGGCGGTCGGCGGCCACCGCATGACGGTGACCCACACCGACGGCTTCCCCGTCGAGCAGGTCACCGTGGACAACCTGATGATCGCCATGGCCGAGCGGTACGACGTGATCGTGACCGTCAACGGGTCGGGGGTCTTCCCGCTGGTGGCGGTGGCGGAGGCGAAGGCGGCCCAGGCCATGGCGGTGATCCGCTCAGGGCCGGGCGACGTGCCCGGGCCCGGCTCCCAGCCGGCCGAGCTGCGGGGCGCCACCCTCAGCCTCGACGACCTCCACGCCGCTCGGTCGGTGCGGTTCCCCGACCGGCGCCCCGACCGCGTGTACGGCGTCGAGCTGGGCGGGGGCGAGGAGGGCTACGTGTGGACGATCAACGGCCGCCCCCACGACGACGAACCGCTGGCCGTCCGCGAGGGCGAGCGGGTGCGCCTCGCCTTCGTCAACCGCACGACGATGTTCCACCCCATGCACCTCCACGGGCACACGTTCGAGGTCATGCTGGCCTCGGGGGCGCCCGGGCCCCGCAAGGACACCACGATCGTCCGGCCCGACCAGCGGCTGACCGTCGACTTCGTGGCCGACAATCCGGGCCAGTGGATGCTCCACTGCCACAACGTCTTCCACCAGGTGGGCGGCATGATGACCACCGTGTCGTACGTGGCCGACGACCCGGGCGGCGGCTCCGAGGCGGCTGCCGCCGACCGGGCCCGGCTGTACTGCGAGTGGTTGGGAAAGGGGCTCTCGACCGCCTAGGCGCTATTTCACCACGAACACGCCGGACATCTGCTGGGGATGGACCTCGCAGTGGAAGGCGTAGGTGCCAGGGGGCAGGGGACCGACGTTGATGGTCTGGACGCCGGGACCCTGGAAGACCTCCAGCTTGGCCATGGTGGACGTGGCCGAGTGGCTCTCGAGAATGGCGATGCTGTGGGGCAGGGTGTCCTTGTTGTCCAGGCTGATGGTGAACGCCTGGTTGGCGGGGGCGGCCAGGCACTGGGTGTCGAACTTGGTGTCGCTGGCGGTGATCGACACCTGGGTGCCCGACGGGTTGCAACTGGCGTCCACCGCCGCCCCACCGTGGTCGTGAGCGCCCCCCATGGTGTCGGCCGCTCCCGGGCCGGGGGCGGGGATGTCCTCCGCCTCTTCCGTTTCACCACCGCAGGCCGCCATGGCCAAGGCGCCGACCAGCGCGAGCATCCACAACTTCCGCATGGGCCTTCGTCCTCCTGACGTCAGGGCCGCCTCACGGCCAGCCTACGCCCGGACGGGGGCGTCCGCAGACCGCTGGCGGTCGGCGAGGCTCGTCCACCCGCCCAGGACGAGCACCGCTAGCACGGGCTGTCGGGAAGTGCCTCGCAGCCGTGGCACTCCAGCTCGAGGGTGGCGTGGGCGATGCCGAAGCGCGCCTCCAGCATGGTCTTCAGCCGGTCGGCCCGGACCTGGGCCTCGTGGAGGTCGGGCGTGCCGCCCAGGACGACGTGGGCGGACAGGGAAGGCACCTCCGACGCCAGGTTCCACACGTGGAGGTGGTGGACGCCCTCCACGCCCTCCTCGCCGGCCAGGGCGGCCTCGACCAGGCGGGGGTCGGTGCCGCGGGGGGTGCCTTCGAGGAGCACGTTGGTGGCGTCGCGGAGCAACGTCCACGCCGACCACAGCACCAGGCCGCCGATGAGGAACGACATGGCGGGGTCGGCCCAGCGGGCGTCGGCCACCAGCACGGCCAGTCCGGCGAGGACGGCTCCCGCCGAACCGGCGGCGTCGGCCGCCATGTGGGCCGCCGCCCCCCGCATGTTGAGGCTGTGGCCCTGCGAGCGGCGCAGGAACCGCAGGCTGCCGAGGTTGACGGCCAGCCCGGCCAGGCCCACGACCACCACGCCCCCGCCGACGACCTCGGGCGGGTCGCCCACCCGCCGGGCCGCCTCCCAGAAGACCCAGCCCGAGGCCACCGCCAGGATGAGGCCGTTGACCTGGGCCCCTAGCACCTCGGCCCGCTGGAGGCCGTAGCTGTGGCGGCTGGTGGCGGGCCGGGTCAGCAGCTGCTGGGCCAGCAGGGCGATGCCGAGGGCGGCCACGTCGGTGACCATGTGGGCGGCGTCGGCCAGCAGGGCGAGCGACGAGAACGCCAGCCCGCCCACCAGCTGCACCACCAGGAAGGCGCCGTTGGCCAGCAGTGCCACCACCAACGCCCGCCGCCGCGCCGCGTGCGGGACGTGGGAATGGGGGACGGACCGGCGCACCGGGGCGTCAAGGTCCACTCCCCGATGTTACCGGCGACCCCCCGAATCGTGTGCCGGCGCCATGTGCCGGCGTCATGTGCCGGCGTCATGTGCCGGCGTCATGTGTCAGTCATACGTCGCCTCCACCGTCCAGCGGCCGGACTCGAGGCAGAGGAGGTGGGCGGCGCCGGTGGCGGTGACGACCTGCCAGCGAGCCCGGCGGCGGTGGGCGGAAGCGTCCCACCACCGTTCGTCGACGAGCCACGGCCCGGCCCAGGCCACGACCGGCGTGCGGGGACCGCCCCCGATCGACACGGTGGCCGGGGCGGCCGAGGCAGCGCCCCTGCCACTCACGCCCACGGGCGTGCCGGCGGCGTCGAGCACCTCGGCGGGGGCGGGGGCGTCGAGGACGGTGGCGGGAGCGGGAAGGGGCAGCGACCCCGGCCACGGGGCGGCGTGCTCGGCGGCGGGGCCGGGCCGGGGGTCGCCCCACGGCACCAGCCGGACCTGCTCGGCCGGGCTGCGGCCCCCGGTGACCACGGCGGTGGCCACCGCGGCGTGGCCGAGGCGGCCCTGGACCCGGGCCAGCACCCGCCCGATCCGCTCCGCCGCGGCCCGGTCGCCGCCCCAGAACCCGGCCTGGGCGCTGCCGTCGGGACGGACCTCCTCGGGGACCAACCGCAGCCGCGTGACCGCACCGGAGGGACGATCGGGGGCGGCCAGCCAGCCGTCGAGCTGCCACCGCACCCGTTCCGCCAGCGCCGTCCACGACGAACCGGCCCGCCACGCCCGGGACAGGGCCTCGCCGTGGTCGGTCTCGGCCTCGATGCGGACGAGGTCGGCGGCCAGCCCCCGCACGGCGAGGGCCTCGGCCAGGGAGGCGGCCAGCGACCGGGCCACGAAGGTGACGGTGTCGACACGGTCGGCCGGAGGATCGAGCTCGGTCGAGACGGCCAGGTCGGGGGGAGGGGTGCGGGCCGCCATGGGGCGCTCCTCGAGGCCCTGGGCCAGCCGGGCGGCGGCCATCCCCTCGGGACCGAACCGGGCCAGCACCGCCCGCGTCGGCAGGGCGGCCAGCTCGCCCAGGGTGCGGACGCCGAGGCGGCCCAGCAGGTCGCCCAGCTCGGGCCCGGCGGCGGTGACCGCTGGCAGCGGGGCCAGGTAGGCAGCGCTCTCCCCGGGCGGGACGAGATGCCCGGCCCGGGCCGCCTGCTCGGCCGCGAACCGCCCGTCGGCCACGCCGACCCGGCACGGCCCCGCCATGGCGCCCGCCCCCACCATCCGGGCCACGATCTCGTCGACCCGGGCCGCCACCTGGGCCGCCAATGCCTCGTCGCCGCCGAAGTACCGCGACGGCCCCCGAGTGGCGAAGGCGCACACCCCCGGCCGGACGACCTCCACCCGCGGGGTGAACGCCGCCTCCACCGCTGCCATCACCGGCTCGAACGCCCGCGCCTCCCGGGCCGGGTCGGCGTCGACCACGGCCAGCCCCGGGCAGCGGGCCTCGGCCTCACGGCGGCGGAGGCCCCGCCGCACCCCCTCGGCCCGGGCCGGGGCCGAGCAGGCCACGACCTGGCCGGCTGCCACCACCGCCAGCGGCTCCCCTGCGCCTCCTGCCACCGCCACCGGCCAGTCGGGGCACCACACCACGAGCGTGCGGGTCGCGGCCTCCACCGTCAGCCGGTGGCGGCCGTCGCCGGCGCAGGCGCGGCCACGGGCGCCGGCGCCACCGCCACCCCGCCGCCGAGCCCGGGCAGCCACAGCACGGCCCGCCGGGGACGGGCGGCCGCTCCCCTGCCCCCGGCCACCACCTCCACCCGCCGGGCCCGCAGCCGGCCGTGGCCCTCCCCGACCCCCTCCCAGGCCGCCGACTCGGCCTCCAGCCGCACGTCGAGCGCCTCGGGCCAGGCGAGGGCGGCGCCCGTCACCACCAGCACGGCCGAACGTTCCCGGGCCCGGGCGGCGAGGCGGCGGGCGTCTCCGACGTTGACCCGGGCGGGAGGCCGGGCCAGCACCACGTCGACGGCGTCGAGCAGGGCGGCCACCGCCCACGCCCACTCCTCCCCGCCGGCCGGGGCGGCGACCAGGGGGAACCGCTCCAGCTCCACGCCCAGCTCGGCGGCCGCCACCACGCCCAGCGACGCAAGCCCCACCGCCCCGCACCACGACCCCGCGGCCGAGGGCCCCGCCAGCAGCGCCAGCGCCAGTGACGTGGAGCCCGAGACTCCCACCACCGCGCCCCGCCGCAGGCCGCCCCCGGGCAGCAGGGAGGCCAGGGGGTCGAGCACGGGCAGCAGCCGCTCGCCGGCCAGGGCCACGGGGCGGGCCCGGCCCGCCAGCTCGTCGAGCGACGTCTCGGGCCGGACCAGCGCCATCCCCGGAGCATAGACGAACGCATGTTCGGGAGGAGAACCGTACCCGCGCGCCGAACGAGTGGAATAGGAGTCTGCGGGAGGTCGCGGCCACGAGGGGGACGCCATGACCATGACGATGGGGGCACGGGGTGAGCTCCGCAGCTCGCCGCGCGTCCGCACCGACGACAAGCAGAGCAGCTTCCTGGCCCGGTGGCTCCGGGTGTGGGTGGTGCTGCTGGTGGTCGTGGCCGCCGTCGTGGTCGCCTTCCTCGTGCTGATCACCAACACGCTGGCCAACATCAACGGCAACCTGGGCACCGCCGACCGGGCCGTCACCGGCACCGGCCGCAACGTCGTGCCCCTGCCCGCCGAGGTCGACAAGATCAACGGGTCGCTGGCCGCCATCGACCCCGCCCTGAAGCCCATCCCCGGCCAGGCCGACCAGATCATCGCCCACCTCTCGTCGATCAACGGCAAGCTGGGCTCGGTGGACACGTCCCTGAAGGACACCTCGTCCGTCCTGAGCAACGTCCTGCCCAACGTCAACACCATCCGCGACGTGCTCGTCAACGCCGACGACCCGCCCGACCGCCTGGGCGTCCAGAACATCCACCGCCGGGTGGCAGCCGCCAACGGCGCAGGATCGACGGCCGTGGCCGGCGCCGCCGGGGGCGGCAGTTGCGGCGAGTTCTGCACCCCGTCCAACCTCACCACCGCCGAGAAGGACGCCGAGAACATCCTGGCCCGGTTGGTTTCGGTGAACGGGCACCTCAACAGCGTGTGCCACGCCACCATCGTCGGCCTGCTGGCCGGCCCCAGCGCCGGCTGCTGAGCCGAGCTCCTACCTACTACTAAGGCTAAGAGGCTTCCTCCACCACCGCTTCCACCACCGGCGCTTCCACCACCGGCGGCTCGGCCACCTCGACGCCGGGCCGGTAATAGGTGAACAGGTCGATGATGATCTGGGCCAGGCCGTCACTCGACGTGCCCGGCGCCAGCTCCACCGTGACCACGTTGGAGTACACGTGCACGGCCTGCACACCGGGGACCTCGAACAGGCGGCGGGCCAGCACGTCGCAGGGACGGTGGCCGACGGCGTCGCTTGTCGAGCGGTACCGCTCGTGGCCCATTCCGGTCAGGCTGCGGTTGAGGTCGAACACCACGGTGCCGGGGGAGGTGCCGTGGCGCTCGGTCACGCGGATCAGTTGGCCCATCGGTGCGGCACACTATCCAACCAGCTCGGCGGCCCGGCAGCCGGCGGGCCCCAACGACCCCCGGAGCCGTGCCGATGACCTCTTCGATGACCTCACCTCCGGCTCCCGCCCCGCCGCCGGCCGCCACGCCCGTGGCCCGCGCCCTGGTCGACAACCTGGCCACGGTCGTGCTCGGCAAGCGGGAGGAGATCGCCCTGGTGGTGGCCGGGCTGCTGGCCGGCGGCCACGTGCTGCTGGAGGACGTGCCGGGCGTGGGCAAGACCCTCCTGGCCAAGAGCCTGGCCCGATCCCTCGGGGGGTCGGCGGGCCGGGTCCAGGGGACGGCCGACCTGATGCCGGCCGACATCACCGGCGTCAGCGTCTACGACCGCAACCGCCACGAGTGGGACTTCCATCCCGGCCCCGTCTTCCACAACGTGGTGCTGGTGGACGAGATCAACCGGGCCACGCCCCGGGCCCAGTCGGCCCTACTGGAGGCCATGGGCGAGGGACAGGTCACCGTCGACGGCCACAACCACCCCCTCCCCACCCCGTTCTTCGTCATCGCCACCCAGAACCCCTACGGGGACGTGGGGACGTTCCCCCTCGTCGAGGGCCAGTGCGACCGCTTCGCCCTCGTGGTCAGCCTCGGGCTGCCGGCCCGGGAGGCGGAGCGGGCCATGCTCGCCGGAGACGGCGGGCCCGCCGCCCTCGACGCCCTGCGCCCGGTGGCCACCAGCGGGCAGTTGGCCGAAGCGGTGGAGGCGGTGGCCGCCACCTACGTCGCTCCCGCCATGACCGACTACGTGCTCGACATCGTGGCCGCCACCCGCAACCACCCCGAGCTCGACCACGGCGCCAGCCCCCGGGCCGCCCGCACCCTCCTGCAGGTGGCCAAGGCCTACGCCGCCGTGGCCGGCCGGGACTTCGTCACCCCCGACGACGTGAAGGCGGTGGCGGTGGCCGTCCTCGCCCACCGGGTCGGCGCCGTGACCCGCCGGGGCACCGAGGCCATGCGCCCGGTGGTGCGGGAGCTGGTCGCGGGCGTGGCCATCCCCGAGGTGTGACCACCGACCCCGACGGCGGGCGGTCACCGGGCCCTGCGCCGGTCCCGGCCGGAGCCCCCGAGCCCGTCCCCGTCGCCACCCGCGAGTGGAAGCCGGCCCCGCCCCTGATCGGGGTCGGGCTGCTGGTCGTGGTGGCGTGGATGGTCTGGGCCCGCACCGCCTCCCGGGTCAGCCTTTTCGTCGGCGCCGCGGCCACGGTCGCGGTGGCAGTCGACCTCCTGTGGTCCCGGTTCCGGGCTGCCCGGGTGGTCCCCGGCGTGGTGGCCAACCCGGCCGAGACGCGGGTGGGCGACGCCTTCCCCGTCACCCTGCGCCTCGACGGCCCCCGCCAGCGGGCACGCGTGTCCCTCCGCTCGCTCACCCCGGAGCCCCTCACCGTCGAGGTGCCCTCCACCGTCACCTTCGACGCCGTCGCCTCCGGGCGACAGGTCGCCACCGGGCTGGTGGTGGAGGTGGTCGGCGACGGGGTGGCGGGCCTCATCGGCGTCCTGCACCGCCGGACGATCCCCCTCCTGCGCACGCTCTACGTCGGCCCCCGGCCCCTGCCCGCGGCCGACGTCTTCCCCGAGCTGGCGCGCACCTGGGGCGAGGGCGAGCCCCGCCCCGCGCCCTCGGGCGACCTGGTCCGCGGCGTCCGGCCCTACCTGCCCGGCGACCCCCAGCGGCGCGTGCACTGGCGGGCCACGGCCCGCGTGGGCGACCTGGTGGTCAAGGAGGTGGAGGACATCGACGCCCCCCGCATCCTGATCGCCGTCGACCTGGGGTCGGGCGGGGCGGCGGGCGAGCGGGCGGCAGGGCGGGCCGCCTGGTACGCCGAAGAGGGGATGCGGCGCGGCTACACGGTGGTGCTGGCCACGGCCGAGCTGGCCCGCCAGGCCGACCACGCCCGCAGCGTCCCCGTCACCGGCGCCGTCTCGTCCCCTTCCGACGTCACCCGGAGGCTGGCTGCGGCCGCCGCCCCCGGCAAGCCCGCCATCCCGGCGGAGACGGAAGCCGGCGCCGTCCTCCTGGTGACCGGCGGAGGGGACACGTGGCGCTGACCGCCGCCCTCGCCACGGCCACCGCCGCCGTGCTGGCCGCCGCCGTCGTGGGCGTGCCCCCGGTGCTGATGGTCCTGTTCCTCCTGCCCGGGGTGGGGCTGGTGGCGGCCCGGCCCGGCCGGCGCGGCATACCGGCGTGGCTCGACGCCCGCCGGCTCCTCTGGGGGCTCGCCATCGCCGCCGCCGCCCTGTACCTGAGCGGCGTCTTCGGCACCCTGGAGGACTTCTCCGACACGTCGTGGGTGCTGGTGGTGGCAGTCGTCCCGCTCAGCCTGCTGTGGCCGGCGCCCACGATCATCCGCTTCTGCGTGCTGCTGGCGCTGGGCGCACTGCTGGGGGCCGGCGCGTCGCTGACCACGGTGGGCGGCCCGCTGGCGGCGGTGGTGGCGGCCTCGTCGGTGGCGCTGGTGGCCGTCCACCGCATGACCGGCGCGGGAACGGCGGCCGGCCGGGCGGCGACGCGCCGGGGCGGGCAGGCCGGGCGGGAGGCGGCCGTGCTGGCCGTGGCCGCCGGCCTGATCGCCCTCATCGTCGCCTCGCTCCTCGACCCGCCCCCCGGCGGGGCGGGGCCGCAGCCGAGGGCGGGCCGAGCCCCGCAGCCGTCCGGCGGCGAGATCCCTCCCTACCTGCACCCCACCGACGTCCTCGACGCCGGTGCCGAGGGCGACGGTGAGGGCAACGAGGTCGTGTTCCGGGTGGAAGCCGACTACTCCTCGCTGTGGCGGACGATGACCTTCGACCGCTACGACGGCCGGTCCTGGCACCGCTCCCCCGAGTTCGATCCCGACCTCGGGGGCTTCGAGGAGGGGGCGGTCTTCGTCGCACCGGGCGTGGGCGACGAGGAGGTGGAAGGGATCCGGCTCGAGCAGAACGTACGGGTGGCGACCGGCTCCCTCGGACTCGTCGCCGCCGCTCCCGTCCCCTTCGGGGTCTACCTCGCCGAGGGCGGGGCCTCCGTGGGTGGCGACGGCACGGTCTACTTCCGGCCCTTCCTCGGGAAGGGCGCCGTCTACTCCGTGACCAGCTACCTGACGGCCGGACTCGATGCCGTGGCCGGCCTCACCGGCGAGGCCCTCCCCCCGGAGGTCCGCCGCTTCTACCTGGAGTTCCCCGCCATCCCCGCCCGGGTCCGCGACCTGGCCGACCAGGTCACCGCCGGGGCCAGGACCCGCTACGAGAAGGTCGCTGCCGTCCGGGACTGGATGGCGGCCAACACCGAGTTCCGGCGTGGTGGCGACGCCCTCCCGCCCGGCCAGGACCCGGTCGACCGCTTCCTGTTCGAGGACCGGGGAGGCTCGTCCCAGCAGGCCGCCTCGGCCATGGCCGTGCTCCTGCGCACCGCCAGCGTCCCCACCCGCATGGCGGCCGGCTACCTGCCCGGCGACCGCTCGCCCTGGGACGGCGAGTTCGTGGTGCGCACCCGCCACGCCGCCACATGGGTGGAGGTGTGGTTCCCCACCGCGGGCTGGGTGGCAGTTGACCCCACCCTCCGCTTCGCCGGCCCCGAGCCGGTCGACGACTCCCTGTGGGAACGCCTGCTGCGCATCCTCGAAGCCCTGTGGTGGGTGGCCGTCGTGGCCGCCGTGGCCCTGGGTGCCTGGCTCCTTGCCCGGCTCCTGCGCTCCCGCCGGGTCTGGAGGGAGCGACCGTGGGCCACCCGCTGCTACGAGCGGCTGCGCCGGGCCGGCGACCGCCACGGGCGCCCCCGCCGCCCCGAGGAGACCCCGTCGGAGTACTGCGCCGCCCTCGGCGGGGCCATCGCCGAGGACCGCCTCGCTCGTGTGGGCGACCTGCTCACGGTGGGGGCGTACGCCTCCCGGGAGCCTCTTGCACCCGAGCGGGCGTGGGCCGACGCCGTCGTGGCCGACGTGGAGCGCTCCGCCCCCCGCCGGCGGCGCCGCCGGGCGGCACCGGTCGCAAGTTCGCAGGACCCCCGTCGGTAGGCTCGCCCTGCCATGGCCGACGAGCGTCCCGTCCCGGTCAAGACCATCCTCGTCGCCATCGGCCTGGTCGTGGCGACGCTGGCCGCCATGTACCTCGTCGTCCTCCTGGCCCACATCTGGATGCTGCTGGGCGTGGCCCTGTTCTTCGCCGTACTGTTCACGCCCCCCGTCGACTTCGTGCGACGGAACCTCCACGTCAACAAGGGCCTCGCCACCGGCATCGTCCTGCTCCTGTCCGTCGCCCTTCTGGCCGGCGTGCTCTACGCCTTCATCCAGCCACTCGTCGACCAGACCCAGGAGTTCGTCGACAACTTCCCCGAGTACGTGGCCGATGCCCGCGAGGGCAGGGGCCCGGTGGGTGACCTCGTCCGCCGCTACGAGCTGGACCGGCGGCTCGAGGAGAACCGCGACCGCATCAACCAGACCCTGACCAACGCCGGCGGCAGCGCTCTCGACGTGGCCCGGAAGATCTTCGCCGGCATCGTCTCCACGCTCACGGTCCTCGTGTTGGCCATCCTGATGATCCTCTACGGTCCGGGCCTGCTGGAGGGGGCCCTGAGCGTGCTGGCCCCCCACCGGCGGGACCGGGTGAAAGCGGTGGCGACCGACTGCGCCCGGGCCGTGACCGGCTACGCCATGGGCAACCTCCTGATCAGCGTGGTGGCGGGCACGGTCACGTTCATCGCCCTGTCGGCCTTCGGCGTGCCCTTCCGTGGCGTGCTGGCCCTGTTCGTGGCCTTCACCGACCTCATCCCGCTGGTGGGGGCGACGCTGGGCGCCATCCCGACGATCTTCGTGTCCTTCCTGCACTCGACCACGTCGGGGATCGGCATGCTGATCGTCTACGTGGTCTACCAGCAGTTCGAGAACCACGTGCTGCAGGTCTCGATCATGTCCAAGACCGTCCACATCAACCAGTTGGTCGTGCTGGTCAGCGTGCTGATCGGCGTGGAGCTGGTCGGCTTCCTGGGCGCCCTGCTCGCCATCCCTGTGGCCGGTGTGCTCCAGGTCATCGCCCGCGACCTCTGGGACGAACGGACGGGGAGGGCCAAGGACGAGCCCACCATCGGGGCCGACGAGGTTCCCGTCTCCGAGGTCATGGACGGCCGACAGGAGGAGCCCGCCCCGGAGCCCGAGCCGGACCCGGAGCCCGAGCCCGAGCCCGACCCGGAGCGGGAGCCCGAGCGGGAGCCCGAGCGGGAGCGCACCTGATGGCGTTCGTCGAGCGGGTCGAGGTCGCCGGGCACATCATCGACTCGCTGATCCTGGCCAAGGTTCTCGACGTCATCCTCGACGCCGGGGCCGACTACCGCATCGTCGACGTGGAGATCGGCCGTACCAGCCTCGACCCCAGCCGGGCCGTGCTGGAGGTGGCGGCCGAGGACGACGACGTCCTGGCCCGCCTGCTCGACGACCTGCAGGTCCACGGGGCCAACCGGGTGGCCCACAGCGACGCCCGCCTGGCCGTGGCCGACCGCGACGGGGTCCTGCCCGAGGGCTTCTACTCCACCACCAACCTGCCCACCGAGGTCCGCCTGTCGGGCCGGTGGGTGGAGGTGGAGAACCCGGAGATGGACTGCGGGCTGGTGGTGCTGCCCGACGGCCGCGTCCGCACCGAGCCCATGCACCGGGTGCGGGCCGGCGATCACGTCGTGGTGGGCAACGACGGCGTGCGGGTCCGGCCCCTCTCCAAGCCCCGGGGCGCCACGCCCTTCGAGTTCATGACATCGGAGGTGTCCTCGGAGAAGCCCAAGGACGCCCTGGTGGCCGAGGTGGCGGGCCGCATGCGCCAGGCCAAGGCGCGAGGCGCCAAGGTGCTGGCGGTGTGCGGGCCGGCCGTCGTCCACACCGGCGCCGCCCCTCACCTGGCCCGCCTCGTCCGCCACGGCTGGGTCGACGTGCTGTTCGCCGGCAACGGCTTCGCGGCCCACGACATCGAGTCCAACGTGCTGGGCACGTCGCTGGGTGTGCGCCTGGCAAGCGGCGACGCAAGGGCTGAAGGCGGGCACTCCAACCATCTGCGCGTCGTCAACGAAGTCCGGCGGCGTGGCTCGATCGCGGCCGCGGTGGCCGACGGCTGGCTGACGGGCGGGGTGATGTTCGAGTGCGTCACCCATGGCGTGCCGTTCGTCCTGGGCGGGTCGGTGCGCGACGACGGGCCCCTCCCCGACGTCCATACCGACGTGGTGGAGGCGGCCGACGCCATGCGGGCCCTGCTCCCGGCGGTGGGCGTGGCTCTCATGCTGGCTTCCACCCTCCATGCCATCGCCACCGGCAACCTCCTGCCCGCCGGCGTGGAGGCCTACTGCGTCGACATCAACCAGGCGGTCGTCACCAAGCTGGCCGACCGGGGCAGCCACCAGGCTCTGGGAATCGTCACCGACGTGGGCCTGTTCCTCCACACCTTGGCCGACCACCTCGCACCGGAATGACCCTTCCCTGGGGGCGCACGTTCCTCATGTGCCCGCCCGAGCATTTCGGGGTCCTCTACGAGATCAACCCGTGGATGCACCAGGAGGTGGCCGTCGACCTCGACCGGGCCCGGGCCCAGTGGGACGGGCTGGTCGACGTGCTGCGCCAGGCAGGCGCCGAGGTCGAGATCCTCCCTCCCGAGCCCAACCACCCCGACCTCGTCTTCACCGCCAACGCGGGCGTGGTCAACGGCCGGTGCTTCGTGCCCAGCCGGTTCCGCCATCCCGAACGTCGGGGGGAGGAGGAGCACTACGCGGCGTGGTTCTCCTCGCACGGCTACGAGGTGGCGGCCCTGCCGCCCACCGTCTCCCACGAGGGGGCGGGCGACGCCCTGCCCTTTGGCGGCGTGTTCCTCTCCGGCTACCGCCAGCGCTCCGACGCCGCCGCCCACGCCCAGTTGTCCCGCCTGATCGGCGCGCCGGTGCGGCCCATCGAGCTGGCCGACGAGCGCTACTACCACCTCGACCTCACCTTCTGCCCCCTCGACGACCGCCGCGCCCTGGTGGCCCCCGACGCCTGGGACACCTACGGGCGGCGGGTGGTCGAGGCCCTCGTGCCCGAGCCCTTGGCCCTCACCGTGGACGAGACGGCCGGCTTCTGCGCCAACTCGGTCGTGGTGGGGACGACCGTGGTCATGCCCGCCTGCCCGCCCCGCGTCGGCCGCCGGCTGGAGGCTTGGGGGTTCGACGTGGTCGAGGCGCCGGTCGGCGAGTTCCAGAAGGCGGGCGGCGCCTGCCGCTGCCTGACCCTGGCCCTGGACGTGGCGGTAGGCCCTAACGTCTGACCCATGTGCCGCAGCATCGTCACCCTGCGGGGGACCGACCCGGTGACCGACGACGAGATCCACGCCGCCGCCCTCCAGTTCGTCCGCAAGATCAGCGGGTTCCGCCAGCCGTCCAAGACCAACGCCGAGGTGTTCGACACGGCCGTGGCCGACATCGCCGGCGCCGCCCGCCGGCTGCTGGAGGGGCTTCCCGCTACCCGGCCACGGCCCGCTCCGCACCGCAGCACGCCGGGCGATCCGAGGTGATGCGCCTGAACCACCGATTCGGTGGTTCAGGCGCATCACCTCCGGGCCAGCCCTGGCCCGCCCGGGCCCGGAGCGCCCTCGTGCTCGCGCTCTCGTCGGCTGCTCCTCGACGCCACCCGCCACACGCCCACCGCCAGGCCCATCGACACCACGGCCAGGGTCAGGTGCACGACCTTGAACCGCGTGCTGGTCGTGTCGTCGCCCACCTGGTTCTTGACGAACACCGCCCAGATCAGGAGCGTCCAGGCGGCGGTGAGGCGGAGGAACAGGGCGTCTCGGCGGGACATGCCCCGAACCGTAGTGCGGTCAGTAGGGGATGGTGGCGGCGGTCGTGGCCGGCGCCTCGAGGGCGGGCTCGTCGTCGCCGCAGGCGGTGGCTCCGGCCGCCAGGGTGGCGACCAGCGCGAGGGCGGCTATCAACCGTCGTCCCACAGGGCCCCCTGGCCGTCCGTCGCGTTCGGGCCGCGCAGGCCGTCGTCACGCACGATGCGGCGGACGCCCCCCCACGGCAGGTGGTCCATGAACACCCATGCCCGGCGGTGGATCGACGTCGGCCCCCACGCCGCCAGCGCCGCCTTGTGGCGGGGGCACGGGTACCCCTTGTTCAAGTCGAAGTCGTAGCCGGGGAAGTGGACCGCCTCGGCCCGCATGATCCGGTCACGCGTCACCTTGGCCAGCACCGAGGCGGCCGCGATCGACAGGCAGTTGGCGTCCCCCTTGATCAGCCGCTCGACCCTCGGCCCGCCGACGAAGTCCCAGTTCCCGTCCACCAGCACGGCGTCGGGCACCACGCCGAGGCCCTCGATGGCCCGGCGGGCGGCCAGCTTCTGGGCCGCCGACATCCCCAGGTCGTCGCACTCCTCCTGGCTGGCGTGGCCCACCGCCCACGCCGCACACCACTCCGCCACCCGGGGGAAGAGCCGCTCCCGCTCGGGCTCGGTGAGCATCTTCGAGTCACGCACCTTGTAGACCCGCCGGTCCCGGGGCAGCACCGCCGCCCCCACCGAGATCGACCCCGCCCACGACCCCCGCCCCACCTCGTCGACCCCCACGACCACCTCGCAACCCTCGTCCCACAGGGACCGCTCGGTGGAAAGGCCGGGGACCACCTGCTTGCGCACCACCGGCGGCCGCACCGGACGGGCAGGAAGCGAGGCGATGAGCGCCATCGGCCGACCATAGCCCCGCCCGGATCACACCAGGCGTACCCCGGCCGGCCCCTCGACCACCCGCCCGACGGGAACGAACCCGGCTGCCGCCAGCCCTTCGTCGCCGGCCGCCTCGGGCCCGACGGCGGCCAGCAGCCCGCCCGACGTCTGGGGGTCGAAGCACAGGTTCACGAGGGCGGCGCCGACCCTGGTCCCGATCTCGACCCGTTCGCCGAGATAGGCCCGGTTGCGGGCGTCCCCGCCCGTCACCACGCCCCGCTGGGCGGTGGCCAGTGCTCCCGGGTAGAGGGGCAGCGGGGTGGCCTCGATCTCGACGGTGGCCCCCGACCGCTCGGCCATCTCCCAGGAGTGCCCGAGGAGGCCGAAGCCGGTCACGTCGGTCACGGCGTGGGGAGGCTCGGGCAGGGCGGCCAGGGCCTCGGCCGCCCCCCGGTTGAGCCGGCGCATGTTGAGGATGGCCATGGCCTTGTCGCCGGCCTCCCCGCCGGCCAGGAGGATGCCCGTGCCCAGCGGCTTGGAGAGCAGCAGCACGTCGCCGTTGCGGGCCCCCGCCTTGGTCCACACCCGTTCGGGATGGACGAGCCCCTGCACGGCCAGGCCGAAGATCGGCTCCTCGGAGCGGATGGTGTGCCCCCCCGCCACCACACCGCCCGCCTCGGCCACGACCTCGGCGGCGGCGGACAGGATGGCGGCCACCGCCTCCACCGGCAGCCGCTCGGGGAAGGCGGAGATGTTCAGCGCCATGACCACCCGCCCGCCCATGGCAAACACGTCGCTGCAGGCGTTGGCGGCGGCGATGGCCCCGAAGTCGGCCGGGTCGTCGACCAGCGGGGGAAAGAAGTCGGTGGTCGAAACGAGGGCGGCGTCGTCGGACAGGCGGTACACGGCGGCGTCGTCGAAGGGGGCCAGCCCCACCAGCAGCGACGGGTCGGGCAGGGCGGCGGCCAGGGCCTTCACCAGCCCCGACAGCGGCGAGCCCCCCCACTTCGCCGCGCACCCGCCGCAACTCGTCCACTCCGTCAGCTTCAGCGCAGGTTCCATCACCGCCAGTATCGCGGGGCTGGGCTACCTATTCGGCGTGATCGTGTCGTTCAGGCCGTCTGCCAGCAGGTTGACGGCGAGGACGGCGATGGCGAGGGTCGCTCCCGGGAACACCGACATCCACCACGCGACCCGGATGAAGCGCTGGGCGTTGGAGACGAGGAAGCCCAGGCTCATGACGTTGGCGTCGCCCAGGCCCAGGAAGCTCAGGCTGGCCTCGAGCAGGATGATGCGGGAGGCGAGAAGGGCGATCACGACCACCGCCGCCGGCACCACGTTGGGAAGGACGTGGCGGGTGAGGATGCGCAGGTTGCTGGCGCCCAGCGACCGGGCCGCCTCCACGAACTGCCGCTCGCGGATCGACAGGGCCTCGGCCCGCACGACCCGGGCCAGCAGCGGCCACGAGGTCAGGCCCAGCACGAGGATCACGTTCTTGAAGCTCGACCCGAACAGGGCCAGCATGAACAGGACGAGGAAGAACCGTGGGATCGTCTGGAACAGCTCGGTCAGCCGCATGAGGGCGTCGTCGACGAAGCCGCCGCGGTAGCCGGCCACCGCCCCGATCATCACCCCAAGGACCGTCGCGATCACCACCACCCACAGCACGACGACGGCCGAGGTGTGGAGGCCGTGGACGATGGCGTCGACGAGGTCCCGGCCCAGGTTGTCGGTGCCGAAGCGGTGCTCGGCCGACGGGGCCGAGAGCGGGGGGCCGGCGAAGGCGAACGGGTCGCCGGGCGCCACCGTGTCGGCCAGCAGCCCGAGGGCGACCAGCACGGTGGTCAGGACCAGTCCGATCATCCCCGCCGGGTGGCGCAGGAATCGCCGCAAGGCCAGGCGGCGGCGCGACAGGTCCTCCGCCTCGCCCGCCGGGACGAGCGGCTCGCCCAGGGCGTGCAGGTCAGCGGAAACGGATGCGGGGGTCGATCCAGGCATAGACGAGGTCGGTGAGCAGGTTGGCGAGCACGACGCTGAAGGCGACCACCAGCACGAGGCCCAGCAGCACGGGGTGGTCCCGGTTCTCCGAGGCCTGGAGCAGGAGCCGCCCCATCCCCGGCCACCCGAAGACGGTCTCCACCAGCACCGCCCCCGAGAACAGTGAGCCGATCCGGCCGCCGATCACGGTGACCACCGGCAGCATGGCGTTGGGCAGGGCGTGGCGCAGCAGGGACTCGTTGGCGGAGAGGCCCTTGGACTTGGCCGTGCGCACGTAGTCGGCCCCGTTCTGCTGGATGAGACCGGTGCGGGCGACGCGCGCCACCAGGGCTACCTCCGACACGGCCAGCACCAGCGACGGCAGGACGAGGTGATAGGCCACGTCGCGGTAGTGGGCCAAGCCCGTGTAGTCGGCCCGGGCGTCGGTCATGCCCTGGATGGGGAACCAGCCCAGCTCGAAGGCGAGGCCCAGCAGGGCCAGTTGGGCCAGCCAGAACACGGGCAGGGCGTAGCCCATGAGGGCGGCGGTGCTGATCCCCAGGTCGACGAAGCGGAACGGCCGCTTGGCCGCAAGCAGCCCCAGCGCCACGCCGCCCACGCTGGACAGGACGAGGGCCGACCCCATGAGCAGGAGCGTTGACGGGAGGCGGTCCCAGATCAGGGTCGACACCCGCTGGCCCTGGGCGAACGACACGCCCAGGTCGCCGCCCAGCACGTTGCCCACGAAGGTCCGGAACTGCGTCCACATGGGCTCGTCGAGGCCGAACTTGTCGCGCATGAACGCGTAGTACTGGTCGTCCCCGTTGCCGCTGGCCACCGCATCGACCGGATCACCGGGCGCGATGTGGATGATCACGAACGTGATCACGATGATCGCCGCGATGGCGGGGACGATCTGGACCAGCCGGCGGATCAGGTACTGGAGGCTCACGGCGCCTCCCGGGCCTATTGGCGGCAGTAGGCGGCTTCGGCGAACAGGCCCGTGTTCTGGATGTTGAACCCGGTGCAGTTCGAGCTCCACGCCCGGGTGTTGGTCGACTCGATCAGCCAGATGTAGGGCAGCTCCCGCACCGCCAGGTCCTGGATCTGCTGGAACAGCTGCTGGCGGCGGGCCGGGTCGGGCTCGACCGTGGACTGGTCCCACAGGCGGTCCATGTCGGGGTTGCTGTAGCCGGCGGCGTTGGTGAAGGCCGTCGTGCTGATCTGGCTGGAGTGGTACTGGCGGCGCACACCGATCAGGGGGTCGGCCTCGTTGCAGTAGGAGATGGCCGACGTGTCGAACTGGCGGTCGCGGAACACGTTGGCCGACAGGGTGGGGTTGTCCTCCTGCTTGGTCTCCACCTCCACCCCCACCGCCCGCCACTGCTGGCGCAGGGCCTGGCCGTAGTCGATCTGCTGGCCCGCGAAGCCGTGGTAGTCGATGCGGAACTCGGTGCCGTCGGGGACGCCCTGGACGCCGCGGGCGACCCGCACGCCGCCCTCGTCCTTCCATCCGGCCTGGTCGAGGAGGGTGCGGGCCCGGTTGGCATCGAATGCGGGCAGCGTGATGCCGGTGGCCCGGGCCACCGGGATGGCGGTGTGGATGGGCTGGGTGGCCACCTTGCCCTGGCCGAACTGGATCTGGTCGTAGGCCTGCTGGCGGTTGGTCGCGGCCCACAGGGCCTGGCGGGTGCGAAGGTCGCCGAAGAAGGCGGTGCGCCCCGCCGGCGGGCGCAGGTTGAACGCCACCGTCAGCACGCAGTTGCCGCCCCCGGGCCCCCGGGCGGCGTCGGCCAGGGTGATGTTGCGGTCGGCCCGGAGGGTGGCGATGTCGGCGCCCTGGATCATCCAGGCCCAGTCGACCTCGCCGTTCTGCAGGGCGAGGGTCTTGGTGCCCTGGTCGGCGATGAACCGCTCGACGATGGTGTCGAGGTAGGGCTGGCCCTGGCGGAAGTAGTCGGGGTTGCGCTCGAGGCGGATCTCGTTGGCGTCGGCCGATACGAACTTGAACGGCCCGGTGCCCACCGGCGCCCGGTTGGGCGGGCATCCGGGGACGGTGGAGATGTCGCTGCACCCCTCGTAGACGTGCTTGGGGATGATGGGCGCCTCGGTCACGTTGAGCTGCTGCAGCAGAGGGGCGTACGGCGCGTCGAACGTGAAGACGACGGTGCGAGGATCCGGCGAGGTGACCTTGACGCCGGCCGACGTCATCGACGCCCGGGTACGGGCGTGGAACGGGAGCAGGGCCTTCTCGAAGGTGAACACCACGTCGTCAGCCGTCATCGGGCGGCCGTCGTGGAACCGGACGTTGTCGCGCAGGGTGAAGCGGTAGACCGCCCCGTTCTGCTCGACCGCCCAACTGGCGGCCAGCTCGGGCGTGGGCCGGCCCTCGGTGTCGAGGCCCACCAGCCCGTTGAACATCGGCTCGGAGGCGGTGTGCACGCCGCCGTTGGACGTGACCGCCGGGTTCAGGTTGCCGGGGTCGCTCCCGTCCAGGGCCACGACCAGCGTGCCGCCCCGGACGGGCTCCTCCGCTCCGGTGGTGGGTGTCTGCCCACCGGCGGTGTCGTCGTCATCGTCGCTGGCGCACGCCGTGGCCAGCAGGCTCAACGCCACGGCCACCGCGACGGCTCCTGTTCGGGTCCGCATCGTCCCCAACCCACCTTCCTGCGCCGCGATATGGCGCTAACGGGGATGCAGTGTACCGGCGGACAGTTTGGCGACATCTTCGGCCTCGCCGGGATCGGCCGGCGTGGTCAGGAAGGCGTCCAGCATCTCGCGCGCGGTGGCCTCCGAGGTCAGCCGCAGGCCCAGCGCCAGCACGTTGGCGTCGTTCCACCTGCGGGCGCCCCGGGCCGTCTCGGCGTCGGTGCACAGGGCGGCCCGGGCGCCGGCGACCTTGTTGGCGGCCATCGACACGCCCGTGCCAGTCCAGCAGCACACGACCCCCCGGTCGGCTTCGCCGCCCGTGACCGCCTCCGCCACCCGCCGGCCCACGTCCGGCCACGGCTCGTCCTCGATGCGCACCACGACCTCGTGGCCCGCCTCCACCAGGGCCGCCACGATGACGTCGGCCAAGGCGGTGTGCTCGTCGGTGCCGAAGGCGACCCGCACGGCCGCTAGCTCGAGTGGCGTCTACGGCGGCCCCCGCCGGCCAGGGCCACGCCGGCGACCCCGGCTGCCACCAGCACCAGCCCGGCGTTGAGGACGAGGTCCTCGCCGGTGCCGGGGTGCTCGTTGCGGCCGAACACGAACGTCGTCGTGGTCACCGCCGCACCTGGGCGGGTCGTCGTGGTCACGCCCGCCGGCCCGGTGGTCGGGGGGGTGGTCGGCGGGTTGGTCGTGCCGCCCGGAGCCGACGTGGTGGCTCCCGCCGCCGTTGTCGGAGGGGTGGTCGCAACCGGGTCCGTCGGCGCGGTGGTGGTCGTGGCCGTGGCCCCCTGGCCGGTGGCCGCCTCGGTGTCCTCGTCGTCGGTCCCGCGGACCACGACGGTGGCCACGCCTGCGGCCAGCACCAGGAGGGTGACGGCGAGCAGGGCGCGCACTCCGGTCATGGCAGCCGCGACGACCACAGCAGCGAGCCGCCCGCTGCGGCCAGGGCGAACAGCAGGCCCAGGCCGACGAACCACGACGTGACCTCCTGGGGCACCGTCCGGAAGCCGATCGAGCTGCCGATGTCGCGGTAGACGTCCCGCAGCTCGTCGCCGGTGGTGGCATCGAACGCCGTCGCGCCCGTGCCCTCCGCCAACTGGCGCAGCGCGTCCCGGTTGACGGGCACCGGTACCAGCCGGCCCTCCACCGCCACGGTGCCGTCGTCGGTGCCGAAGGCGATGGTGTAGACGGGCACGCGGGCCTCGTTGGCGGCCCGGGCCGCCATCTCGTTCGGTCGGCCGACGGTGGTCTCGCCGTCCGACATCAGCACGATGCGGGCAGGCGGCTTGGCCTGGCCCGGCTCGCTGGGCACGGTGTTGATGCTCTGGAGCGAGAGGAACACCGCCTCACCGACGGCAGTCCGGGGGCCCAGCTCGAGCAGGTCGATGCTCCGCTTGACCAGGTTGTGGTCGGTGGTGGGCGCCACCAGCACCTGGGCGTTGCCCGAGAAGGCGACCAGTCCGAGGTTGAGCCGCCCGGGGAGGAGGTCGACGAAGGAGGCGGCCGCGTCCTTGGCCGCCTCGATCCGGGTCGGCTCCACGTCGGTGGCCTCCATCGACAGCGACACGTCGATGGCCATCACGATGGTGGCCCGCTCCCTCGGCACCTTCACCGGCCTCGACGGCTTGGCGAAGGCGATCCCGAGGATCGTCATGGCCAGCAGGAAGGCCACCGCCGGGACGTGCCGCCGCCACGCCGGCCGCCGGGGGGCGATGCGGTCGAGGAGGGCGAGGTTGGTGAACCGCACCGCGTAGTGCTTGCGGCGCAGCTGCTGGACCACGTAGACGGCGGCCAGGGCGGCCACGCCGAGCAGGAGCCACAGCCGGCCCCCGGCCTGGAAGCTGACGGCCGTCATCGGCCCGCCGAGGTCACGAACCCTGCCCCCCGGCGCTTGGTGGTCACCACGAACTCGACGATGTCACGCAGCCAGTCGCGGTCGGTGCGCAGGATCAGGTGTTGGGCCCCGGCCCGGGGGATGGACGCTGCGATGCCAGCCCGCTCGGCCGCCGCCGCCTCGGCGTAGCGCTCCCGGAGGCCGGCCTTGGCCGTCTGGATCTCCCGCAGGCGGCCCGTCTCGGGGTCGACCACGGTGAGGTACCCGACGTTGGGAAGCTCGAGCTCCCGGGGGTCGACGATCTCCACCGCCATCACCTGGTGGCGCGCGCCCAGGGCCCGTAGCGGCTTCTCCCAGCCGCCCGCGTCCATGAAGTCGGAGACGACCACGACCAGCCCCCTCCGGCGGGGCGGGCGCAGCAGCAGCTCGATGGCGGCGGCCAGGTCGGTGGAGCCGGTGCCGTCGGCCGTGGGGGGCTTGGTCACGAGGGTGTGGAGCAGGGCGAGCATGGCCTGGCGGCCGGATCGGGCCGGCACCATCGTGCTGCCGCCCGGCCACACCAGCACCGATCCCATGCGATTGCCGGTGCGGGCGGTGAGGAAGGCGATAGCGGCGGTGGCGGCCACCGCCAGGTCGCGCTTCTCGCACAGGGCGGTGCCGAACTGGAGGCTGGCCGAGCAGTCGACCAGGGCCCACGTCTCCAGCTCCCGGTCGGCGATGAGGTCGCGCACGTGAGGGGTGGTGGTGCGGGCGGTGAGGTTCCAGTCGATGCGGCGGACGTCGTCGCCCGGCCGGTACTCGCGGCCCTCCCCCGGCTCGCTGCCCGGCCCCGGCAGCAGGCCGGCGTAGTCGCCCTGGAGGAGCCCGTCGAGGCGACGGGTGATGAGCAGGTCGAGCTGGCGGAGGACGTCCTCCGCCTCGCCCACCCGGACCGACGGCGGGGCCGCCTCCCAGCGCGCCCGTGCCGATCTCACGCGCTGCGGCCCTCGGCGGCCAGGGCCTCGGGCGACATGCCCGCCGTCGGGTCCTGGCTGGGGGCGAGGCGGGGGGCGGGGACGGTCTCGAGCACGCGCCCGATGAGGTCGTCGACCCGGACGCCCTCGGCGAGGGCCTCGTAGGACAGGACGAGGCGGTGGCGGAGCACGTCGGGCCCGATGTCGACGATGTCCACCGGCAGCACGTAGTCGCGGCCCCGCAGCAAGGCGAGGGACCGGCCGCCGGCGATGAGGCCCAGGCTGGCCCGGGGGCTGGCGCCGTAGGAGATCATCGGGGCCACGTCGGCCACGTTGTACTCCTCGGGCTCGCGGGTGGCGAACACGATGCGGACGGCGTAATCCATGATCGCCCGGTGGGCGAAGACGTCGTCGGCCACGCGCTGGAGGGCGACGAGGTCGTCGAGCTCCAGCACCCGGGAGGCGTGGGGCGGGTTGACTCCCATGCGCTGCACGATCTCCAGCTCCTCGGCCCGGGTCGGGTACTCGACCAGCACCTTCATCAGGAACCGGTCGCGCTGGGCCTCGGGCAGGGCATAGACGCCCTCCGACTCGATCGGGTTCTGGGTGGCCATGACCAGGAAGGGCTCGGGCACGGCGTGGGTGACCCCGCCGATCGACACCTGGTGCTCGGCCATGACCTCGAGCAGGGCCGACTGCACCTTGGCCGGGGCCCGGTTGATCTCGTCGGTAAGCACGAAGTTGTTGAACACCGGGCCCAGCTCGACGTCGAACGCCTCCGTCGACTGGCGAAAGATGCGGGTGCCCACAAGGTCGGAGGGGATGAGGTCGGGGGTGAACTGGAGGCGGGCGAACGTGCCCCCCACCACCTCGGCCAGCGTTTCCACCGCCAGTGTCTTGGCCAGCCCCGGCACGCCCTCGAGGAGGCAGTGGCCCCGGGCCAGCAGGCAGGCGAGCATGCGCTCGACCAGCTTGTCCTGGCCGACGATGACCTTCTTGACCTCGAAGAGGGCCTTCTCGAGGAGGGCGGCGGCTTCGGCTGCGTTCAGCTCACGCGGGCCCGGCGCCGGGCCGGGAAAGGCCGAGGAAGGGTCGGTGGGGGGGGTCATGCGGTGCGGCTCCTCCGGGGCGCGACGTCTGGAGTCGAGTACCCCGCATGGTACGGGGCTCTCGCGCCGTGCGCGACGCGGCGCCCCCCAGCTAGCTCACAGCGCCGATGCCGTGCTGTTCGGCCTTCATGACCCGGGCCATGAGGTCGGCGACCACGTCGGCCGCCTTCTTGCCCTGGTGGAGGACGGCCGCCACCTGATCGGCGATGGGCGTCTCCACGCCCATCTCGGCCCCCAACTCGACGACCACGCTCGATGTCCGCACCCCCTCGGCCACCCAGCGGGTCTCGGCGGTGATCTCCTCCAGGGTGCGGCCCAGGCCGAGCTGCTCGCCCACGTAGCGGTTGCGGCTCTTCCGGCTGGTGCAGGTCGCCACCAGGTCGCCCATGCCGGCCAGGCCCGAGAAGGTGAGGGGGTGGCCACCCAGGCACACCCCGATGCGGGTCAGCTCGGCCAGCCCCCGGGTGATGAGGGCGGCCCGGGTGTTGTCGCCGAAGCCCAGCCCGTCGGCCATGCCGGCGGCGATGGCCATGACGTTCTTGAGGGAGCCCGCCAGCTCGCATCCGACGACATCGTCGTTGGTGTAGACCCGGAACGACCCGGTGTTGAACAGGCCCTGGAGCTCCACCGCCAGGGCATCGTCCACCACTCCTGAGCGGGCCACCGCCACGACCGACGCGGTGGGCTGGCCGGCCACGATCTCCTGCACGAGGTTGGGCCCGGTCAGCACACCGGCAGGGCGGCCGGGCGCCACCTCCTCGATGACCTCGGTCATGCGGCGGTGCGTTCCCTGCTCCATGCCCTTGGTGAGGCTGACGATGGGCACGGCCGAGCCGAGGGCGGGACGGGCCGCCGCCAGGACGTCACGAAACCCGTGGGACGGCACCGCCATGACGACCAGGTCGGCGCCGCCCAGCGCCTCCTCCAGCGACCCGGTGGCCCGGACGAGGGCGGGCAGGGCCACGCTCGGCACGTACTCCGGGTTGCGGCCGGAGGCGGAGATTCGTTCCGCCAGTTCGGGCCGGCGGGCCCACAGGCTGGTTTCCACCTTGCTGCCGAGGAGGGCGGCCATGGCCGTCCCCCATGACCCCGCGCCGAGGACGGCCACCCGAGTCGGCATGGCCCCAACGTACCGGCTGGCTGCCGGCGGCGGCCCCGCCCGTACACTCCCAGCCGTGGCCCGGGATGCTCGCCGAGGAGTGACCGGCCCGGAGCCCGGGCTGGGGCCGGTGGCGGTGCTGGTGCCGGTCAAGGCCTTCACCGAGGCCAAGCTGCGGCTGGCGCCGGCACTCCCGCCCCCGGGCCGGGCCGAGCTGGCCCGGGCCATGGCGACCCACGTGCTGGAGGCGGCCCGCCCGTTGCCCACGGCGGTGGTGTGCGACGACACCGACGTGGCCACGTGGGCCCGCCAGCACCGGGTACTGGTCATCTGGGAACCGGAGCGGGGCCTCAACCGGGCCGTCGAGGCCGGCGTCGAGCGCCTGCGCCAGGCCGGTGCGCAGCGGGTGATCGTGGCCCACGGCGACCTGCCCCTGGCCCCCGGCCTGGCATGGGTCGCCCGCTTCCCCGGGGTCACGATCGTGCCCGACTCCGTGGGCAACGGCACCAACGTGATTTGCGTGCCCTCGGCCGCAGCGTTCACGTTCTCCTATGGGCCGGGGTCGTTCAACCGCCATGCGTCGGAGGCGTTGCGGCTCGGCCTGCCGCTGCGGGTGGTGCGGGAACGGGGCCTGTCCCACGACGTCGACACGCCCGCCGACCTGGCCATGGCGTCCGCCGTGCAGCCATGACCGTGTCGGTCGACCTCGAGGTGCCGGGCCGGGCGCTGGCCATCGGGGCCCATCCCGACGACGTCGAGTTCGGCTGCGGGGGGACGCTGGCCAAGTGGGCCGACCAGGGCTGCCAGATCTCCCACCTGGTGTGCACCGACGGATCGAAGGGCTCGTGGGCGGCCGGCGAGGATCTCGCCGCCCTGGTCAGCACCCGCCAGCACGAGCAGCGGGCTGCGTCGCGGGCCCTGGGCGGGACGGGCGAGGTCGTGTTCCTCGGGTGGCTCGACGGGGAGCTGGAGGCGGGCCTGCGCCAGCGCTGGGAGGTCTGCTACTGGATCCGCCGCCTGCGCCCCGACGTGGTGCTGGGCCACGACCCCTGGAAGCGCTACCGGCTGCACCCCGACCACCGGGCGGCCGGGTTCCTCGCCGTGGACGGGATCGTGGCGGCGCGTGACCCCCACTTCTTCCCCGAGCAGGAGGTCGCTCCCCACCGCCCGTCGGGCCTGCTGCTGTGGGAAGCCGACGAGCCCGACCATGTGGAGGACATCGCCGGCCACTTCGACCGCAAGCTGGCCGCGCTGTTCGAGCACCGCAGCCAGTACCGCACCACCCTCGACATCGACGATCCCGACGACGAAGCCCAGCAGAAGCGGTTCCGCGACAAGATGGCGACGCGGGCGGCCGAGCACGGCGGCCTGGCCGGGCTGGCCTGCGGCGAGCGGTTCAAGCGCATCACCGCGCTGTGAGCCCCGCGGGTGCGGGTGGCCGCTACGAGGCGCTCTTCTTGGCCGGTGCCTTCTTGGCCGGTGCCTTCTTGGCCGTTGCCTTCTTGGCCGGGGCCTTCTTGGCCGGGGCCTTCCTGGCCGGGGCCTTCTTGGCCGGTGCCTTCTTGGCCGGGGCCTTCTTGGCCGGGGCCTTCCTGGCGGGCGCCGCCTTCTTGATGGGAGCGGCCTTCTTCGCGGTCGCCTTCCTGGCGGGAGCCTTCTTCGCAGCTGCCTTGGCGGGAGCCTTCTTGGCTGCCGTCTTCCTGGCTGCTGGCTTCTTCGCTTCCGGGCTCATGAGCCTGCCTCTCTTCAGCACTCGGCGTGCGCACAACTGTCCGCACATGAGAACCGACGAATGTCTCAAGGTCAAGGATTTCCATTGTCCGGCAACGGTTCGTGCCCGACCGCGGCAACATTGACGACCGTGCGCCGCCTCGCCGTCCTCACCCTCGTCGCGATCATCCTGCTGCCGGCGTGCGGCCGCTCGCGGCCCCGTGAGAACGTGCAGCCGCCGTCACCAGGCGTCCCGGCGGCCGCCTCCGACATCCAGGGCATCTACCGCACGATCCACCAGGGAGTCCTCCAGCTTCGCGGCAACGGCACCTTCGCCCTCATCATCCCCGAGGGCCCGGGGCCCTCGGGCGGCAGCTACACGCTCGCCGAGGGCATACTCACCGTGGTCACCGACGACTGCGGCGAGACCCGGGGCGAGTACCGCGTCACCGTCGGCGGGCGACCGGTAGCAGGCGAGGCGACGCTGCACTTCGTCCCCGTGCAGGACGACTGCGCCGATCGCGCCCGCTACCTGACCATCGACCCCTGGGTGTACGCCGACAGTTAGGGCGACAGGCCGCCGACGTTGCCTTCGTCGTCCACTGCAGACGCCAGGTCGGCGGCCTCCCACTCCACGCTGATCGTGCCGGCGGGCTCCTCCTTCACACCGGTTCGGACCAGCACGAACGGCACGCCCAGCCGGGCCGCCATGAGACCGTCGGTGGAGGGCCGGTCGCCCACCAGCACGGCGCCGTCGAGGTCATCGCTGAGGCGGGCAGCCACGAGGTCGGCCATAGCCCGGTTGGGCTTGCCCGCCACCGTCGCCTTCACGCCGGCCGCGGTGGCGACCGCCGCCAGCAGCGAGCCGCCTCCCGGCACCGGTCCGTTGGGAGTGGGGTAGGTCGGGTCGTCGTTGGTGCCGATGAGGCGGGCGCCGGCGGCCACGGCCCGGTAGGCGGCGGTGAGCCGGTTGTAGTCGAACTCGCGGTGGAACCCGACGACGACGGCGTCCGCCTCGCCCTCCTTGACGGTCTTGGCGCCGCGCGTCTCGAGGGCCTCGGCCACGCCGTTGCCGCCGCAGACCAGCGCCGTCTGCCCGGGCTCGACCAGCAAGGCGGCCGCCTGGGACGACGTGGCGACGTCGGCCGGGCCGGCAGGGATGCCCATGCGCCCCAGCTTCCCGACCAGGTCGGCCACGGTCGGGTTGGAGTTGTTGGTCAGGAACAGGACCCGGTGGCCGGCGGCCCGGAGCCGCTCCACCGCCTCGGGTGAACCGGGGATGGGGTCCTCGGCCAACCAGATGACCCCGTCGAGGTCGCAGAGGACGTTCATGGCGGCGCCTTGCTATCACTTGGCAGACTTCATGCTCTACGAGATCGCGCAGGTAGGCGATGCGCCCTACCCGGCGTCACCGGCACGCAGGCCAACGCGTCACGTTGCCAATCCACATAGGCCGGACAAGAACGAATGGGAATCGGGAAGGACGTTTCCATCCGCTGGCGGAATTGTGGGTACTGCACCCGGCGCGCTAACGGCAGTCTCAGGCGATCCGCTGTCTCCCAGTTGCCCCATGCGCTTGGCGGAATTGTGGGTGCTGCACGCAGGTGCAGGGCAACCATCTCGGTGGTGGAGGGTTCCATCCGCTTGGCGGAATTGTGGGTGCTGCACACT
>Ga0187892_10002091_pt1 | contig 41963 bp, 33 predicted proteins | sample MA1701073metaG_FD_139345 | JGI IMG/M metagenome (GOLD analysis project Ga0187892, IMG submission 139345) | Bio-ooze microbial communities from a basaltic lava cave in the Kipuka Kanohina Cave System on the Island of Hawaii, USA - MA170107-3 metaG ... | reverse complement strand
ATGAAGACCACGATCATCACGGCGCGGGCGGTGCGAGCATCGATCGTCGCGCTCCTGACATTGAGTGCCGCGTGCGGCCGAGAGGAACTGCTCGGCGTGAACACGCCGGACCAGATCACGCCCGAAGCGGCGGGGAACCCATCCGGGGCGGCGGCGCTCCGCGTGTCCGCGTTAGGCAACTTCGCGAATTTCTATTCCGGAGACAACGCGGGCGGCGGCGTGGGACTCAACATCGCGGCCGGCTTATTGTCCGACGAAATGACAACACATCGCGGCGGCACCGAGCACATGGACTCGCGGGCCGTGAACGAGAACACGTTCCCGACGACGTTCTGGTCGCTGGTCGGGACGGCCGCCACGCAGCTCATTCGCGCACGCAAGGCGCTCGAACAGTTTTCGCCGGCGGGAGCGACGAAGCAGAGCCAAATGGCGCAGATGCAAGCGCTGGAAGGCTACGTCTATCTGCTGACGGGTGAGACGTACTGTAACGGCGTGCCGATCAGCAACGCGGATGACGCCGACCCGCAGTCGCAGAACCTGAGCAACGTGCAGCTCTTCAACAAATCCATCGCGTCGTTCGACTCAGCGCTCGCGCTCGCTCCGGCGGCTGACGCGTCGATTCGCAGCCTCGCAACGATCGGCAAGGCGCGGGCTCGCGTTGACCTGAAGGATTACACGACCGCAGCGACATTGGTGGCTACGATTCCCGCGACATATCAGTACATGGTGCAGCACTCGCGAACGACGATCATCAACGACGTCTACGATTGGATGGTCGGTACGCGCAACTTCGGCGTCGTGAATCGCGAGGGCGGTAACGGTCTCGATTTCCTCTCGGCAGGCGATCCGCGCATATCGTTCAACCCGACAGCAGCTCCGGGACAAGATGGATCGCTGACGATCAGTCCAACCAAGTATCCGCAGCCGGACTCGCCGGTCGTACTGGCGGACGGGATCGAGGCGCTCATGATCCGCGCTGAGGCGGCAGTGGATGCAGGTGACGGCGCAGGTTTCATCAGTTTGATAAACACGGCGCGCGCCACGCGCTCGGGCCTGACGCCACTCACGGATCCGGGAACCAAGGATACGCGTGTAAACCTTTTGTTCCGCGAGCGTGCCTTTTGGTTCTGGCTAACGGCGCACCGCTTGGGCGACTTGCGCCGTCTCGTCAGGCAGTATGGGCGCGGAGCAGAGACCGTCTTCCCCACGGGGCCTTACTTCAAGGGCGGCGTGTACGGAACGGACGTGAACCTCATTCCCAGCAACGCCGAGCGGAACAATCCGAACTTCCAGGGTTGCACCGATCGCAACGCCTAACGGGAGAGCGTGGAGGAGCGGGAGCACGTCCTCGTGCTCCGCTCGCCTTTGGTGTGTCCTCTCGAGGGGTCGCCGCCTGTGTACTTCTGTCTGCAGCATTGCGTCCAGCCCGCCAGGTTGAGCGCGCTGAGGTCGATCGCGGATCAAAGATCAAAGGGGTCTGACCCCCTTTGATTTCGCAGGAACCGGGCAAGAGAATTGCCGGTATCATCGACTGTTCCCTGAACGGCTGTGGTCGCTCGGTCGAGTGACGCCTAACGCCGAGCTGCTACGGTCAGCCCATAACGGAGGTCGATGCCGTGCGGATTCCTCGTGACTTGTTTCGATTGTCGCTCTGTGCGACAGCTGTGCTCGTTCCCTTAAGAAGCGCGCAGGCGCAAACGCAGTTCGGTGGGGTCCTGGGCGCGACATTTTCAACGCTGCGCGGCGTCGATGGTCTCGATAGCCGCACTGGACTCATCGGTGGACTCTCGCTCGTCTCGGGCGGCGCGCTGGGATTGCAGACCGGGTTGCTCTTCACGAGCAAGGGCGCGAAAGGATCCACGAGCAACGCCGACGGCGTCCAGCTCGACTACGTCGAAATCCCGCTCGCCCTGCGGCTCAGCCTCGGCCAAGGCTCCAACATCAATCCGCACGTATACGCCGGTCCTTATCTCGGCTTGAAGATCGACTGCAAGGTTGAAGGGACGTCGGGCAATTGCGATGACGTTCCCGGCATAAGCACGAAAACTGTCGACATCGGCGGCGTGCTCGGAGGCGGGCTCGATTTCAGCTTCGGTCCACTGGTGCTGATCACCGGTCTGCGCTACGGCTTCGGTGTTTCGAACGTCGCGGACTTCGAGTTCGGATCTGTGCGCGAGTCAGCAAAGAACGGGAGCTTCGCGATTTACACTGGTCTGGCGATCAAACTCGGCGGCTAACAATCCAACTGCATCACCGCGGACTTACGCGGAGACTGCTTTTACAAGAACAATGCGCAGTCTCCGCGTTCGTTTGTTTGTGTCCGCGTTCGTCTGCGGTGAAGCTGATGAAGTTTGCAGTTGCGCGAGAATCAGTTGGCGAATTTCCCAGGGAACTGCTTCGCGATCGCATCGGCCAGCGGATCTGCGATCATCTGCATGTGCATCGCGGCTTCACGCAGCGTCCAGTACGTCTTCTTCTGATCGCCCATCTGCTGCGCGTCGATTACAGACTTGAGCGTCAGCACGTGCCCCTTCACGAGATCAGCGACGACGCTCTTCGGCAGATTCGGATTCGCTGACGATAGGAAGGCGCCGAAGTCCTGCGTGTACTGCACCAGATCGCTCACAGCTTTGTCGGCCTTCATTCTGTCCTTCGTGGCAATGCCTGTCGTATAGTCGACGACAAAGCCGATGTGCTTGCGCCAGAGCGCCAGGAACGCCGTCTCGGCGCCGTTGCCGTAGACCATACCAATGGCCTTGGACACGTCAATGGAATTGTTGTCCAACGCGCCGGCCGCTGCCTGAAACTCGGCCTGACGTCCGCCTAACGCCGCACCCGTAGCGGCCGCGGCGAGGTAGACGTGCTCCGACAACAGGGTGTTGAGCTTCGCCTTGAGCGCGGCCACGCTCATCGTGGTCGACATGCTCGAGGCCTGCATGCTCTGTGCGTTGCGCGTGGTAGCGGCGAAGAGCGCGCCTACTGCCACGCTACGGATAATGCGTTTCATTGTGTGATTGCTCCCTAACGAGTGACGGTGATTGTACCGCGCATGAATTGGTGGCGGTCGCAGAAAAAGGTGAACGTTCCGACGCGCTCGAACGTCCGCTCAGTCGTCGCGCCTTTCTTCGCCAATGTTGCGTTGAACGAGGCATCGCGTTCGGACGGCGAACCGGCAGTAACCGTGTGCTCGATCTCGTCCTGATTGGTCCAGCGCACGGTCGTGCCGACACTTACGCGCAGCGTGTCGGGCGTGAACTGAAAGGTCTTGAGCTCGACTCGCACCGGTTCCGGCGGGCTGGCCGGTCCATTCAAGGCAACCAGAGAAATCAGTGTGACAAAGAGGCGCATGGGCTGTTCGTGTTTCTGCGACGTAACGCCGATGCTACGGCGCGGACCCTGCGTCGGATTGGCTGAGTTTGTGAGAACTCCAAACGCCTTTAGCAAAAGCAGTTGCAGTCCTCTGCGTCCTCTGGCGAGGGAGTGGGCCTCTGCGTCCTCCGCGTTAAAGCTGTTTGCGATCTGCGTGAAGCGACGGCAACCCTCTCTTTCCCCCCAGTGTCTCAGTAGAAGCTTCTGGGATCATACTTAATGACCGACTCACTGCCATTGCTTAAAGGGACGCTGGATGTACTCGTGCTCAAAGCGCTCGCATGGGCGCCGATGCACGGCTTCGAGATCGCGTCTTGGCTCGAGAACAAATCCAGCGGCTCGTTCGATGTCGATGACGGCGCGCTGTACTACGCGCTGCATCGCATGGAGGAACGCGGACTCATTGCGTCCGAGTGGCGCCTAACGGAGAACAATCGCCGCGCGCGCTATTACAAGATCCGTCCAGCAGGCCGCACCCACCTTCGCGCCGAGGGGGCGAATCTCGCGCGCTATGCGCGCGCGCTCACCGAAATCCTGTCGGCGTCAGGCTAGTCCACGATGAGCTCGCGGCGACTGTTCCAGTTCGGCGGATCCAAGCGCACAGCCCGCAATGAGATCCGCGAAGAGCTTGAGTACCACCTGGACGCTCGCGTCGCGCAGCTGATGGCGCGCGGCATGTCCCGCGAAGCGGCGCGTGAAGAGGCCTTACGACGACTCGGCAGTAGTCTCGCGGAGGCCGAGCGGCGGCTCGGCGATTCGGCTGAACGCAAAGAACGGAGGCTCGACGTGCGCGACAGATTGTTCGATCTCATGAGTGATGCTCGTTATGCAGTGCGTGGCCTGCTGCGCCGTCCCGGATTCACCACAGTCGCTGTGCTCACGCTCGCCATCGGCATCGGTGCCAACACGGCGATCTACTCGGCCGTCGATGCATTGCTCTTGCGATCGCTGCCGTTTCGCGACCCGGGCCGATTGATGGATATCGTGCAGTCGACGGGCGATCAGGGCCCAACTGAATGGTCGCGTCCCAAGTACCTGGTTTTCCGCAACGCGCAGAAGAGCTACGCGAGCCTCGCGTTGCACGCAGCGAGGCAGACGACGGTCACGGGGAATGAGCCCGAGCGTGTATCAGTCGAGGAAGTCACAACGGAGTACCTGAAGACGCTTGGTGTCACAGTTGCGTTAGGCGGCGACTTCCCGCCGGAGCTGGACAATGCACCAGGTGCGCGCCGAGTCGCGCTTATCAGTGATGCGCTTTGGCAGAGACGCTTCAACGCCGACCCGAACGTCATCGGCAAGACGCTGAGTCTTAACAATCAGCCGTGGGAAATCGCAGGGGTTCTGCCGCCAGGGTTCCGCGGTCTGTCCGGACGTGCCGAGGCATTGTTGAACCTCACTGCTCGTGATGCGGAAGAGCTGAGTCAAGCGTGGTCACTCGAGTTTTCACTCATCGGCCGTCTCAGCGAGATCGCTACGGTCGAGCAAGGCGCCGCTGAGGCGCAGCTGCTTGGCCCACGCATCTATGAGGCATATCCAATGAAGGAAGGTGTGCTCACTACGAGCAAAGAGCCGTCGCGTTGGTCCGCCGAGGCTCGTCCCCTCAACACAATCCGCGTGGCGTCGAGTCTGAAGCGCTCCTTGCTGGTTCTTTTCGGTGCCGTCGGTCTCGTGCTGCTGATCGCTTGTGTCAACCTCGCCAATCTCCTGATCGCGCGAGCCGTGGCGCGCAGGCAGGAGATCGCGGTGAGGCTGGCGATCGGCGCTGCCCGAGCGCGCCTCGTTAGGATGCTCGTGACTGAAAGCGTTGTGCTCGCGACGTTAGGCGGTGTCGTCGGTCTCGCCGTCGCGTTACTTGGGACGCGGCTGCTTAGTGCGATGAACCCTCAGGAGACGTTGAGCGTGCAAGGCTTGGGCGGAGGGATCGGTGCTGTCGGCTTCGACAGCATCAAACTCGACGCGAACGCGCTCGCATTCACAGTCGTTGTTACGCTGACAGTGGGACTGTTGTTCGGACTATTGCCGGCCCTGCGCGCGACGCGGGCGGACCTAACGCGGGACCTAAAGGAAGGAAGCGCTGCTGCCGGTACTGGTCGTCGGGTTGGGGCCAGTCGTCGCTCACTTGTCGTGGCCGAAGTTGCGCTGGCGCTCGTGCTTCTTGCGGGCTCGGGGTTGATGATCCGCAGCCTCGCGAATCTTCTCAGCGTCGATCCTGGCTTCGATAGTCGCAACGTGCTCACTCTACGTCTATCCATTCCAGCCGGCGACGTGGCGCCTGATTCAATGCCAGGCTTCTATGAGCAGTTGCAGCGCACGATCGCGGCGCTGCCCGGCGTGCGACAGGTCGCGCTCGCGGATTGCCCGCCGCTCAACAACGGTTGCAACGGCACGATCATGACGTTCGTTGACCGTCCGCAATCCTCGTCCGGCAACGCACAGGTCGGCGTGCACTGGGTCTCGCCGAGTTGGTTCGGCACGATGCGGGTGCCGCTCAAGCACGGCCGACCGTTCAGTGAGACGGATCGGTTAGGCACACCGAAAGTCGTTTTGATCAACGAAGCAGCTGCGCGCGACTATTTTCGCGGCGAAGATCCTATCGGCAAGAAGGTCGCCGTCTACCAAGGCGGCTTCCACACAGGCGCAGAGGTGATTGGAATCGTGGGCGATGTGCGGTTCGGGACGATCGACTCGACCGCGCGGCCGGACGTTTACATCTCGTACGGACAGGCGCGCATCTCGCGTATGATGATCTTCGTGCGCACGGCGGGTGATCCGTGGAGCGTGGCGTCGAGCGTGCGCGCCGCGATCCGCGACTTCGCACCGCGCAATCCGCTGTACGACGTCCGCGCGATGCACGAGCGAGTTGCAACGGCGAGCGCGCAGACGCGGTTTAGCGCAGTTCTGCTCGGATTCTTCGCGGTGGTCGCGCTCTCGCTAGCTGTGATGGGCATCTATGGGGTGATGTCCTTTGGCGTCGCACAGCGCACCGGCGAGATCGGTATTCGCATGGCACTCGGCGCCGGCCGCAGCCGCGTGTTGCGTCTGGTCATTCGCGATGGCGTGCTACTCGCAGGCACCGGCGTGCTCATCGGCTTGGCAGCGGCGTTAGGCACGACGCGTGTTATGCGTTCGTTGCTCTTCGAGGTTACAACGACGGACCCCTGGACGTACGTGGGGATGGCCGGCGTCCTTGCCGCCGCGGCGCTCTTGGCGAGCTGGATCCCGGCGCGCCGCGCCGCGGGCATTGATCCCATGGTCGCCCTGCGCAGGGGGTGATCGCCTCGAAGATGCAAGAGCGGTGATTGCAACGCAGCCAACATTCAGTCGTGTAGTTTGTGCTTTCCTTTGCGTTCTCCTGGTTCAAGGCTTTTGATCTTGCCGAGATCACGCTCAGTTCCAACCATCGTCGCTCTGTGCGCAATCGCCATCGCAAGTGCACAGCTGCGAGCGCAGGCCGCTGCACCGCAGCCAATCAACCCGTGGGGTGATGATTCCAGCCGCGTCGAGTGGCTGCGGAAGAACGGCCGATCGCTCAGCGCCCGGCACGTCATCGTCTGGGCGCCTAACGACTCGATCTCTGATGCCGAGCTTCGTGGAATGGTTGACACGCTGGACATCGGAGTCAGCGCGCTTCGCTCGCTCATGAAAGCTCCGCTTCCTTGGCAGCGCATTCAGAATCGCCCGGTCGTGTTCTACTTAGGCCCGGGGCGATTCATCTCGCACGCCAGTGGAGCCGGGGCGGTATTCGTCTCGATGTTCATCGTACGAGCGCGTCGAGCGCCGTTTCTTCACGAAGCGAGCCACGAGTTGCTCACTCCTGAGCGGCCGTTCTATCGAGAGGAATACGCCGACACCGCGCAGGGCCGCCGAGCGGAGGAGCAAATGCCGGTCTGGCTCATCGACGGTCTGGCAGATGTGCTCGCGCAAACGGTCGCAGCCGACAAGGGGCTGCACGAGGGGGATGTCTTCTCGATCGGCGGCCCCGCGCGCGTCGACAGCACCTGCGCGGCGCGCGTTAGGGGCACGCCGCGCGGCGCCGAGGTCCTGGCTGCTGTCGGGCGTAGCGTGGACCTCGGGGCATTGGGCACGACCGATCGGCCGCAGGTCGCACCGACATTCTACGCCTGCAGCCAATCGTTGACCAAGTACTTCGTCGATCAGATGGGCATCGCGAACGTGATCGCTCTGTTTCCCGCGTTCAAAGCGCGCAACTGGGAACAGCGCGTCGCGGAGTTCGCGGACCGGCCTGCCGAGTCCCTACGATTGGAGTGGATCAAGCGTCTGGGTCTGCCATCGCCGTAACAGCTAGCGCGGCACTTTCTCCAGCGTCACCGGCTTGGACTGCGCCAAGTCATCGAGGAACATAACTTCGGCCTCGTGCGCGATCGCCGCATCCTCGATGAGCACGTCGATCTCGTAATTGATGGCGACGCCTAACGGATTGAAATCCGTCGATCCGATGCGCACCCAGCGCGAATCGATCACGCTGGACTTGGCGTGCATCATCTCGCCGTCCCACTCCCAGAGCTTGACGCCGTTACGCAACAGCCGCCGATAGAAGCGCGTCGTTAGGCCGCGCAGCCACGGATGATCGTAGCTGCTCGGAACGAGCACGCGCACGTCTACACCATCGCGTGCGGCACCGGCCAGCGCCTCCATCTCGCTCCATGACGGCATGAAGTACGCGCTGGCGATCCAGATCGTCCGCTCCGCCGCGAGCGCTTGCAGCTGCAACGCGCGCGAGACTCGCAGCCGCAGCGGCACACCCTCGATCACACCAACGAGCGCCGGCGGATGCACCGATGAATCCATGTGAGCACCACGCGCGGCGCGCACCACGTGCCGATGGTCGCGTCGCACCTTCCGAAAACGCGCTCCCGCACGACGCCACATATCATCGAATGCATCGGCCAGATAGCGCGCCGCCTCACCCTCTATCCAAACTGCCGTGTCGCGCCACGGTGAATGCCGGCGCTTCAAAACACCGCTCTGCCACTCCACGCCGATCCCGAACCCTCCCGCTAGGCCCACTCGCTCATCCACCACCAGCACCTTGCGGTGATCGCGCGGCACCAATCCGAGCCAGCGACGGAAACCGGGTGGATTGAAAAAGACGACCTCAGCGCCGGCGCGAACGAGCGGATCGAAGAAGCGGCGCGGTGTCCCCATGCGCCCCACCCAGTCCAACAACACTCGAGTCTTCACGCCTCTCTGCGCAGCGCGCGTGAGTGATTCGACAAAGCGCTGCCCAAGCTCGTCCTTCCGGAAGATGTACATCTCGAACGCGATGCTCTCCTTCGCGGAATCGATCGCGTCGATCATTTCGTCGAACAGCCGAGCGCCTTCGCGCAGGATGCGCACCTTGTTGCCCGACGACACGTCGGCGGCAGCGATGCGCCAGAGCGCGCGCGCGAACGATGGTCCCCGCACAGTCAGCGCAGCTGAATCGCTGACTGGTACGAGTTGCGGGACGGAAGTGCGACGAGCGGAGGTCAGAGGTCTATGGCCAAAGGTCGAAGGTCTAAGCTCAGAGCCAGCTTCGCTGGAGGCAACATGTCGCCGGAGGCTGGCCCCACTTGCCCCGAAACCAGGCGGGCGATATCACCCGCCATGCTCAAAATCGATCTATCGGGGCGGCGCGCGCTCGTGGCCGGCGTGGCGGACGACGCGGGATACGGCTTCGCCATCGCCAAGGCGCTCGCCGAGGCAGGCGCGAGCGTGTGCGTGGGCACCTGGCCCCCGGCCCTGAACATTTTCCAGAACCTTCTGGAGCGCGGCAAGCTGGACGAGTCGCGGCGTCTGTCGAACGGCGAGATGCTGCAATTCGAGCGCATCTACCCCCTGGACGCCGCATTCGACTCTCTCGCCGAGGCGCCCGAGGAGGTGCGCGGTAACAAGCGCTACAAGGATGTGGGAGACTTTTCGATCGCGGGCCTCGGCGATCGCCTAACGAGCGACTTCGGATCGCCCGCGTTCGACATCCTGGTGCATTCGCTCGCCAACAGTCCCGAAATCAAGAAGTCGCTGCTGGAGGTTTCCCGCGCGGGGTATTTGGCCGCCGTTGGAGTGAGCGCGTATTCGCTCGTCGCGATGCTGCAGAGATTGGGGCCGCTGATGCGCAAGGGCGGATCGGTGGTGTCGCTCACGTACATGGCGAGCGAGCGTGCGATTCCCGGCTATGGTGGCGGCATGTCCTCGGCCAAGGCCGCGCTCGAAAGCGACACGCGAACGTTGGCGTTCGAGGCTGGCCGCCGCTGGGGCATCCGCGTGAACACGATTTCGGCCGGGCCGCTGGCGAGCCGCGCGGCGAGCGCGATCGGCATCATCGAGCGCATGGTGCAGTACTGTGCTGCCAACTCGCCCCTGCCGGAGGCGTTGACCGCAATTGAAGTGGGGAATGCGGCGGCATTTCTGTGCTGCCCGTTAGGCAGCGGCATCACAGCGACAACTGTGTATGTTGACAAGGGTTATCACGCGATGGGAATGGGAGTCGCGCCGGATGGAAGCTCGTGACTTTGCACAAAAAAGGCCGACGCCTAACGACGTCGGCCCTGGTCTTCGTCCGTGGCGGCTAAGTTCCGCGCCTCACGTTAGAGTCGGGAACGAACCGGAAGGGCTGCTGCAGCACCTGACGAATCGTGCGTCCCTGCTTGATCCCAGGGATCCACGCTGTTTCGCGCACCGATCGCTTCACGCTCTCGCCGAAGGCGGGATGCGTCGTCCACACGATGTTGAAGCTGTCCATATCGACGGTGCCGTCCGGTTCCACAACGAACTCGACGAGCACCTCACCAGCCGTCGCCGTGCGATACAGGTCGTGCGGATAGATCGGGAAGACGCGTCGATTCGAGTCGGCGCGCGCGGGCTGGTCGACTTGGTCGGCCGTGTAGACGGCGAGCGACTCGACGAGTCGCTGAATCTCCGCGGCGGCCGATTCACCCTTGGCGCGCTTGCGTGAGCGAGGCTCACCCTGACGCGACCAGATCACGATGGTGCCGCAACTCGTGTTCGTCGTCGGCCCAGCCGTGAACTCCGACGGAAGTGACGCGATTCCAGTGTAGATCTCCATCGCCTCGATGGATCGCGTCGGCACATTGTCGATGTCGAATTCGCCAGCGCCGAGCGGCGAACCATCGATCCAGACCAGCGGCGCGCAACGCATCCCGCGGAAGCGCAGTGTCTGGCGTCCGAAGCCGAGCGGCTGCAGGCGGACGCCTGGCACCGTGCGGAGCAGATCCGTCGTGTTAGCCGGATTGCGCTTCTCGATTTCGTCGCGAGTGTAGTAGTGGCCCATGCCCCGGTCGCGCCGCTGATAGAACGATGCGAGACGGCCCGTATAGTGCTTCCCGAGAATCGTCATCGGCGCGAGCACAACAGGGAGCGGCTGCAGCGCGATCAGCAGCGGCACCGTCTGTCCGGCGAGGACGCTGATGATCGACGTGTCGGGCTTGAAGCCGAGGCGCCTAACGCGGATGGACAAATCCCCGGCGGGGACGTTCTTCAGCCGAAACTCGCCGGTATCGTCAGTCTCTACGCGCAGCGCGCTGCCAGGAATCGTCAACTCGGCGCCCGCAACTGCGCGTCCGGCGCGGTCGAGCACTCGACCATTGATGCTCCCAGTCGCGGGTCGAGTGTCTTGGGCGCGACCTGTCGTGGCGACTGCCAACGCGACCGCGACGCATGATAGCGTCGCCAATGATCGCACCGGTCGCAGCGCGATGAGCTGCCTCCGGGCACGATTCACCGGATCCTCCTTGAACCTGCTTGCGTGAACATTGGGAAAGGCCTCGGATTGCGCAACTGCGACAACCGTTTCTGGACCTGGGCGCCCGGCACACTGGACGCCTCACAAAACGCCGTGCAAGATCGTTTGACAGCGCGAACAGCAGGTTCGGATAACGACACCTGTCCGTCTTTTCGGTTCCCAACTATGACAATGCGCAGCCTTAGCCCTCGCCTCCGGTCCTCCCTTCCCCTCGTACTCCTGACCGCAGTCGCGGTAGCCGCGACACCGGTGCAGCAGCGAACGACGAGTCCACGCGGCTTTACCCAGCAGTCAGCCTCGGCGCAACACGAATGGGAGGGGAAATTCCGTGCGATGCCGGATCGGATGCTGATCCGATCGTACATGGAGCGGATGGCCGCGCGCCCGCATCACGTGGGTTCGCCGTACGGAAAGGCCAACGCCGAGTGGATGAGGGATCAGTTCCGCTCATGGGGATGGGACGCCGAGCTCGCCGAGTATCACGTGCTCTTCCCGACTCCCAAAGAACGTGTGATGGAGCTGGTCGCGCCGACGCGGTTTGTCGCCAAGCTGGAGGAGTCGGCGATCGCTAGCGATCCGACTTCGTCTCAAAAGTCAGAGCAGCTGCCGAGTTACAACGCCTATTCGGCCGACGGCGATGTCACGGGCCCGCTCGTGTATGTGAACTACGGGGTGCCGGCCGACTATGAGGAGCTGGCGCGACGCGGCATCGACGTGCGCGGCGCCATTGTCATTGCTCGTTATGGAGGATCGTGGCGCGGGATCAAGCCGAAGGTCGCCGCCGAGCATGGCGCAATCGGATGCATCATCTACTCCGATCCGCGCGACGACGGCTACTACAACGGCGATGTGTATCCGGTGGGCCCATGGCGGCCGAAGGACGGCGTGCAGCGCGGCAGCGTGCTGGACATGCCCGTCGCTCCGGGCGATCCCCTAACGATCGGCACCGGAGCGACACGGGAGGCCGCGCGCATAGACCGGGCGAACGCGGCAACGTTGATGAAGATCCCAGTGCTCCCCATTTCCTATGGGGATGCGCAGCCGCTGCTGGCGGCGTTAGGCGGACCGGTCGCGCCGGAAGCGTGGCGCGGCGCGCTGCCGATCACGTACAAGCTCGGACCAGGGCCGGCGCGTGTGCACGTGAAGCTGACGTTCAATTGGAACCTCGCGCCGGCCTACAACGTGATCGCGCGCCTGCAAGGTTCCGAGTTCCCGGATCAGTGGATCGTGCGCGGCAACCATCACGATGGGTGGGTGAACGGCGCAGAAGATCCGATCGCTGGAATGGCCCCCGAGCTGGAGGAGGCTCGCGCGTTAGGTGCGCTCGTGCAGCGGGGATGGCGTCCGCGCCGGACGATCGTATACGCCGCGTGGGACGCGGAGGAACCCGCGTTGTTAGGCTCGACCGAATGGGTCGAGCATCATGACGAAGAGCTACGCCGCAAGGCGGCTGTGTACATCAACACCGACGGGAACGGCCGCGGCTACCTCGGCGTGGGCGGCTCGCATTCGCTCGAGCGTTTCGCGAACGAGGTGGCCAAGGACATCGAGGATCCGGAGAGCAAGGTCTCGGTGTGGAAGCGGCTGCAGGCGCGCATCGTACGCGATGCCTCTGGGACAGCGCGACGCGAAGCGCGCGAGCGCGCGGACTTGCGCATCGGTGCGCTAGGCTCCGGCTCCGATTTTACGCCCTTCTTGCAGCATCTCGGGATCGCGTCGCTGAATTTGGGATATGGCGGTTCTGACGGCGGGGGGATTTATCACTCGATCTATGACGACTTCGCGTGGTACACGCGATTCAGTGATACGTCGTTCGTCTACGGACGCGCGTTGGCGCAGACGGTAGGAACGATCGTGATGCGGCTCGCCAACGCCGACGTGCTGCCGTACGAGTTCGGCAACCTGGCTGAAACGGTGCGCGGATACGTGACCGAGGTAAAGGCTGTGCGAGATGACTTGGCGCAGCGCATCGCCGAGAAGAACAGGCAGATCGATGATCGCGTCTTCGAGGTGACGCAGGATCCCAAGACCAAGGAAGTGCTGCCGACGAAAGAGCCGTTGCCGCCTGTGCTCAACTTCGCGCCGCTGGACAATGCCGTGGATTCGCTCACGCGGGCGGCGGCGAAGTACGAGTCAGCGTTGGGCAAGGCGTTAGGTGGCTCTTCGGCCTCGGACGGAAGCGGCACGGGCCTCGATCCGGCTGCGCTCAAAACGCTCAACGATCAGCTGATTCAGGCGGAGCGAATGTTGACGTCGCGTGAAGGACTGCCAAAGAGACCGTGGTTCCAGCATCTGCTGTATGCGCCGGGGCTGTATACTGGCTACGGAGTGAAGACGCTGCCGGGTCCGCGAGAGGCCGTGGAGCTCAAGGCGTGGAGCGATGCGGAACGTGAGATCGTCCGCGCAGCCGCAGCCATCAACGCGACCGCTACTCACATAATCCGCGTAGCCGACGCCCTTTCAGCTGCGACGAGGTGAATATGAGACGCACATTGCGGTTCGCCTGGAGAGTTGCGTTCGCTGCAGGCCTCGGCGCTTGCGCACGACCGACACTGACGATCCCACCAGCCGCAGCGGCGTTAGGCTCGTACGACGTCGTCATCGCCAACGGCAAGATCGTCGACGGCTCCGGCAATCCGTACTTCTACGGCGATATCGCCTTGAGCGGCGATCGCATCGCCGCCGTGCGTGAAGCTGGCGGCTTGTGCCGCGCGCGCACCAAGTACTTCCTCGATGCGACAGGCTTGGTCATCGCGCCAGGCTTCATCGACATCCAGGCGCACTCGTGGGAAGCGCTCCTGTGGCGCGACGGACGCGTCGTCAGCAAGGTCACCCAAGGAGTCACCACCGAAATCCTCGGCGAATCGTCGACGCCAGGACCGTCGAACGAAAAGACGGAAGCGGCCGCCGACATCAGCGAGATGGAGGCGCCGCGCGCTGAGTTGCAGCGCAGTTTCCGCGGGCCGCATGGCTTTGCTACCTGGCTCCATGCGATTGAGCGGCATGGCAACTCGGTGAACGCCGGATCGTACCTCGGCGCCGCCACGGTGCGCGAGTACGTCATGGGACAGGCGCCGGGGACGCCTAACGCGGAACAGCTGGAAGAGATGCGCACCCTGGTTCGCAACGCCATGGAAGACGGCGCATTCGGCATATCCACCGCGCTCATTTACCCGCCGGGCAGCTTCGCCACGACGATGGAGCTGATCGAAATGGCGAAGGCGATGGCGCCGTATCGTGGCAAGTACATCACGCACATGCGCTCGGAAGACGACTCGCTGTTTGAAGCGATGGACGAGGCGATGCGCATCGGACGCGAAGGCGGTGTCAGCGTCGACATCTACCATCTCAAGGCGTCGAACCGGCGCAACTGGGGCAAGGCGCCGGGGATGGTTGCCAAGATCGACTCCGCGCGCCACGCCGGTTTCGACGTCGCGGCGACCATGTACCCGTATCCATTCTCCGGAAACAACCTTGGCGAGTGCTTCCCGGACTGGGCCTCGGAGAACGGAAAGCTGTTCGACAACCTGCGCGACCCCACCACTCGAGCGCGTATTCTGCGCGAAATGGACGACCCTAACGGCGCACCGCTGTGTCAGCGCGAGGGGCCGACGGGGTACATGATCGCCGACTTCCGCAAACCGGAGCTCAAGAAGTACGAGGGGAAGCGACTCAGCGAGATCGCGGCGGATATGGGAAAGCCATGGCCGGAAACGATCGTCGAACTCGTGTTAGGCGAGAACCGTGACCTCAGCAAGATCAATTTCACGATGAGTGAAGACAACGTACAGATGCAGATCAAATGGCCCTGGGTCGTGATCGGCACAGATGCCGGCGGCATGGACCCTGACAGCGCAACCGGCGTGGTGCACCCGCGGGCGTACGGCAGCTATCCACGCATTCTCGGGCGCTATGTGCGTGAGGCGAAGCTCCTCACGCTCGAAGACGCCGTGCGAAAGATGAGTAGCGCCGTTGCCGGCCGGTTAGGCATCCGTGACCGGGGAATGCTGCGCGAAGGAATGTTCGCCGACATCGTCCTCTTCGACGAGAAGACGATCATTGATAAAGCGACGCCTGAACAGCCGCATCAGCTGTCCGTCGGCGTGAAACACGTCTTCGTGAACGGCGTGCAGATACTGGCCGATGGGAAGCACACCGCCGCGAAGCCTGGAAAGGTTGTCCGTGGGAGCGGGTGGCGCGGCTACTGAGCCAGGTGGGCGTAGAAAACGCGTGATGATGGGGAGATGAGGGCGAGTTGAGGAGCGCAGTGCACGTTTGAGCGCGGATAATCACTCCTGCTGCATGGCGCGCTCTCGCAAACATTCATCCGGGGAGGGGTCGAGTTATGAACAGTCCGCAAATGTTCGTACGCGCAGTCGTGTTCGCGGCGCTGGCGTTAGGTGTGGAAGCGCAAGAGCAAGCGTCATTCACGTTCTACCATGGGAGCGCGGGCAAATCCCAAGTGAAGGTGGACAATCGCAATCAGCAAAACAACAACGTCGCGACGAAGTTCACGCTAGTGCTGCCTGTCGGCGGCGAGGTGTGTGTAAGCATCCCTAACGCACATCCGGCAATGTACAGCTACTCTCTCATCGCGAAAGTCGACACGCCGAAGGTGGAGAGTCCCGACATATCTCAGTTCGCAGGGCTGCTGAACGGGTTGGCAACTGGCTTCAAAGTCGCCGCTCTTGATGAGAATGCGAAGAAGGCGCTCGGCACATTCGGCACACAAGGTCTCCTTGTCGCCGTGACCTTTCCGGAAGAATTCACGGCTCTCAGTTCAGCGCTTAAGACTCTGAGCCAGGACGTCGACTCCGCAAAGAAATGGGCCGCTGATTCCGACTCGCCGGAACCCTTCAGCGGAGACCCCGGTGCGAATGGCACGGGCTACGCGGGTGCGGTAGCCAAGATTGCGAAACTCTCAAATGAGAAGCATCGCTTCAACGACACGAAACTCCGGGAGAACCTGTCTACGTTATCCGCTAGTGCGAGAGCGGCCATGAAAAAAGAACAGATTGCGCTCTCAGCAGAGCTGATGAGTTCAATGGAAGGCTTCCTTGACCTGTTGGTGACCACACGCGACGGGCTGAAAGCAGATTATGGAAAGGCCACCGTCCCGCGTCCATGCAAGCAAATCGTGTCCGGTAGAAACACAATCCGTCTTCACATTTCCAAGAAGCAAGCGAGCGCACAGCGTGACACAACAGGCGGTGACGGCAAAGAGCCGCAGTACGCCACGCTAGAAGTCATCTCGCGCTACGAACGAAAAATCGTATCCGTCGATCCGATGACCGTGCTGGTCAACACGTGGAAAATCCCGCAGTTCCAAGTGGTCGCTGACACGCTCGTCGGTCCGAAGGAAAACGTGAGCGCTGCGCGCGCCGGACTCATGCTGAGCATAAATCCAACGTCGTGGGATGTTGGAGACGACTGGGGACTAGGATTCGGGCTGGGTCTCGGGTTATCAGCGTCCGATGCCGTCACCGACTATTTCGCTGGAGTACTCGTGAGCTATCGCAGCAACATCCGCTTTGGCGTCGGCTTTGGTCGTTCGAAGCAACCGAAATCCGTCAAAGGAGCGACAATCGGCAAGCCGCTCCCGGCCAACTTCGGAAAGCTGGAAGACGCGATTGAGCAATCGGAGCTCAAGAACGCCCGAGATGCAGTCTATTTCTTGGTGTCGATTCCGGGATTAGCGCTGAAGAAGAAATAAGTATGGTACTGCCTAACGGGAAGGTGCTCGCTGGCCAGGCGAGCACCTAGATCCCGCTCGCACGGCGCGCGCACTCGGCCAGCACCGCGGCGCCGACGAAAATCGCGCCTTCAGCGACAGTAAAGCGCGGCGAGTGCGCCGGCGTGCGCTCGCCGCCGGGCTCGCGGGCGCCGATGCGCAGAAAACACCCCGGCACGCGCTCCTGATAGAACGCGAAGTCCTCGCCACCCATATTCGTTAGGCCGAACGGAACCACGTTCCGTTCACCGACGAGACTCGCAGCCGCCGCGCGCGCAATCGCTGCGACCTTGGGGTCGTTCACGACCGGCGGCGTCCCGTCTGACAGGGTGACCGTCGCCGTTAGGCGATGCGTCGCCGAGACGGACCCCGCCAGGCGCTCGACTTCCGCGCGTAGCAGCGCGCGTGTACGCGGAGTTGTCGCGCGCAGCGTTCCTGTGAGCGTCGCGCGCTCGGGAATCACGTTTGACGCCGTCCCGGCATGGATATGTCCAACGCTCACCACCGCTGGGTCCGACGGGTCGACGCGTCGCGATACTATTGTCTGCAGCGCCATGATGAGCGCCGCAGCGCCGACGATCGGATCCGCGGCTTCGTGCGGCCGAGCGCCGTGCGCGCCCTGGCCAAGCAACTCGATGCGGAATTCGTCCGCTGATGCGGCGAGCGGACCGTCGTCCGCCACGATCTGGCCGACCTCGAAGCGCCGGTCCACATGACCACCGAAAATTGTCTTGATGCCGTCCAGCACACCGGATTCCAGAATCGCCCGCGCGCCGGCGCCAACCTCCTCCGCCGGCTGCAGAACGAGCACGACGTCACCTAACGCGGGCTCGCGGCTGAGCAGCATGCCCGCCCCGATTGTCCACGTGGCGTGCACGTCATGACCGCAAGCATGCATCACACCGTTCACAGACGACGCGAACGGCAGCTTCGTATCCTCCTGAATCGGCAATGCGTCGATATCGCCGCGAATCGCGATCGTCGGAGAGCCGGGCTCACGACCGGGGAGACGCCCAACGACGCCTGTCCCGGCGATGCGCGTCACGTCACGCGCGCCTAACGCAACGAGAGCGCGCTCCAGCTTGTCCGCTGTGCGCTCCTCCTGCCAAGACAACTCCGGGTGCGCGTGCAAATCGCGCCGCAGCCCGAGGAGCGCCTCCAGCTCGCGCGGGAGAAACTGTGAGACGACTTCGGGAGGTGCTTCTAGAAAGCCCACGTGCGGAGACCTGTCAGATCGTAGACAATGAGAAGTATCGAGAATCCGACTGCCGCGAGCGCCACGAGGACGGAGTGCACTTTGACCGCCCGACCCACAATCGCCTTGGGAGCTCGCGCTGCCGTAAGAAACGCGATCAACGCCACAATGGGAACGAGCAGCGAGAAGACAAAGATGGCGACTGTGCGCGGTGTCATGACGCCCAGTTTGCTAAAATCGGACGTGACGACGAGCGCGCCAAACGCGGCGATCGCCAGCACGGCGAACAGCACCGTCGCGCGCAACCTGTTCGCTAGGACGTTGGAAGTCTTACCGAAGATCGCGCGCGGAGCCCACACCAACGCCGCGAGGATAGCGCTGGCGAACAGTACCCCGGCCGCTAAGAGCCCGATCATGACCAGACGACGCGGCCATGGGCTCACACGTTCCATGTAGCGCGTCCCGGTGAGCACGAGGTCGCCGGCGTGGTCATGATAGAAGCCAATGGCCGGCCCCGTCTCGTTAGGCCTGCGAAATGTCGAGTCGTTCAGTGCCAGGAGCTTCACTGCCGAGTCCCCCACCGACGTGGCAAACAGTGAGTCGCCGCGCTGCGCGACAGTCATCCCGCCAAAAAGCCAGTTCGTAACAGCGAGCAACTGATTGCGTGGAGCGACATCCTGATAGTAGCCCGCGTACGCGCGCAGCGTCGACGCCGGAACAGCGACCGCTGCTGGCGCACGCAACGTGGTATCGCCTAACGCATATACGGCAAGCAGGCGCTGCACCTGTTGAATCGCTTCGCCGGATGCGTCCGAGTTGACCAGGGCGATGAGGCCGACGTTGGCAGGGACGTTATAGCGATACGATGAAATGAACCCGTCGATGCCGCCGTCGTGGCCCTGCATTGGTACAGGGAGGCCGATCTCTGTGTAGTTCCCCAGACCGTATCCGACGGAAAGCCCACGTTCGGCAGCGAGCGTGCTGCCAACGCGCTCCATTCTGTCGACGCTCGCAGGATCCAATAGTGTCCTGCCGCCGCCGGCGTCACCACGCCGCATCAGCATCTGCGCGAAGCGCGCGAGTTCGCGCGGCGATGAATGCAGATCACCCGCCGGCCGCAGGTAGATCGCGGGGTAGCCGACAGGAGGTTCTGTGATCGCGTGATATCCCTGTGCGATGAGCGGTTTGGCCGATTCGGCGATGCTGAACGCCGATGTCGTCATGCCTAACGGCGTGAGGATGCTATCCTTGATGAAGCGATCATAGGGAATCCGGCTGAGCTTCTCGATGACGTAACCGGCGATGCCATATCCGGGGTTCGAATAGGAGAAGCGCTCGCCTGGCCGCCAGCGCGTGTGCAGCGAGTTGGTCGTGCGCACGAGCACATCGCGCAGCGGAAGGTCCGGCGCCTCACGCACGTTGTACATCGAGTTGAAGTGCATGTCGTCGAAGCCAGTCGTGTGTTCGAGGAGATGCACGACGCGCACTGGATCAGTGCTTTCCCAGCTGTTTTCGAATGCGACCTCCGGCACGACCTGTTTGATAGGCGCATTGAGGTCGAGTCGGCCGGCGCGCTGGAGCATGAGCACCGCTGCGGCAACGAAGCTCTTGCTGATAGAACCAGTGCGAAAATGCGTGTCGCCGTCGATCAGCTTCTTCGCGGCCACATCGGCGTACCCGACGCCGCCGGCGTATAGCAGCGAGTCCTTCGTGAAAACCGCGTAGCCGACGCCGGGCACTTTGGTACTGTCCACGACTTTCTGAATCTCCGCGCGCAGTTGTTCCAATGTGCGCGGGAATGGCTTGGGTGCCGCTTCGGGGCTCTTGGCCGCTTGGCCAAGGGCCACGGCAGGAACAAAGGCGACTACGAACAACGCGGAGACTCGTGCTCGTGCCATCGCGCTACGCCTCGTGTCGTTAGGTGCGCGACAGCACCGCGCTGCGCACGGTCAGATGCTCCACGCGTTCTACGTCCACAGCGACGCCTATTCCGGGCTGATCCAGCGGCACCTTCATGCGTCCGCCGCCGTTCATCGTCCACTCGGGCGCCACGACATCCTGTTCCCAATAGCGTGCACTGGGACTCGTGTCACCCGGCTTGCGGAAGTTCGACATAGATGCGAGCGCGACGTTGTACGCCCGTCCGATGCCGCTTTCGAACATACCGCCGCACCAAACCGGGACTCCGGTCGCTTCGCAATAGTCGTGAATGGCGATGGATTGCGTAAAGCCGCCGACTCGGCCCGGTTTGATGTTCACGATCTGGCCGGCGCCTAACGCCACCATGTCACGCGCCCGGTCCACGGACGTGATGGACTCGTCCAGACAGAGCGGTGTCTTGAGACGCCGCTGCAGCTCCGCGTGGCGCACAAGGTCGTCCCACGCGAGCGGCTGCTCGATCATCATCAACTTGAACTCGTCGAATCGCGCGAGGTGGTCCGCGTCGTCAAGCGAATACGCGTTGTTCGCGTCGGCCATGAGCGGAGCCTCGGCGCCAAGCGCGCTGCGCGCGGCCGCGAGGTACTCGACGTCTTTACCCGGCCCGATTTTGATCTTGACCTTGCGATAGCCGTCCGCCAGCGCCTCCTGGGCCTTCTGTACCAGAAGCGCGGGCGTTTGCTGGATGCCTAACGAAATCCCCACGTCGATTTCTTCGCGTACGCCCCCGACGAGCCGAGCCAACGGCAGCGCGCGAATCGTGGCCTCGAGGCCCCAGAGGCCCATCTCCACCGCGGCCTTGGCCATGTTGTGGCCGCGAAAGTCCTGTTCCAATACCGCCTGTGCGTCGCGCGCGCCGTCGAAACGCCGGCCGAGCACACGTGGCGCCACCCACTGTTGTATGGCGATCCAGCAGGTGTCGATCGTCTCGGGCGAATAGTTAGGCAGATCGTCTGCGACGCACTCGGCCCAGACGCTGGCACCGCTGCTGTCGAAAAGCTCTAGTAGCCCGATGCGACGGTGCGACAGGACGCCACTGGAGATGCGAAACGGCTCCTTGAGCGGCAGCCGAATTTCGCGGAGGACGATGCGCTCGACGCAGATCATCGCGCCGAGGTACGCGCCAAGACGTAATACGGGAGGCTGCCTCCCGCCTCGTCCGCGCGCACGAACGCGCTCACTCGATAACCCGCCGCAAGACGCGCACCGATCGTGCGCCGCGTAATGTCGCGCCAACGCGCGGCGAGCACGGGCTGTTGTTGGATGATTGGCTGAACATCAATGGGGATTTGCACGCGTACGCGATCGGCATCGCCGACAGAAGCGAGAGTTGGCGTACCGTTCGATACCGGATTGAGCAATGGAACGTCGGATGCCGCGACTCCATCGGCAGAATGATTCGGCGCCGCACTCGTGCAATCCCAGGCCACGATGAAGCGATCGGTCGGAAGTGCGCCATGCAACGCACTGCGCGTCGTTCCATACAGATTCTCGGCGTACTCCACGGGCATCGCGCCGAGGCGATTGATGTTGAAGTGCGCGTTGCGCGACACGAGCGGATCGAATGTCCACATGATGCGGCGCACACCTAACGCGCAAACCTTGCGGCGCTGATACTGTTTGAGCCGCTCGCCCAGGTGCCGCCCGCGCGCTTCCGGCCGCACGGCGAGCATGTCGGACCAGTGCACGAGATCGCCGTTGTCCACGCCCGTGATGCCGAACACGAAGCCGAGCATCTGGCCGCTCGCGTCAAACGCTCCGGCCGTGATGCCGCCGACGCGCTGAGTGACCCGCAGGATGGCGGCAGGGACTCGTTCGCTAAACGCGCGCCCCCACGTCTCTTCCTGAATAGCCACGCACTCGAGATACTCCTCGAGCGTGGCGCAATCGCGGATGCTGACACCATCCGAGCGTCGATCGATCGCCTCGTCGCGCGTCCTGTGCCCGGCCACGTCCGTCATCTGGCTTCTCTCAAACCTCCCTTGCGATGCGCGCGCGCAGCCATAGAATCAAGCGCATCTTTGTATACAATTCTGGCGTACAAACTGCACGGCCACGCCATGATCCGCAAGCACGCCGCCGTCCTCCTCGTTACACTCCTCGCCGGCTGCGCATCGCCTCCGGCCAACGATGCAGCTGGCGGCTACGACATCGTCATTAGCCGCGGCAAACTTGTCGACGGAACGGGAAGCGCATGGTTCTACGGCGACATCGCGGTTCGCGCTGACCGTATCGCGCGCATAACGCCGGCCGGGCTGCTCGACTCCGCTCCCGCGCTCAAACGCATCGACGCGCGCGGACTTGTTGTTATCCCCGGCATTATCGATATCCAGGGACAATCGATTCTCCCCTTTACCGTCGGCGATGGCCGCGCGCTGTCGAAAGTGACGCAAGGGGTGACAACCGAGATCCTCGGCGAAGGCAGCACGCCCGCACCGGCGAATGAGCAGATCAAAACGGCGGCGTCGATAATCCCGAAGCAGCCGCTCGGCGCGGTCATCGATTCATTCGCAGGCGAACACGGTTTCAACGCCTGGCTGGAAACAATGCAGCGCCACGGCATCTCCGTGAACGTCGGCTCGTTCCTCGGCGCCGAAACGATCCGCGTGTACGCCAAGGGTGCTGCGCAGGGAACTCCGAGCGCAGCCGAACTGGATACGATGCGTACGATCACGCGCAATGCGATGCGCGACGGAGCGTTTGGAGTGGCGAGCGCGCTCATTTATCCGCCCGGGCGGTACGCCGGAACTGAAGAGCTGGTCGAGGTCGCGAAAGCGATGTCACCGTTAGGCGGCATCTACATCACACACATGCGCTCAGAGGCGGACGCCTACCTCGAGGCGATCGACGAGGCGATGCGCATCGGCAAGGAAGGCGGCGTTCCTGTCGAGATCTTCCATCTCAAGGCTGGCGGCGTGCGCAACTGGCCCAAGGGTAGCCAAGCGATCGCCAAGATCGACTCGGCTCGTGCGGCGGGTCAGGACGTTGCGGCGGACATGTATCCGTACGTCGCCGGCGGCACCGGCCTCGCCGCGTGCGCACCGCCCTGGTCAGCTGAAGGGAACAAGCTGCTCGACAACATCAATAACGCGGCGACGAAGTCAAAGATGGTCGCCGAGATGCGCTCCGACCGCACCGCATGGGAGAACCTCTGCGGACTGGCGACGCCTAACGGGATCATGCTCGTCGGCTTCGAGAAGCCGGAGCTCAAGAAGTACGAGGGGAAACGGCTCGCGGAAGTCGCCAGGGCGGAAGCAAAGGACTGGGCGACGACGGCGCTCGATCTCGTGCTCGCCGAGAATGCAGGCGTCGGCATGATCGTCTTCATGATGTCCGAAGATAACGTTAGGCTCCAGATGCGCCAGCCCTGGATCAAGTTCGGCTCCGACGCCGATGCATGGGATCCCGACTCGGCGAAGGGCGCGCTAACGCATCCGCGCGCCTACGGCACGTACCCGCGCATCCTCGGGTATTACGTGCGCGAGCAGAAGGTCATTCCACTGGAGGATGCGGTGCGCAAGATGACATCGGCCGTCGCCAACCGGCTCGGCATGCGCGAGCGAGGAACGCTGCGCCAAGGCGCCTACGCCGACATTACTATCTTCGACGAGAACACGATCATCGACAAAGCAACGTTCGCCGAGCCGCACCAGCTGTCCGTTGGCGTCAAGCACGTCATCGTCAATGGAGAGCAGGTGCTCGAAGACGGACGCCACACCGGCGCAAAGCCCGGCCGAGTCGTGCGTGGACCTGGCTGGACAGGATGGGCACAACAATGAGCTCGCATTCACGAGACGGAGCTCGACATGCAGCGCGGCCGACGCTTGTCTATCGCAAGCTGCGCGACCTGATAGTGAAGGGGCAGCTGGCGCCCGGCACGCGACTCGTCGAGACCGACGTGGCTACTCGACTGAGTGTCAGCCGCACGCCGGTGCGTGGCGCATTGCAGCGTTTGCAGCAAGAAGGGTACATCCTCGACTCGCCATCGCTGCAGCAGTCGCGTCCGATCGTAGCGCCGCTCACGAGAGAAGACGCGCGAGAGCTCTTCTATATAGTTGCGGAAGTCGAAGCGCTCGCCGCGCGGCACGCCGCGGACCTGCCTAACGCCAAGCGGACAGCCCTCGCTGGGCGTCTTCAGCGGATCAACGACGACTTCAAGAAAGCGGCGACGGCAAAGCAGCCGAGTCATCATCGCCTCTGGGAATTGGACGAACGCTTTCACCGCAGCTACGTGGAAGCAGGCGCAGGCCCGCGCTTGCTCGCGCTGCACGACGCCGTGAAACCGCAGGCGGAGCGCTACGAGCGCATTTACGTCAGTCTGCTCGTGAGTGAGCTCGGTACATCGATCGCGGAACACAACGTGATCATCCGCGCAATCCGCGCCGGCGACCGCGAAGCCGCGCAGACCGCCGTGCAAACGAACTGGCGCAATGCCGCCGAGCGATTGGGCCGCGTCATCGACACGCTCGGCGAACGAGGACACTGGTAGCTCTCAGACCGAACTCACTTCGGAGCAGAACATGATCCGGCGACTCTTTGTTCATCGATTGGCGTTAGGCGCCGCAGCGCTGGCTGCCGCCGTCACTCTGCAGGCCCAGTCGGGGGGCCGCGGCGCGAAGCGCGACAGCGGTACACCAGCGGCGCGGCTCGACGCGTACACAGCGCAGGCGCTCGCGGCGTGGGGGCTGCCCGGGACGGCTGTCGCCGTCGTGCATAACGACTCGGTTGTCTTCGCCAAGGGCTTTGGAGTGCGCGAGCTCGGGAAGCCCGAGCCGATCACTCCGAGCAGCGTCTTCGCGATAGGCTCCACATCGAAAGCGTTTACATCGGCGTCGCTGGCTATGCTCGTCGCCGAAGGGAAGGCGAAGTGGGACGATCCCGTCGCGAAGCATCTTCCTGAGCTTCAATTGTACGATCCGTACGTGACGCGCGAGCTGACGGTGCGCGATCTGCTGACACACCGCAGTGGTCTCGCGCGCGGCGATCGCGTGTGGGCGAACTCGGGCTTCTCGCGCAGTGAAGTGCTGCGGCGCGTCCGATTCCTCAAGCCGAGTTGGAGTTTCCGCTCTACGTACGGCTATCAAAACATCATGTTCCTCGCGGCGGGGACAGTCGTCGAGCGCGCCAGCGGAAAGACATGGGACGATTTCGTCGCGCAGCGCATCTTCCAACCGTTAGGCATGGCCAACTCGGTCACGAGCGTGACCAAGCTCTCGTCGCTCGCCGACGTGGCGACGCCGCACGAGCGCATCAATGACGTGTACCGTCCAGTCACCTGGCTGAATATCGACAACATCGCGCCGGCCGGATCGATCAACTCGAGCGTGACTGACATGGCGCAGTGGATTCGGCTGCAGCTGTCGCGTGGTGTTTACAAGGGCCAGCGCCTGCTGGATTCGATGGGCGTGAAGGAGATGCACACAGCGAACATCACGGTCCGCTCTGGTGCACAGGATGAGCGCATGTATCCCATGTCGAACCTCTCGGCGTATGGACTCGGCTGGTCGCTGCGGGACTACTACGGCCGCAAGATGGTGTCGCACGGCGGCGCGATTCGCGGGATGCGTGCGCAGGTGACGCTCATTCCTGACGCTCAACTCGGCGTCGTCGTTCTCACGAACAGTCCGCAATCGTCGTTTCCAACCGCGATCGCGAATAAGGCCGTCGATCTGTACCTGGGCAATCCGGACCGCGACTGGAGCGCGTTGATGCTCGCCGCCGTTAAAGAGGCCGAGACGCGCGCACTCGCGGAGCGCAAGAAACGCGATTCGGAGCGCGTCGCGGGGACTTCACTATCACTCCCATTCGCTCGTTATGCAGGCGTCTACGCCGACAGCATGTATGGTGAGATCTCGGTCACCGAGCAATCGAACAAACTGCAGCTTCAGTTCGGTCCCAATTACACCAGCGACTTGAACCACTGGCACTTCGACACGTTCGAGTCGATGCCGCGCGATCCGGTGCTGGAGCGCTTCATGGTGCGTTTTGTGGTCGACGCCGGTGGAAAGGTCTCAGCGCTGGACATCGACGGCATCGCGACGTTCGGCCGCAAACCGGCTGCGGCCGCAACGGTTGGAGGGCAGCCATGACCGGTGTGGGACGCAGTATCGCTGTTCTTCTCACGTTAGGAGTCGCGGCCTGCTCCAAGCGGCAACCCGAGACCGCACCAAATCCGGCAGTCCTCGCCGGCCGTCCGCCTGCGCCTGACGCAGGTGCGCGCACAGGGCCGGCCGAATACGACATCGTCATCCGCAATGGTCGTGTGCTGGACGGCGCCGGGAATCCGTGGATCCTGGCTGACGTCGCGATCAAGGACGGCAAGTTCGCCAAGATCGGTCGCGTGACGGCGCGCGGAGCACGTGAGATCGACGCCAAGGGCTTGTACGTGTCACCTGGCTGGATCGACGTGATGGATCAGTCGGGCGGCGTGCTGCGTCGCAATGGCCTCGCCGAGAACAAGCTCAAGATGGGCGTGACGACGGCGATCGGCGGCGAAGGCGGTTTCCCCGTGCCGGCGAGTGGCATCCGCGAGTACTTCACCACGCTCGAAAGCCAAGGCATCAGCATCAACTTCGGGAGTTACTACAGCGAGACGCAGGCGCGCACACCAGTGATGGGGATGTCCGCGGCCAAGCCTAACGCAGAGCAGCTGGAACGCATGAAGGCGAGCATGGACACGGCCATGCGCGCCGGCGCGTTCGGCATGACGACCGCGCTCATCTATCCACCAAGCTCATTCACGACGACGGACGAGTTGGTGGAGGTCGCGAAGGTTGCCGCCAAGTACGGCGGCATTTATGCGAGTCACATCCGAGGGGAAGGGAAGGAAGTCGTGACGTCCGTGAAAGAGGTGATCGAGATCTCGGAGCGCGCCGGACTGCCGGGCGAGGTCTTTCACCTCAAGGTCGCGTTCCGTCCCGGCTGGGGCGTGCTGATGGACAGCGTTAGGCAGGCGATCGAGTCTGCCCGGGCGCGCGGCGTGGACGTGGCGGCCGACATGTACGTGTACACGGCGGGCGGCACGGGACTCGAGGCGACTGTTCCAAGCTGGGCCTTCGAAGGCGGCGTTGACTCGTTGCGCGCTCGCCTAACGCAGCCGGAGGTGCGCGCCCGGCTCAAGCACGAGCTGCAAACCGGTTCGCCCGGATGGTGGAACATCATAGAAGCGGCCGGCGGTTGGGACGGCGTCGTCCTCGCCAATGCGCGCCACCCCGAATTCGCCAAGTACCAGGGGCGATCGCTCACGGAGATTGCGCGTGAAATGGGGAAGGAGCCGGCGGACGCCGCGTGGGACCTCGTGCTCGCGGGCAGCGGGCGCGTGACTGCGATCTACCACATGATGAGCGAGGGAGACGTCGAGACTGCGCTCAAGTTTCCCTGGACGAGCATAGGGAGCGATGCGGGCGCCTCACTAACGCAACAGACAGGCGATGACATAGGTCTGCCGCATCCGCGCGCGTATGGCAACCACGTGCGCGTCATCTCTCGTTATGTGAAAGAGCGCGGCACGCTCACCCTCGAGCAGGCTGTGCGCAAGATGACGTCCTGGCCGGCCACCCGTTTTCGCCTGGCGAACCGCGGATCCATCGGCGAAGGGAACTGGGCCGACGTCGTCATTTTCAATCTGGAAACATTGAACGATCAGGCGACGTACCCCAATCCGCTCAAGAGCCCGACGGGGATCGAGTTGGTGCTCGTGAATGGCGTCGTGACGATCGATCGCGGACAACACACGAATGCGCGCGCCGGCCACGTCCTGTACGGGCCGGGGCGCACGCCACAGTGATTCTTCCAATATGGAGCAGAGTATGAAGCGTCCGTTCAATCGTACACACCTAACGAGCGTTGCGATGCTCATCGCCGTCAGTGCCGTCACTTCGGCTCAACGCAGCAAGCCCGCCGGCAACCCGCTGGCCGGCCTCGACGCGTACATCGAGAAGGCGATCCAGGATCACCAGGTCCCCGGCCTCGCGATCGCGGTCGTGCGCAACGACAGTCTGGTGCTCGCACGCGGCTTCGGTGTGCGCAAGCTGGGGAGTCCCGAGCGCGTGGATGAGAGCACGCTCTTCGCGATCGGGTCGGCGTCGAAGTCGTTCACTGCCGCGTCCGTCGCGATGTTGGTAGACGAAGGGAAGGTGAAGTGGGACGATCCAGCGACGAAGTATTTGCCCGGGTTCCAGCTGTATGATCCGTACGCGACGCGCGAGCTCACCGTGCGCGATCTCTTGTCGCACCGCAGCGGTCTCTCTCGCGGAGACTTGATGTGGTACGGCTCCGCTTTCTCGCGCCAGGATATTCTCGACCGCGTGCGATACCTCAAGCCGACGTGGAGCTTCCGCTCGATGTTCGGCTACCAGAACATCATGTATCTCGCCGCTGGTGAGGTGGCCGCGCGCACCTCGGGGATGTCGTGGGACGATTTCATTCAACGACGCATCTTCCAACCGTTAGGCATGACGGCCAGCAACACGAGCGTTCGCGCCCTCGCCGGACAGGCTAACGTCGCGCAGCCGCACAGCAAGATCGACGACACCGTGCGCACGGTGTCCTGGCGCAACATCGACAACATTGCGCCGGCCGGCTCCATCAACTCGAACGTTGTGGACATGGCGAAGTACGTGCGCTTTCAGCTGAACGCGGGGAAGTGGAATGGCAAGGCGCTGATCACCGGCGGAAATCACGCGGAGATGTGGAAGCCGCACACGGTCATTCCGATGGAAGGGTTTTGGAAGGCGGTGGCCCCCGGCGCGCACCTGTCTGCCTACGGGCTTGGCTGGTTCTTGCAGGATTATCGCGGACGCCTCGTCGTGCAGCACGGCGGGAATATCGATGGCATGTCAGCGAACGTAGCCATGTTGCCTGAGGAGAAAACCGGCGTCGTCGTGCTCACGAATCTCAACGGCGCCATCATCGCGGGCGTGCTCGCGTATCGCGTCTTCGACCACTACCTCGGCGCACCGTTAGGCGATCACAGCGGCGATGCGCTCAAGTTTATCGCAGCGGCCGAGAAGCAGGGGAAAGAAACGCTGGCGAATCTGGAGAAGGCGCGGAAGCAAGGAACCAAGCCGTCCCTTGCGCTGAGCGACTATGCAGGGACGTACAGCGACAGCATGTACGGCGAGCTCAAAGTTTCGAACGAGCGAGACGCACTCCAGGTGAAGTACGGTGCGGCGTTTGACGGAACGGCGGAGCATTGGCACTACGACACGTTCCGCGCGACGTGGAAAGACCGTGGACTCGGTAAATCGATGTTGTCGTTCACTGTCGACGCGAGCGGCAAGCCATCGAAGATCGACATCGAAGGGCTCGCAGAGTTCAAGCGCGTGCCTGATAAGGCCGACACGACAGCGAAGGTGACGCTCGCCGCGTCAGACTTGCCGAAGTTCGCTGGGAAGTTCAAACCGAAGGATCTGCCGGTCGAATTCGAGGTGCAGGTGGTCGGCGGGCAGCTCAAGTTTTCCGTGCCCGGTCAGCCCGTGTACACACTCGTCGCCGAGTCGCCGACGCGACTGAAGCTGACGGGTGGCGAGGTGCCGGCCGGGTTCTTCCTCGACTATGAGTTTGAAGGAGGAAAGGTCAAACAAGTGACGCTAACGCAACCCGCGCCTCAACCGACGCTCATCCTACTGCCTGTTGCTGGATAGGGGGGCGGTGGCGCACGATAAGATCAATCAACATCATTCTCACCTCGCACAAATCCCACCGGAGTCCGTATGCGAAGCGACGTTCTGACCCGCTGTGCGTCGCGCACAGCCTTCCTGCTGGTGTTCGCGTCGGCCGTACAAGCACAAGGCCGAGCGATAACAATCGACGACATGATGGAGATCAAGAACGTCGGGGGTGTCGCGATCTCGCCTAACGGGAAGCAGGTGCTCTACAGCGTCTCCGGCTGGGAGCATCCGGCTGCAAAGGACACGAGCCGCGGCGATCGTCACGAGGTGCGCTCGCACATCTTCATCGTCTCGAGCGAAGGCGGCGACGCGCGTCAGCTGACATACGGCGAGCGCGGAGAGTCGAATCCGCAGTGGTCGCCGGACGGTCGCCTCATTTCGTTCACCGCCGCTCGCGGCAGCGGAACCGGCGACGACGCTCCCCGCGCACAGATCTGGCTCATGCGCACCGACGGCGGCGAAGCGTGGCAGCTCACGACAATCAAGGACGGCGTGACCGGTTACACCTGGTCTCCGGACGGATCCAGGATCGCATTCCTTTCGACGGACTCCTTGACGCGGGAGCAGGACGCGAAGATCCGCCGGCGCGACGACCCCAAGTCGTTCGAAGGCGACATGCGCATGACGCACGTGTGGGTCATCGATGTCGCCTCGAAACAGGCGACGAAGGTAACGAGCGGTGACTTCAGCGTCGCCGGCGCGCCTAACTGGTCACCGGACAATGCACGCCTAACGATCCTCACTCGGCCGACTACGCTGATTCGCGATGAGCGCCGCGATGGATTGATCGTCACGATCGCCAGCAAAGCGACCGAAGAAATCGTCACGCCGGCTACCATGACGCTGCAGAGCAATGCCGTGTGGTCGCCTGACGGACGCACACTCGCCTTCGGCGCGATCACCGAAGAGTGGAAGGCGAACGGAGACGGGATGTATCCGCGCACGTTGCGCAACACGCAACTCATTCTGTACGACGTTGCGGCCAAGAGCGCCAAGAACGTCGGCAGCGCGCAATTCGACTACTCGGTTGGCTTCCTGCGCTGGTCAAAGGATGGAGCGAAGATCCTCTTCAGCGCGCAGGACCGCGTGTATCCTGCGATGTTCAGCTACGACATTGCGAGCGGTAAGTACACACAGCACACGAAGGGGACGATGATGCGGGGGCCGTCGTATTCGAAGGACGAGAGCGTCGCTGCGTTCGCGATGGATTCGCCCAAGTCGCCGGCGGACGTGTACGTGAGCGATGCGAGCTTTGCCAATCCACGCAAGCTGACGAACGTCAATCCGCAGATCGCGGGCCTCTCGTTAGGTGAGGCCGAAGTCATCACGTGGAAGAGCACCGATGGCTGGACAGTCGAGGGGATTCTGCTCAAGCCCGTCGGCTATCAGAGCGGGCAGCGTTATCCACTGAAAGTTGACGTGCACGGCGGCCCGACCGGCGCGCACACGAACGGCTTCAAGTCGGGATGGGGCTCGCCGGGACAGTTCTATGCGGGACAAGGGTGGGCGGTGCTCTATCCGAATCCGCGCGGGTCCACGGGCTACGGCGAGAGATTCATGCGCGGAAATATCAAAGATTGGGGCGGCGGCGACTTCAGGGACATCATGAGCGGCGTCGATGCGCTTGTGCGTCGCGGCATCGCGGACTCCACGCGTCTCGCGGTGACAGGATGGAGCTACGGCGGCTACATGACGGGTTGGGTCGTGTCGCAGACGAATCGTTTCAAGGCCGCGATGATGGGCGCCGGTCTCGTGAACATGGAGAGCATGTACGGCACGACTGACATTCCGGGTTACATCGGCACGTTCTACGAGGGGATGCCGCAACTCGACGGCACCCTAACGAACAAGTCACTCGAGTTCTATCGCGCGCGATCCGCCGTGCAGTATTCGTCCCGTGTCACGACGCCGCTGCTCATGCTTCATGGCAGCAACGACGAGCGCGTGCCGATCGGGCAGCCGATGGAATACTTCAGGCACCTGAAGGACCGCGGAAAGACTGTCGAGCTGGTGTTCTATCCGCGCGAGGGTCACGGGCTGAGCGAGTACTACCATCAGATCGACAAGGTGCGTCGCGAACACGCATGGCTCACCAAGTACGCGTTAGGCAACACGCAGAAGGTCGTTCAATAAACCTTGCAGCTTTTGCGTGCTCATGGTCAAGACCTACGGCTTAACACACGTCGCGCTGGCGGTGCGGGACCCGCAGCGCTCGCTCGCTTTCTATGAAGCCGTTCTCGGCGTCGTGTGCGTCTGGCGCAGTGATGACTTTATCCAAGCGCAGACACCTGGGAGCCGCGACGTGCTCGTGTTCGAGCGCGCGCCGAAGCAAGCCGGCAAACGCGGTGGCGTCGCACACTTCGGATTCCGCCTAACGAAGCCGTCCGAAATCGCTGCGGCCGTGCAAGCAGTGCGTGACGCCGGCGGCACGGTGACGGATCAGGGCGAGTTCGTTCCCGGCGAGCCGTATCTCTTCGCGCGCGATCCAGACGGTTACGAATTCGAGATCTGGTACGAGATCCCCACCAAGGTCGATCCACCTAAACGCACAACGCGACGACCAAAAACACGCCGGGCCTAAAAGCTCCACCGCGGACAGACGCGGACGCTGCGCAGGAACGCGGATGGAACGGCGTCTACTTTGAAAACTTGAAGTTCGCCGCGTTGGTCCGCGATCTTGTTCGCGTGAGGTCGCGGTGAAGCAGTTTACACAACCTAAATGCCGAAATCGCCACTCGATCGCGTCCGAAAAATCTGCCTCGCGCTACCGGAGGCACACGAAGTCATCGCTTGGGGCGAGCCAACGTTTCGCGTGCGCAACAAGCTCTTCGCGATGTATGCGAGCGCGCGGAACCATCACGGCGCGGGAAAGAACGCGATCTGGTGCAAGGCGACGCACATCGACCAGGAACTACTGATCCGCAGCGACCCGGATCGCTTCTTCAGCCCACCGTACGTCGGACCATCGGGGTGGGTCGGCATTAACCTGGACGCGACGCCAGACTGGGCTGCGGTCGCCGCGCAGTTAGGCGACGCATACCGACTCATCGCCCCGAAGAAGCTCCTCAATCCGCCAGCCGTCGCGGCAACGCCAGCGAGCGAAGCAAACCCAAGAAAGCGCGGCGCAAAGGACTTGCCGCGCGGAAACGCTAACGATGGCGGCGCAGCCAGCGGGCTTCGACGTTGTGATGACGAACATCACGCCTAAGGGCGAGGAGACGGTGGCGGTGGAGACACATTACGAGCGTCGCCTAACGAGTGCTTGAGGCGCCGCAGACTGCCGAAGAGCGCGAGGCCGGTCGCCGCGCCCACGGCCACCGCCTTGTTCGGATTGAGCACCGCCGTTGTGTACAGGCTGCGCTGCATCGTGCGGCCGGTCCAATTGCGTCCGCGCTCACCGCCGTCGTCAGCCACGGGCTCGTATAGGTTATCGCGTCGAGAATCGGCCAGCACGAGATCCGGGCGTTGCGAATCGAACGTCGTCCGTTCCATGTAGCGATCCGCCAGACGCGGTACGCATTCGCCAGGCTGATCACTTTCCCCATTCCGCCCACAATCACGTCTCGTCGAGGATGTTCTGCGCAAGTGTAACGGAGATTGGCAGGCCGTCCTCCTCGAGCTCCATGCGCAGCGAATCCGTAAACGCTTTGAGCGCGTGCTTCGCCGCGCAGTAGTTGCCTTGCAGCGGAATTGCGCGATCGGCGAGCGCGCTGGCTACGTTGATGAGCGCACCTCCATCTCTGGCGAGGAATGGAACGGCCGTTAGGCTGCCGTGCACCGATCCCCAATAGTTCACGTCGAATTGACGCCGCATGTCGCGCAACGGCAGATGCGTGAGTCGGCCGTAGAGTGCCACTGCCGCGTTGTTCACCCAGGTATCGATGCGACCAAACTCGCGCACGGCGGCGTCCGCGATGGCGTGCACGTGAGCGGGCTCGCTGACGTCGGCGACGTGATAGATGGCGCGGCCACCGCGCGCGAGAATCGCCGCTACTGCGCTCGCCAGATCGTGTTCGTTGCGCGCCGCGAGCACGACTTGCGCCCCGCGTTCAGCCGCCATCTGTGCCGTCACGAGACCGATGCCGCTCGAGGCACCGGTTATCACGATGACTTGCTCAGCGATCGGTTTCAGCGTCTGCTGCATGAAAAGATTCCTCAATGATGAAGCACTCGGTCGGCGAGTGCCGTGAAGCGATCGCGCCAGACGCTTGCGGCTCCAGTCGACAGCGCTGCGCAAAGACACCGCGCTCGCGGTGCGAGGTGCGATCGCAATCGACAACGACGTCGGTCGCGTATCCAGGGACGCCTTCTCGCGTGAGTTGCAACACGCTCCCGCGACGCACGACATGCGTTGCGTTAGGCTCATTTGCAAGAACGTGGCCGGGCACGGCCCTGGCGAGCTCGGCCCGTTCCAACTTGCGCCGGTTGCGAGGTGTTCGATGGACCGTAACGAGTTGGAACGGGTCTAGCCTACTGCGATTTCTCCTTCGATAGTCTCGCTCAGCCCGATCGCGTCTATGCGAAGCGTCGCTGTCGCCTTGAGTGACTGCAGTCCGCCGAGTCGCCCTTCTTCAAGCGCGGTCTGAACGGCGCGCTCGATCTCGCGCTGCGCTGTCACACCGAACGTCTTGAGAAACTTGCGTAAGCTCAGATTGAAGGCTTCTTCATTCATTGCCATGCTCCGTCGTTGTTGCCTAACGCTGCCGCCTGCGCGTAGTTCGTGGGACGACGCCCGAGGCATCGCCCGGACGCGGGCGCCGATAGTTCACGCCATAACTTCCCAGGCGACTGAGGTAGGACGGAAGACGCACCTTGAAGTCCGCGAGATCCTTACGTTCCACGGGCGTCCAAACCACTTCAGCCAGCGCGCCGAGCCTCGGGAATGCCATGAATTCAACTTGGTGCGACGTTGGCGTGTACTCGGTCCAATGCTGTGCCTGAGCGCCTAACACGTGGCGCGCTTCCTCAGGCGATAATTCAGGCGGCAATGGTTCGAAGACGTACACAGAATCCAAGGGTAGGAATCCACCGATCGCCAGCGGCTCGCGTCGAATGTCTCGCGTCTGATAGTAGTCGAAATAGGTATAGTTCGTCGGCGCCATCACAACGTCGTGGCCGTCCTTCGCGGCCGCGATTCCGCCGCGATTACCGCGCCAGGACATCACGGCCGCGCCGGGAGCGAGTCCGCCTTCCAGAATCTCGTCCCAACCGATGAGGCGACGACCCTTAGACGTTAGGAACGCATCCATCTCGCGGATGAACCAGCTTTGCAGTTGCGCTTCGCCGAACAAACCCAGCTCGCGGATGCGCTGCTGGATGCGCGGACTCGTCGCCCAGAACGCCTTATCTGCTTCGTCGCCGCCGATGTGAACGAATTCGCTGGGGAACAGCTCCAACACTTCCTCGAGCACGTGCTGCATGAACCGGACGGTCGAGTCCTCCGCGTTGAGGATGTTCTTCGCGACGCCCCACCGAGTCCACACCGGAATCTGTTCGCCGGTGACGCCCAACTCCGGATACGCCGCGATCGCAGCCTGCGCGTGTCCCGGCATTTCAATCTCAGGAACGACGGTGATAAAGCGCTCGGCGGCGTATTTCACGACGTCGCGCACCTGGTCTTGCGTGTAGAAGCCGCCGTGGCGTTTGCGGTCAAAACGCCAGCGAGTGGAATCGCCGCGTGGGCGTCCGATGATTGTCTGACGGCGCCAGGCGCCGACAGACGTTAGGCGCGGATAGCGCTTGATCTCGAGGCGCCATCCCTGATCCTCCGTGAGGTGCCAGTGGAAGCGGTTGAGCTTATGCGCCGCCAGGAGATCGATGAACTTCTTGACGAACGGTACCGGCATGAAATGGCGCCCGACATCGAGGTGCGCGCCCCGCCACGAAAAGCGCGGGTAATCGAGGATCTCGACCGCTGGAACTGTCCAGCTGACACCCGACACCGTCGCTCGAGAGAAAGCCCTGGGCGGCAAGAGCTGACGCAGCGTCTGCATTCCATAAAAGACGCCGGCCAGCGCCGCCGCGCGGATCTGGATCGAATCCCGTCTGACTTCGAGCTCATACCCCTCGGCGCCTAACAACTGGCGCAACTGGTCGTCGATCGCGAGGACGATCGGTCGCGTGTTGGCTGGGAGCGGGGCGCTGTCGCGCAGCACGCGCAGCCGGAAGCCGAACGCCGGAGCCAGCATGCGCGCCAAAAAGCGCCCGAGCGAGTCGGTTTCGGCCGATACGACGATCGGCGTGCGGCGCGTGATCGTGAAGCGCCTGCCGCCGGTCACTTCGAACTGCACCGGCCGCGGAATGACGCCGACGCGACTTGATTGCGCCGGAATGACGCTCACACGAGTTGCCTGCGCGGCAGTCGCGATAGCCCAGCAGCACACGAGCGCCACCACGGTGGCGAACCTAACGAGCATGGACATGTCGGTTACTGGAATAGCGTCACCTGGCCGCCGGTATGCCAGAAGAGGATCTTGCGGTCTCGAGCCAACCGGCCATCGCGTACGTACGCGATCAGGGCTGCGAGTGCTTTGGCCGTGTAGTAGTGATCGACGAACACGGCCTCCGTGCGAGCGAGCAGCCGCTGCGCTTCCTGCGACGCTTCCGTCGGCGCGCCGTAACCATCTCCGACAAAGGTATGATCCAATTCGAACCGCGACGCGGTGCCAAGGTCGCCCGCACTGAGCCCGAGCATCTCCTCCGCACCGGCGATGATTGGAAGGACCTTGTCGCGGATCGCGTTTTCGGGGTCGTCCGCGCTGACGCCGATCACACGCGCGTTGAGACCAAAGATCGCGCATCCAAGAAGGATGCCTGCCTGAGTGCCGCCTGACGACGACGCATGCACAATCACGTCAGGAGTGACGCCCTGACGCGCCAGCTCGCCGACGCCGCGCGCGATGCCTAACGCGCCGAGCGGCGTGGATGCTCCCAATGGAATCTCGTACGGCTTGCCGCCGCGGGCGCGCACCTCGTCAACGACGGCTCGCATGCCCGGAATGCGATCGGCACGTGAGGGAACGTAGCGCAGCTCGGCGCCTAACAAGTCGTCGAGCAGCGCATTGGCCGTGAGGCGCTCCGGCTTCTCACCGTTGGCGACGATGATGCAGCGCGCGCCGATTCGCGTCGCCGCGGCGGCGGTGGCGCGTGCGTGATTCGACTGCACGCCACCGCACGTGATGAGCGTATCTGCCCCGGCTGCCTTCGCTGCTGCCGCCACGAGACAGAGCTTGCGCACTTTGTTGCCACCGAATCCGAAAGCAATGGAGTCGTCGCGCTTCGCGGCGATGACAGCGCCCTGGTTGCCGCGGATTGCCTCACGCAGCCGCCACCACTCGTCGACTGGCGACGGATAGTGGCCTAACGGAACGAACGGAAGATCGATGAGCCGCTGGCGCGCGGCTTCGAGAGTCGTGGTGGTGTGCATTCGAGCGGATGATTGCAGCCTGGCGTGCAGCGAAGGGAAGTGGTATTACCGTGCGCCGCAGTCTGCAAGCACTCGCACTCGCACATCTCTATTCGTGGCTCAGCCATTAACTCCACCGCCCAACGCCGGTGCGCCGGTTGGCTCGATGCCTATCGAGGCGCGCAGCGGGTTGGACCCATGGGCCATCAAAGAGCTTCCCGCACCGCCGAATCCGCGCGGCCTGCAGTGGCTGACCGTCGTCGGCCCCGGTGTGATCGTCCTCGGCGCCGCGATCGGGAGCGGCGAGTTCCTGATCGGTCCGGCGTCGTTTGTCCGGTACGGACTGACGCTGCTCTGGATCACGTCGGTCGCTGCATTGCTCCAGACGCTCTTCAACACGGAGCTGATGCGCTACACGATCGCGACCGGAGAGCCGGCGTTTACGGGATTCATGCGCACGAAGCCCAGCGCGAAGTTTTGGGCGTGGTTCTACGCGATCTGCTATTTGCTGAGCGTCGGATGGCCGGCGTGGGCCGGTGCTGCGGCGGGAGCGTTCTTCTTCCTGTTCACAGGAACCGTGGCGGGCCCAGGCGACGCGAACACGGTATACTTGTTAGGCATCGCCGCGTTCTTTGTGTGCGTGGTGATCCTGCTCGTGGGACGCCGCATCGAGCGCACGCTGGAACTGCTCAACTGGATCCTCGTGGGCACAATCCTCACGGCGATGACAGTACTCGCGATTCTATTCGTCGCGCCGGAGACCTGGCTGCGCGGCGCGGCTGGTTTCATTGGACTGGATCCGGCGAGCGGCAGTTTTCGGTTCATTCCGTCCGGTGCTGATTTCTTCTTGTTAGGCGCTCTCGCCGGCTTCAGCGGGGCGGGCGGCCTGATCAACGTCACGCTGTCGAACTGGGCGCGCGACAAGGGATACGGCATGAGCGCGTACAGCGGCTACATCCCGGCCGCGATCGGCGGCGAGCGGCGCGAGCTGGCGCACACGGGCTCCACGTTCGCGCCTAACGCGGAGTCGATGGCGCGCTGGAACGGCTGGTGGCGCATTGTGCGCGCCGATCAGTGGGGGATCTTCTTTGTCGGGGCGTTGCTCGGCATGGTGCTCCCGGCGATGCTGTACGTGACGTTCATCCCCGCTGGCTCCGAGATCCGCGGATTCGGTATCGCGGCGGTGCTCGCGAACGCGATCGGTCGTCGCGGTGCCGCCTTGGCCGCGATCGTCGTCGCGGTCATGGGCGCGTGGATCCTCTTCAAGACGCAACTGGACATTCTCGACGGAACCGTGCGCGCGGTGACCGATCTCATATGGTGCGGCAGCGACAGATTGCGTGCGAAGAAAGGGATGGATGTACGCACGGTCTATTACACAGTGCTCGCTGTCGCTGTGGTGTGGGGCGTGATCGCCCTGCGATTGGCGCAGCCGATCTTCCTGCTGCAGCTCTCGGCGAACTTCCATGGCGTGATGTTCGTGGTCTGCGGGCTGCATCTCCTCTACGTCAACACGCGGCTTCTTCCGCCGCTGCTGCGCCCCTCGTTAGGTCGCCGTCTCGGTCTCCTGGCGCTCGTGCTTTTCTACGGCGCTGTTGTGACGATGTGGCTGCGAGGGCTTCTCACGTAAGGACACATGCGGCAGGACCTGCTGGATCACGACGAGTGGGGCGATGACGAGGAATGGCGTGGTCCGCCTACGATATTCATCCTGATCGAAGCGCGTGGCGCAGCCGGTGAACGGCTCGCGGAGATCCAGCGCCGGTTCGATCCGAAGCTCGCCGCTCGCTCAGGACCACACCTAACGCTCACAGGATCATCCGGCGTCGGCGCGATCCCAGGTTCGCTGCCTGTCGAGCTGCTCGTGAAGGCACTCACGCCCGTTGCGGCAACAACGCGTGCGTTCGAAGCGACCTTCGGTCCGGCTGAGCGCTTCATGCAGACCAACACCGTAGTACTTCCGCTCGACCCGCACGGCCCAATCCGCGACCTGCACGATCGCGTGGCGCGCAGCGGCCTGCCGTTCGGGCCGGCCAAGTTCACGTTCACGCCGCACGTGACGCTGAACTACTTCGCCACCCTAACGAAGGACGGCATGGAGCAGCTACTGCGGACGCGGATCGACGAGCCGCTCCGGGTGAATCACCTGCAGTGCTCGCTCGCTCGGGATCCCGAGCGGCCAATCGTAGTAGCCGAGCTGCCGCTATTAGGTGCCTAACGCTTTACGGACGGCGCTGTCGATGTCCTGGTCGCCTCCGACACCTGTGTATACGACTATGCCTTTGGCGTCGATGATGACGATGTAGCTTGTCGCCGGCACTTCGTAGGCATCCGACGCGTAGCCCTTGCGGTCCCAGAGGACTTCCAGCGGAAGCGCGTGCTTCTCGGCGTAGGCTTTCACGCGCTCCACGCTCTGATTCACGCTCACGGCAACACCGACGAACTTGATCTTACCCGCGTATTTCTTGGCCGCGGCATGCATCGCGGGCTCGAGCTGTTTGCAGTTCGGGCACCACGTCGCCCAGAACTCGATGAGGACGGGACCCTTGCCGATGTAGCTCTTGAGGTCGACGCTCGTGCCGTCGAGCTTCTCGAGCACTGCGCTAGGCGCCGCCGAGCCGCGCTTGATCCCAACTTCATCCTGCGCCGCAAGCGGTGTTGCAAGAAGAAGGGCGCCTAACGCCAGAATAACGCTGTTCGCTCGCTGTGACCTTTGACCTTTGACCTTTGACCTGATTTCTGACCTCATATGAGAAGTTGCCCCATTTTGATGAGATAGTATTCAGCCACGCCCAGCATCACGAATCCGAAGACCTTCTTCACGCGCAGCATCCACACGCCAGCTCGCGGCAATCGCGACACCGCGCCGGTCGATACTCCAACCACGACCAGTAGCGCGCACATCCCCAGCGAAAACGCGAACAGGTAAATGAACCCCAGAACCGCGCTTTTAGTTGCGGTTACCCACGTCAGCACCGCGGCCATGACCGGGGCGCTGCACGGGGCCGCCACCAGGCCCGACATCGCCCCCATGATCAGCGCACCTGAAAACCTCCCTCCGGTTCCAGCCGTCGTCGCGCGCTGCATGATCCAGTTCGGTATCCTGATTGGCAGCACGTCCAGCATCGCCAGCCCCGCGAGCACAAGCAGATTTGCCATCGCGAAGTAGAGCCACGGGTTGGTGCTCACGGTCCCGAACATCGTGCCAGTCAGGCCGGCCAGGACGCCGAGCGCTGCGTAGACCACGGCGAGGCCGAGGACGTAGGTCAGACTCAGCGCGAGCGGCCGCCAGCGCGAGCTGTGCGTATCCCCGCGCGCGCCACCGACGAGCGCCGCAGTGATTGGGATCATCGGATAAATGCACGGCGTCAGGCTCGTTAATACGCCAGCCCCAAAGAGCACGGGGATGGCGAGCATTGGTCGCGCAGCCATTAGCGAGGAGACGTCGCTGAGTTGCATGCCACAGAAGATACGGGGCTCGATGCGTGCGGCACGAGGCACGCGACGCGCGAGCCGTCCTTGCGACTGGGCACCATCGGGCGCAGCGTAACGCTGGACGCCACCGGTCCGCGTACCGTTCGATCCCCCGTCATGACCATTCCCCGCACGTCGTTCGCCCTCGCCCTGTTGGCTGCCGTCTGGCCATCACCGGCCAGTGCACAGCCGACCGCTCAGCGGCCGAACATCCTCTTCATTCTCGCCGACGACCTGGACGTCGAGGCCGCGAGCCACATGCCCCGGCTCAAGGCACTCATCGCGGATGAGGGGATCACGTTCACTTCGTTCTTCGTCACGTACCCCATCTGCTGTCCGTCGCGCGCGTCCATTCTCACCGGACAGTACCCGCACAACCATCAGATTCTGTTCAATGTTCCCCCGTTAGGCGGTTTCGCGAAGTTCCACGAGCGCGGCGGTGAAATGTCGACGATCGCGACGTGGCTCACAGGGGTGGGTTATCGCGCGGCCCTTTTTGGCAAATACATGAACGGCTATCCCGCGAATACGCCGCAACACGTGCCGCCCGGGTGGGCAGACTGGCACGGCACGTTCGACAACGAGAACTACTTCAATTATCGTGTGAATGAAAACGGAACGGTCCGCTCATACGGCGATAGGCCGGACGAATACGAGACCGATGTGAACGCGGCGAAGATCGTGCGCTTTCTCGAAGAGGCGGAGTCGCGCGATTCGGAACCGTGGTTCATCTACTTCGCGCCGTACGCTCCGCACGGCGACCCGCGTCTCGGGCTTGGTCAGGAAGGACCCGCGCTGCCGGCTCCGCGGCATCGCACTGCGTTCCCCAACGCGATGGCACCGCGCACTCCTTCGTTCAACGAGGACGACGTGAGCGACAAGCCGGCTCACGTTAGGCGCGCACGCCTGACGCCTGGCCAGGAGGCTGTGCTCGATCAGCTTTATCGCGAACGACTGCGCTCACTGCTGGCTGTCGACGAAGCGATCGATCGCTTCGTGCGCACGCTCACGCGGTTGGGCGAGCTGTCCAACACGTACGTCATCTTCACTTCGGACAACGGTTATCACCTGGGCCAGCACAGATACATGTCCGGGAAGTTCACGATATATGAAGAAGACATCCGCGTGCCGGCGTTCGTTCGCGGACCCGGTGTGCCCGTGAAGGAGCGTCGTGGCGACTTCGCGCTCAACATCGATTGGGCGCCGACGTTCGCCGAAATTGCGGGCGCAAACGCGCCGGAAACTGTCGATGGCCGCTCGCTCGTGCCGCTGCTACTCCACCGATCGGCGGTGAAGGGTTGGCGACAGGACTTTCTCGTTGAGATATATCGGCCCACTGGCGACATCGAGCGCGCGCTGCGAACACGCACACAGAGCTACGCCGAATACTCGCGCGGACCGCGCGAGCTGTATGACCT
>Ga0187892_10002090_pt1 | contig 41963 bp, 38 predicted proteins | sample MA1701073metaG_FD_139345 | JGI IMG/M metagenome (GOLD analysis project Ga0187892, IMG submission 139345) | Bio-ooze microbial communities from a basaltic lava cave in the Kipuka Kanohina Cave System on the Island of Hawaii, USA - MA170107-3 metaG ... | reverse complement strand
CTTCATCCTCAACGAGGGCAATACGATCTTCTGGAAGGACACCGGCGGGGAGCCGGTCCTCGAGTGGCCCACGGACGAGGAGCTCAAGGCCGGCTGGCAGCGCCTGGACTGAAATATGACGAAATGGTGCGACCATTCCGTCATGCCGAAAATAAAAGAGGCCGAGTCGGGGGTGACTCGGCCTCGAGGAGAGAGGGTTTGGTGATGAACCCTTCAATGACGAGTATCGCACCCTCGTGTGTCAGGATGTGACACATTAATGTTGCAAAAGACCCCGGGGTCTTTTGCAACATTTCACCGCAGCGCCCCGGCCCAGAGGAGCGCCATGTCGATCCTCCGGTGGACGGGGCAGCGGGCCCGGCAGCGACGGCACTTCCAGAACCGCAGGCGGTTCTTCCCGCCGCAGCGGGGACAGATCCAGATCAGCCTTTTCATGCGACACCTTGCGCCTTATCGAACCTGCGTATCCTGCGGGTTCCAACGCGCGGGACGCCGTGACCTGTAGGGCGGCGCCGCTCGAACCCGCCACATTCTGAGCAGAGCATCTCCCGGAGGATGGGGTGCCGTTGATGGAGGGGGTTACGTCACCTCGCGTACGTCGCGAGGAGGGGAACCGCCGATTTTTCCTTCTCCAGCCAGGCGCGCGTCCCGTCCGGGTCGAGCTCGATCGCCCGGTCGAGCGCGCGGTGCATCTCCAGTTCGTCTCCTGAGCGTGCCGCGGCCCACGCCGCGCCGCGCCAGGCGTCCACGTTCGTCCGGTTCATCTGGGCCGCCCGCGTCCACGCCTCGCGGGCGCCGCCGACGTCGTCAGCCTCGGCGCACGCCTGGCCCAAGGCCGCGAGCACGCGGTCGTCGCCGGGGCAGCGCGCGGCGGCTTCCCGGAGCGCGACGAGCGCCTCGCCCTTGCGCCCCAGGTCCCGCAGCGCCTCCGCCAGTCCCACGAGGCTCGCCGGACTTCCGGGCCACAGTTTCAGGCTGCCGCCCAGGACCTCGGCGGCGCGGGCGGGGTCGCCCTTGGCCATCCAGAGCCGGCCCAGCGCCACGCGGGCTTCCAGCAGGTCGGGGTCGGCCTCCAGGGCCTGGCCGAGCAGCCCCTCGGCCTTTTCCAACTCGCCCCGGCGCACGCGGATCCCGGCCTCGGCCGCCAGCGTGATCGGGAGCTCCATCCACTTCTGGGCTTCCGCGAAATCCGCCAGCGCTTCGGCCTCGGGACGCCGGAGCCCGCGCTCCGTATAAAAGAGCGCCACTTCGGCGTCAAGGTCTTCGTCGTCCGGATGCTCGCGGGCCGCGGCCAGGAGGAGCTCCAGGGCTTCGTCCGCCTTGCCGTCGTCCTGGAGGCGCCGCGCGCGGTCGATGGCGTCGGCAACGTCCACTAATCGTTGCCCCAGCCGAGGGCCGTGCGGAAGTCGCCGTCGCGGGCGAAGTCCCCGAACTTGCGCAGGGGCGACGCCAGGTCGTCCTTCCAGCGCTTCCGAGCCTGCTCGAGGTCCAGCTCCGCGCAGCGGCGCAAGTACTCCAGCGCCTCGCGCCTGCCGCCCCGGGCCGCGGCGTTGCCGGCCAGGCTGAAGAGCGCCCCGAAATTCTTCGGGTTCAGCTCCACGGCCTTCTCCCAGTACGGCCGCGCCAGCTCGCTCTCGCCTTTGGCGTAGACGAACGAATCGCCCGCGGCGGCCTGGACGGCGTCGCTTTGCGGGAACCGGTCGGCGCCTTCGAGGATCAGCTCGTGCGCCCGCTCGAACCGCTCCACTCGCAGGTAGGCGTTCCAGACGCCCAGGTAGAGCTCCGGCGTCGCGTGTCCCAGCCCGAGCGACTGCTCGAAGGCGCGCGCCGCCTCGGCGTACTCTTCCCATTTCATCAGCAGGAGGCCCATGACCTCGTGCGTGGGCCCGTACCGGTCGTCGGTCTCGAGCGCGGCGTTCAGGAGCTCGTCCGCGCGGTCGAGCTTGCCGTCGGCCATCAGGCTGCGCGCCAGGGCGACCAGCGCTTCGGGCGTCCGCGTCCAGGTGAGCGACCGCTCGAAGTCGTCCCTGGCCTCGCGGACCTTGCCCCGGCGGGCGCGCGACACGCCGCGGCGGATAAGCACTTGGGCGATCTGCGGGCGGATCTCGCCGGCGTCCGGGTACTTCTCCGAGAGGTGAAGGAGCTCGCGGAGCGCCTCGTCGAACTTCCCGCTGTCCAGGGTGCGGGCGATGCGCCGAAGGACGCGAGTGACTTCCCCTTCGCGTTCCGCCATGCCGCCTCCGATAGCCTATAAGTAGGACGCTTCCCGGGCCGCGAAGTTAGCCCATATTGAGTCTATCCTATGGGGACCCGAAACGGGCGTTCCCGGGGGGCGGAACTTCTCCCCCCGGGACGCCTCACCCCATCAACGCCAGGGGACCTCGTGACGACGGGAGACCGGGTGACCGTCACTTTGTCACCGTCTTGTCTCCTCGTCTCCAAAAGAAAAAAGCCCGAGGCTTCGAACCCTCGGGCTCGCCGGTACGACCCGACGAGCCTTCAGGAGATCCCGTGATCCGCGGAGATCCCGTGATGGCTTAGGGGAGCCTGTTCAGCCATCACGGGATCTCCTGTCTTTATCACGGCATCTCCTCAAACCCGGAAGTCGCGCGAGGGTTCACGAAAAAATCGCGCGCGGGTCGCTTTTCCGCGAACCTCTTTTGGGCACGCCGGTTTAATGGGGCAATGATGTGCATCGACTTCACGCTCCGCGCGCGCTCGTACGGCCCCGTGTGGGTCGACGGCGGCAAGCACCCTGTCGCCTCGGGGGAGGCCCGAACGTGAACTAGCGTCAAGGACGGGACCCAAGAAAACCCCCGAGGCTCGAGAGACCTCGGGGGTTTTTTTATGGTTCCGGACGTGGAGCGGGAGTGGATCGCGGAGGAATTGAGGAATAACCCGGTCGGTGAGGGACGGCCGCCGCTCCGGTGGTGGCTCGTGGCGCTGCTCTTGGCGGTCGCGGCGCTGATCTTGAGGGGCCGATGAAGAACGCGTTTCGCATGGGAGAAAGGGTGTACCTGCGGCCGGTCGAGGTCGAGGACATGGAGTTGTTCCTGGCCTGGATGAACGACCCGGAGATCCATCAGTACCTGCTCCGGGTCAAGCCTCTGAACCGGACTGAAGAGAAGGAGTGGCTGGAGAACCTTCACAAGAGGGAAGGCGACACGCTCTTCGGCATCGCGGTCAAGGAAGGCGACCGGCTGATCGGGAACTGCGGGCTGCACCGCGCGGGCCTGCCGCACAGGTCGGCGGAGCTGGGGATTGCGATCGGCGAGCCGGCCTTCCACGGGAAGGGCTACGGGGCCGAGGCGATCCGGCTCCTCCTGGCGTACGGGTTCGACACGGTAGGCCTGCACCGGGTGGGCCTCTCGGTGTACGCGAACAACGCGCGCGGGATCCGGTGCTACGAGAAGTGCGGGTTCCGCCGCGAGGGCGTCAAGCGCGAAGCGCGCTGGTGGAACGGCAGATGGTGGGACATTCTGGAGTACGGAATCCTGGAGCAAGAGTACCGCAAGGTGACTCCCCAGGGCGCCGCGAAGTAAGCGGCGTCCATCGCGGGGCCCTACTCCGCTGCGGCTTCACGGCCGCAGCTCCGAAGGGCCCTCCGTAGCTCCGGCCTAGGTTGGAGCGAAGGAGGGGCCCCGCCGGTCCATCCTCCCTGACCGGCCGGGGCCCCCGCTTTCCCTAACCTCGAGTCCTATCCAGGTTGCGTCTTGGAATCGTCTCGTGCTTTGGACGATTCCAAAACGACGGGACGATTTCCATGCCCCGGCAGGGTAAGATAGCCTCCGTGCCGGAGCCCGCGCCGCTCTACTTCCTGGCGAGCGCCGGAAACCTGTTCCTGGCGACGCTCGTCATCTTCCGGGCGCGGCGGGCCCGCGGGGCCCTCCCGATCGCGCTTCTCTGCATCGCGCTCTTTCTCTGGGACATCGGGGAAGGCTTTTACCACCTTTCGGAGAGGGAGGACACGAACTGGCACCACATCCGGCTCATCGGCTCTTCCATGACCCCGGCCTTCCTCTGGCATTTCGTGCTGGTCTTCGTCCACCGGGAACGCGCCCTTCACCGGTGGCGCACGGCGCTCTATGCGGTGACCGCCGTGTTCACCGCCATGACCGCCGGGGCGCTCGTCTCGGGAACCCTGGCCCGGTGGGTCAGGGGCGGGAGCTGGAATGTCACGTACCTGGTGGTCCTCTTTCCCTTTCTGGTGTGGTCGATCGTGCTCGTGGCCCGGCGCAAGGGAGAGGTCGAAACGGCCGTGGAGCGGAACGCGCTCAACTTCGTGATGCTGGGCATTCTGGTCGGGACGCTCACGGGGCTGGTGGACCTGATCCAGATCCTCCTTCCCGAGGACGACCGCTTCAAGCTAGGCCACGTGGGAAGCATCCTTTGTACGGCGGTCCTGGCGATCGCCATCCTTCGCCACCGGCTCCTCGAGCAGCAGACGCCGGTCCGCAAGATCCTTTTTGTCTTCCTTCTCGGCGTCTCCGTGCTGGTGGTTTGGGCGGTCCTGTCCAAGACACTCTTCGACCCGTGGGACGCGTGGATCGTGGGAGGCGTGGTCGGCGCCGTGACGCTGCTGGCGCTTTGGCGGATGGTCTTCGTGCGCCTCTATGAGCAGGCCGAGCGCCGCAAGCGCCTGGCGCTCATCGGCACCATGGCCGCCGGCGTCGCCCACGAGATCAAGAATCCGCTCGCCGCCATCAAGGGCGCCGCGCAGTTCGTCCAGAAGGAGCTGGAGAACGCCGACGGCCGCTCCGAGGCGCGCGAGTACCTCAAGCTCCTCGTGGGCGAGGTCGACCGCCTCAACGGCGTGGTCGAGTCCTTCCTCACCTACGCGCGCCCGCTGGACCCGCGCCGGCAGGACGTCTTCCTCCACGCGTTCCTGGCGGATTTCGTCCGGTTCCAGAGCGCTTCGTTGCCGCCGGGGGTCAAGCTCGAGACCGCTTTCGACGAAGAGATCCCGCCCGTGTCGGCGGACCCCGCGCTCCTGATACAGGCCGTGACCAACGTCTTTCGGAACGCCCTCGAAGCGATCCCGGACGGCGGCACGGTTTCGATCCGGACGCGCACCGTCGTCACGGCCCTCCGGAGCTTCGCCGCGATCCAGGTGGCCGACACGGGGCCCGGCATCCCCCGGGACGACCTGGAGCGCATCTTCCAGCCGTTCTACACGACGAAGTCGAAGGGTACCGGGCTGGGGCTCGCGATCGCGCTCCGCATCATGGAGGCCCACGGCGGCGACATCGGCGTGGATAACATACTGCCGCGCGGCTGCCGGTTCACGTTCCTCCTTCCGCTGCCGATGCTGTAACTACGGTCGCACGATCTTCAGGGCGATGTCTTCCTCGTACGCCGGCGACGCCAGCGTCCGTTCGCCGCCGTCGTGGCGCAGGGTTTCGGCTTTCATTACCTTGCCGACCTTCGGATCCAGCCACTCCGCCTTGTAGGTCCCGGCGGGCAGGTCCAGACGAAGATCGGCCTGAGTCCCTCCGCGGAGATAGAGTGCGACCTGCTTCCCCGGCTCTACCAGCACCTGGACCTTGGCGCCGGCCGGGACCCCGCCGCGGACGATCGACCGGTCCGGCGCCATCTTGATGAAATCGAAGCCCTCCAGGAATTTCTTCAGGATCGCGAGCTGGCGACGCCCCATCTCGCCCCCGCCCCCCGGTGCGATGAACAGGGCCGACCCGTCTTCGTGCCGCGTCGTGAACGAGAAATCCAGGTGGTCGTACACCCCGCCCCCCGCCAGCAGGAAGTCCCACCCGTCCATTCGAAACTTCGTGTAGGGCCAGTCGTCGTGGAAATACTTCTGCTGGAAGTAGTCCTTCGCCCGCTTCAGCTGGATGTGGTCGCCGGTCTCGTCGAACGAAAGCACCTTGCCCGACGCGAGCAGCGGACGAAGGGGATCGTCGTACCGGTCCGCGTAGTGGAGGTTCACGACCGACACGGCGGGATGGAGCTCGCGCACGGCTTCCGCGGCCTTCCCCGTCGGCACGTTCTGGGCGATCAGGTGTTTGTCCTTGAGGCCCCCTTCCGTCGACGCGATCACTTCCGCCACGTGCCGCTCCCACTCCGCGGGCACGCCGCCCAGGTACGGCTCGTTGCAGATCTCGTAGTAGAGATTGTCCGCGTCCTTCAGCTCCTCGACGATCTTGCGCACCATGGCGTCCTGCGCGGCCACCATCGCGGCGTCCTTGAGCGTGAGCGCCTCGCGGTGGCCCAATCCCTTACCGACCCCGTTCACGTTGTTGGAATCATGAAGGGGGCTCGCCTTCCAGTGGGTCTCGCTGTACATGGGGCAGAAGAAGACCAGCTCGACGACGATGCCGCGTTTGCCGGCCTCGGCGATTAAGTCGTGGAGGCGCTTGAAGTAGGAGGGATCCCAGCGGCCGAGGTCGAACTTGTTGCCGCCGTCGAAGTATCCCGGCGTCTCGCTGCGCGCCCAGGGGGCGATGAAGCGCCCCGTCGGAGGGGCCAGCGGGTTCCCGGTGATGACCTGGGACTCCAACGGCATCTCGCGGTAGGAGCCGGCGAAAGTCCGCGTGAGGTTGAATCCGTGCTTCGCGAGTTCGTCGAAGTATCGCACGTAGTCGAAGTCGAGGTTGAGGAGAGCGCCGTAGTGCTCGCCCGAGGTGACGAGAACGGTCGGCTTCCCGCGGAAGAGGAAATAGCGTGGGTTGTCCGGGTGTTGCCGGATCGGCCCGCCGGCCGCCTGCGGCGCCCAGGAGACCAGCACGAAGGCCACGGCCCCGCACAGCGCGCGCCCCAGCATAGGGTACCCTCCAGACGTACCCCTATATCTCCAGAAGCGACCGAATGTGTCACGGAAATGACGCGTCACTCCGCAGCCGTCAAGAGCAAGAGGGCATCGTCCCACCCTTCCGGACGATTGAAGGCGGTCGACCCCGTGTTGGGGGACCCCCCGGGGCCCGAGTACGTGACTTGGAGGTCTACCTCGGTGTAGGGGTTGGTGTAGCGATTACCCGTAAAGGAGGTTTCCCAGCGTGTCCATACCGGTACCATTGATGGCGTCCTACCCGTAGGGAAACATCCCGCCAAGAGAAGGAGGGTGATGGGTTTGAGGCATGAACTTATCAGCGAGTGACGCTTGTTACTCGTGGTCATCTCCTGCTCCTGAAAGCCTGAACGCGAAGGACGAGACGATTTCAAGTCCCCATCCTATAATCTCCCCATGCCGAAGGTTCTCGTCGTCGACGACGAGCCCGCCATGGTCAAGGTCCTCTCGGGATTCCTCGCCCAGGAAAAGATCCCGCACGTCACCGCCCCCCACGCCGAGGAGGCGCTTCGGGTCCTCCACGCGGAAGACGTGGGGGTCATCGTCACCGATCTCAAGATGCCGGGCATGGACGGGCTGCAGCTCCTGGAGCGCTCGCTCGCGGTCGACCCGTCGCTCCAGGTGATCCTGATCACGGCCCACGGCACTTCGGAGATCGGCCAGCGCGCCTGGGAGGCGGGCGCCGCGGGGTACGTCCGCAAGCCTTTCGACCGCGACGAGATCCTCTTCGAAGTGCGGCGCGCGCTCGACAAGCTCCAGGCCCAGGGCGAAGTGGCCGAGTCGACCGGCGACATGGTGGGCGGGTCGCCGGCGATCAAGGAGGTTCTGGCGCTCGTCGCCCGCGTCGCCCCCACCAGCTCGACCGTCCTCATCCGCGGCGAGAGCGGCACCGGGAAGGAGCTGGTCGCCCGCGCCGTCCACGATCAGTCGAAGCGGAAGGGGAAGCCGTTCATCAAGGTCATCTGCGCCGCGCTGCCGGAGACGCTGATCGAGAGCGAGCTTTTCGGGTACGAGAAGGGCGCGTTCACCGGCGCCGCTGCCGCCAAGCCGGGCCGGTTCGAGCTGGCGGAAGGCGGGACGATCTTCCTCGACGAGATCGGCGACCTTACGCCCGCCACGCAGGTGAAGCTCCTGAGGGTCCTGCAGGACCGCCAGTTCGAGCGGCTGGGCGGGACGCAGACCCTGCGCGCGGACGTCCGCGTCCTCGCCGCCACCCACCGCGACCTCGAGGCCCTGGTGAGGGAGGGGAAAATCCGGGAAGATCTCTTCTACCGGATCAACGTGGTCCCCGTCCGCGTGCCGGCGCTCCGGGAGCGCAAGGAGGACATCCCGCTCCTGGCCGAGCATATGATCCAGCGCTTCCGGAAGGAGCACGGGAAGCCGAGCGTCAAGCTCGACGCGAAGGCGGTGGACGGGCTGCGGACGCACGACTGGCCGGGCAACGTGAGGGAGCTGCAGAACGTGATCGAGCGGCTCGTCGTCCTCAATCAGTCGGGCCTGATCCTCGAGCGCGAGGTCGCGGAGTGCCTCGGCCGGCGGGGGGCCGTGGCGACCGCCCCGGGAGCGGCCCCTTCGGGCGCGGCCCTGGGCGCCTCGGTCGCCGAGGCCGAGAAGGCCGCGATCGAGGGCGCGCTCCGGGCCGCCAACGGCAACCGCACGCACGCGGCGAAGGCCCTGGGCATCTCCCGCCGCACGCTCCACAACAAGCTCCGGGAGTACAACATCGGCTAACAAAACAAACGGTTTGTTTTGTTAGCGATCTACCGTCCAGGCGAGTAGACCGCAGACCCCGAAACCCACCCCGTTCAGGAACCCGTGCGTCCGCGCCATTTGCGGAATCGAAAGCCAGGCCGCCCCCGTGTACGATCCCAACTCGAAGATCGCGGCAAAGGCCATGCCGACGATGACGGTCGCGCCCGAGATTCCCAGGAGGAGGCGGGGCCACCTTCCGTTCAGCCGGGGAAGGGCACGCAGGCTGAGCAGGGCGACACCCATAAAGCTGGCGCAGAGGACCAGGACCGCCGCGAGTTTGAGCCGCTCGGAGACGACGAATCCCACGGCCAGGAGCGGCGTCGCGAGGACGATCCCCGGGCCCGAGAGCCTGAAGAGGAAGCGCGACCCGGGGCAGAAGGACGAGGCGGCGCCCGCGCGGGCCGCCAGGATCGGGCCGACGAATGCCGTGAAATGGAAGTGGACGGCGGTCAGGAGCACGATGGGCTCCGGGAAACCCATCACCAGATCGGTCCTCCCGGAGCGCGAGATGAAGAGCCACGCGCCGCCGACGGGCAGGAAGAGCATCGCCGCGGTGTCGAGGAACCGGGCCCAGCCGCCCCGGAAGCATCGGGAGAGTCCCTCGAGACCGACCAGCGCCGCGACCCCGAGCCAGGGAACCGCGAGCAGGGCCGCCCAAGTCCCTGCCGGCACGAAGAAGGATGCGGCGGCCGCCGCCGCGGCCCACGGCTGAACGGTCCGGGCGGTGCGAAGGAACGCCGTCGGGCGGTCCCCGGCAATCAGCGCCATCCCCAGCGGCACGGTCACCAGCGGCGCGAGAAGGAAGAGGAGCTCGATGAGTCCCAGGGCGCCCACCGCCCAGACGCCTGCCAGCGCGAGCCACGCCGCGCCTCCGAACGCCGCGCTACGCCAGGGCATGGGGCCTCCTTTCCGGAAAGAGACTCCCGACGTCGACGTGAAGGAAGGCGAACCCCCGCGACAGGACCCTCCGGGGACGCACGTCCTGGCTGTCGGTGAAGGCGCGGGCGAACTCTCCCAGGGCGAACCGGAGGACCCGGCGGGGCAGGCGGCCGACGACATGCCTTCCGGCGGCCTGCGCGGCGACGCGCGCGAGCTCCGCCTGCGTGGCCGCCCGGGGGGCGACCGCGTTCACGGGGCCCCGCAGCGCCTCGTCGTTCACGGCGAACTCGATCAGCCGGACGGCGTCTTCGCGGCTGATCCAGGCGAATCGGTCCCGCGCACGGCCCACGACGAAGCAGAGGCCGTGACGCCAGAGCGGCAAGAGCTTCGCAAGGTAGCCGCCCGCCGGATCGAGCACCGTGCCGAAGCGAAGGAGCACCGTGCGGACGCCCAGCGCCTCGGCCCGGAGGGCCTCGGCTTCCCACGCCAGGCACACGTCGGACCTGAACCCGCGGCCGGCGCCGGCGTCCTCGTCCAGGACTTCGCCCGGGCGATGGCCATAGATTCCGGTCGCCGAGGCGCAGACGAAGACGCGCGGGCGAAGAGGCAGGGCGCCCATCCGTTCCACGAGCCGTCGCGTCCCGGCTACGCGGCTTTCCAGGATCGCGCGGCGCTTCCTCGCGGTCCAGAGCCCCGCGATGCTCTCTCCCCCGAGATGCACGATCGCGTCCGCCCCGGGCAACGTCCCCAACTCCCGCGGCAGCGGCACGACGGTGTGTCCGGCGCCCTCGAGCCGCCGCGCGAGCGCCCGGCCGATGAAGCCGCCGGCGCCGGTCATCGCGACGACGAGCCCGCCCCGGTTCACGGCGCGCCCCGCAGGGCGGCCGCGGCGAAGACGACCGCCAGGTAGGCGAAGGTGGCCGTGAATGCCGCGTCCGCGGCGCGGTGCTTTCGCCGAAGCTCGGCGTCATAGTAGAAAAGCTGGACCGGAACCCGCGCCGCCCAGAAGCACGCGAGGACGCCTGAGAGAAACGTCCCGACGGGCCGCCCGCCGGCCAGGTCGCCGGCGAAGAAGAACGTCAGCGCCGCGAAGGCGACGAGGATCCCGACGATGTAGGCGTGCTGGACGCGGTAGATCTGGCGGGCGATGGGAGGCAGGGCGGCGAGTTCGCGTCCCAGACGGAGCCCTCGCGCCAGCGGCACGTTGGCGGCCGCGATCGCGAGCTGGAGGACGGCGGCGATTCGGAGCAGGGTCACCATGGGGATTTCTCCAGCACTTCGGGTCGGCCCATCCAGACTTCCGCGAAGCCGGGCGCGTAGTGCGCCCCCGCAAAGCGCGCGCGGGCGAACCACGGGCCGGTGGACGCCGCGAGACTCGCGCTCCGGAGGGTGGGGTGGATCGGCGCGATCCTCCACGGCGGGTGCCAGACGCGGAAGACCCGCTCGCGCGTTCCGCAACGAGTGTAGGCGGCATAGCGTTCGAAGAGGAATTCGTCGAGGCTTCCCGGCGGACAGGGCTGGAACGGCGTCTCGGGATCGATCGGGGCCTCGTACTCGAGGAGGCCGTCGCGGGCCTCGACCCGCCCGCAGAGAAGCCCTTGCTCGTGCCGGTGGTCGTACCGGAGGCGCCCCCGGCGGTACGGGAGTCCGTAGAGGCGAGGCCCGAGGACGACGCAGAGCGGGTTGGGCAGCCACTCCGCGAGGAAATAGATGCCGTTCCCTCGGGTGTAGGCCCGGACGTTCAGGAACTCGTGGGTCGAAAGCGGCGGGCCGCCGCGGAACAGGCGCAGACCGCGGAGCGTGAAGGCGACCAGGCTCACGTAGGCGCGGCCTTCGTGGAGGTCGAGCGGGAACGGGACCTGCGGCCGGAGCGCTTCCGGCTCCACCGCGTAGTGGAGGAAGACCGCGCGCTCCCAGGCGCAGCGGAAGAGCGGGCGTTCGACGTCCTCGAAGAACCGCCGGGCGCGCAGGGTTGGGGCGTCGAGGGTTTGCGCGGGGCTCATGCCGCGAACCCCGCCAGGGTGAGGACCCCCTTGAGGAAGAGCGCCATCGCCCCCGCGAAAAAAAGGACCCAGAACCCGCACCCCGCCAGGGCCCCCAGGCCCTCGGGGTCGTTTCTGAACATGTTCATTTTTCCCTCCGCCCTTTAGACGTACTTGCGGACCCCTCTGTGACAGTTGACGCGGGCCCCGAGCTGGTGGAGGAGCCCGTAGAGCCCGACCTTCGCGCGGACGTAAAGGACGAACCCGCGGGTCGTGAGGCCCAGCCCGACGAGCCTCTGGAGCCCGCCGACCACCTCGCGGAGGTGCGTTCGGTCGCCGAAGTCGAACGCCCGGTCCTCGTGATACTTGGCGAGGTCGACTCGCTGCATGTCGAGGAGGGCCTGGCGCTTCTCGTCCTTTCGGGGATCGGCGTCGTCGTAGAAGTGGAACTTGCGGTAGTGGCGCTCGAGGGACGCCGCATCGCCGATCGGGATGCGGAAGAGCTTCTTGTGCTCCTCGATGAACGGGCGGTCGAACTCCTTGGCGCAGCCGAAGTCCAGGAGCCCGAGGCGTCCGCCTTCCATGAAGAGATAGTTTCCGGGGTGGGGGTCCGCGTGCAGGATCCCGAAGTCGAACGCCTGTCGGAAGAAGAGGTCCAGGAGCCGCGTCCCGAGTTCGTCCCGCTCGGACGCCGGGGGACGCGTGCGGAGGTACTCGCGCAGGTGACGGCCTTCGAGAAGCTCCATCGTGAGGACGCGCCGGGCGGAGCACGCGCGGGTGACGCGCGGGATCCGGACGTCGTCGCGGTCCCGGAGGAGCCGGCGGAACTCGTCGATCGTGTCGGCCTCGATCCCGTAGTCGAGCTCGCGGCGGAAGTGGCGGCGCACTTCCTCGACGGCCTCCCACACCTCCCCGTACTGCTCGCGCGAGAGGCGGATCGTCGAGAGCATCGTCTTCAGGTTCGCGAAGTCGCTTTCGATCGACCGGTCGATGCCGGGGTACTGGATCTTGACCGCCACCCGCTCGCCGGAGGGGAGGCGCGCGCGGTGGACCTGGCCGAGCGAGGCGGCGGCGAAGGCCTCGCGCTCGAACTCGGCGAAGACCTCCTCGGGAAAGCGGCCCATCTCGTTCCGGAACTGCATCCGCATGAGCGTGCCGTGCATGGGAGGCGCCTCCCACTGGAGGTCGGCGAGGCGCCGGAGGTAGGGCTCCGGCAGGGAGGGCGCCTGGACGGAGAGCATTTGACCCAGCTTCATGAAGGCGCCCTTCATCTGGGTCATGGCGTCGAAAATCCGGAGCGCGTTCGCCTCGTGGGTCTGGCGGTCGATCTCGCGCCGACGCTCGTCGCCCGCGCCGATCTTGCGGATCCCGCCGAGCGCGTTGCGCCCCAGCACGCCGGCGCCCATGACGCCGATCCGGACGAGCCGTCCGGCCGCGCCGGTGGGGAGCCGATTCCCGCCGCGGGTCATCGCCGCTTCCTGCCTTCGCGGGGGGACTTCCCCCGCAGGGCGTTCAGGGCGAAGCGGAGCGACTTGTCGAGGAGGACGTACGTGTCCTCTTTTTTCCGGGACGGGTCGCCCAGCCAGAACATCATGATCCCGAGGTGGTAGACCCAGAAGGCCGAAAGGATCATCGAGTCGAACCCGAAGGTCGACAGCTCGCCCTTGTCCTTGGCGTCTTCGAGGATCCGGCCCACGAAGTCGAGGTAGTGCATTTTCAGGCGCTGCGAGTCGACGCTCCAGGGGTGGAGACGCGACGTGGGGACGATCGCGTGGGTGACGATCAGGTTCAGGAACTCCTCGTAGGGGGCGATCTGTTCGAGCTCCAGGGAGAGGAGGAGGAAGAGCTTCTCCTCGAGCGCGGCGTCGATGGGCTCCTCCTTGCGGTACCGCTCCATGACGGTCTCGAGCGCGCTTTCGAAGAAGTAGAGGGCGATGTGCTCCTTGGTGGGAAAGTAGTTGTAGGTCGTGCCGAGGGCGATCCCGCACTTCCGGGCCACGTCGCGCATGGTCGTCCGCCCGAACCCCTGCTTCTGGAAGAGCTGGAGGGAGACCTCCAGGATCTTGCGCTTGGTGGCCTCCTTCTTGGTCTGCCGCCGATTCATGAACATGTTCATATTCTAGCGGGGGCGGCGCCCCGCGTCAAGGAACCGGCAGGCACGCCGCTTGCCACGGGCGGGGCGCCTCACTAAGCTGGGGGCTCGAATGAGCCGGGTGCACTACGTCCTTTCCATGCCGGACCCCAATTCCCACCTCTTCCACGTCCGGATGGAGGTGAAAGGGGCCCCCGGCGCGTCGGTGGACTTCGTCATGCCCGTCTGGACGCCGGGATCCTACAAGGTCCGCGACTTCTCCAAGAACGTCCAGGACTTCTCCGCCGGCCGGCACTCCTGGAAGAAGGTCGACAAGAGCCGGTGGCGCGTCGCCTCGGGCGGCGACGTCGCCGTCGACTACACCGTCTGGGCCTTCGAACTCTCCGTCCAGACGTCTCACCTCGACAGCGAGCACGGCTTCGTCAACGGCGCGAGCGTCTTCCTGTACGCCGACGGCCTCAAGGACGCGCCCGTCACCCTCGAAGTCCGGCCCGCGCCCGGCTGGAAGGTGGCCACGGGCCTGGAGCGCCGCGGCCGACGCTTCGCGGCCCGCGACTACGACGTCCTCGTGGACTGCCCGATCGAGATCGGGAAATTCCGGGAACGGCCGTTCCGCGTCCGGGGCATCCCCCACCGGCTGGTCGTCCACGGGCCGGGGAACTACGACGAGGACGAGCTCGTCGGCGACGTCCGGAAGATCGTCGAGACCGAGATCCGGATCATGCGGCACGTGCCGTACCGCCACTACACGTTCCTCCTCCACAACACGGCCGAGCGCGGGGGCGGCCTCGAGCACCTGAATTCCACGGCCCTCCAGTACCCCTCCCACAACTACCGGCCGCGGGAGAAGTACGACAACTTCCTGGAGCTCGTGGCCCACGAGTTCTGGCACTTGTGGAACGTCAAGCGCATCAAGCCGGCGGTGCTGGGGCCCTTCGATTACGAGCGCGAGGTCTACACGACGCTCCTCTGGGTCATGGAAGGCCTGACGAGCTACTACGACACCCTGGTCCCCTGCCGCGCGAAGCTCTTCACGCCGGAGAAATACTTCAAGCGCACCGCCGAACGCATCCAGAAGTACGAGGAGAAACCCGGCCGGAAGCGGCAGTCGCTCTCGGAATCGAGCTTCGACACCTGGATCAAGCTCTACCAGCCCAACGAGAACGCCCCCAACAGCCAGATGAGCTACTACGAGAAGGGCGAGCTCGTGGGGATGTGCCTCGACCTCGAGATCCGTCGCCGGACCCGGGGCCGCGCGTCGCTGGACGACGTCCTCCGCGCGCTCTACGACGAATACGGCCGGGAGGGCCGGGGCTTCCAGGAGGGCGAATTCAAGAAGGTCTGCGAACGCTTCGCCGGGAGCCTCGACGGCTTCTACGCCGACTACGTCGACGGGGTGGCGGACATCCCGTGGAACCGTTTTCTGGGCGTCGCCGGCGTTCGCCTCGAGAAGGAGCCGCGCAAGCCCGAGGATGGCGAGCCCGCCCGGAAGGAGCGCGTCTGGCTCGGCGTCACCATGCAGAAGGTGGGCGCGGCGGCCGCGCTGGCGACGGTGACCGAAGGCTCCCCGGCCTGGCGGGGCGGCCTCTCGCCCAAGGACGAGCTTCTGGCCCTCGACGGCGTCAAGGTGGGCTCCGACGACTGGGAAAGGCGGCTGGAAGAATGCGAACCCGGGGACCGCGTGAGGTTCACCGTCTTCCGCAACGGATTTCTGCGCGAGATCCCCGTGACCCTCGGCCGGAAAGAGAACACGACCTGGACAATCAAGAAGGTCAAGAATCCGACCCCCGCCCAGAAGGCGGTGTTCGAAGATTGGCTGTGGTCGAAGTGGGAAGTGCCGAGGAAGAAGAAGAGGCCTTAGGCTAAGGCCTAGGATACCGGTCCAATTCAGCGCCGTGTCCGTGGTGAACCGCCGGACGCGGCCGGACAATTCGGCCGATCCTGTCGCGTCCGCGTCGATCGTCACTTCCGCGGCCTCGCCGTACGGGACGATCCGGAGCTCGAGGGTCCCCCCCTGGTACGGGCCCGCGAGGTCCGTCCGCCCCGTCCGGTTGAGTTGCACCTTCACCGCGGCATCGATGGACATGTGCTTGGGTCCGCTCAGGTCGATCGTCCAGCTCCCCTGTTTGAAGGGAGTAAGGACCGCGACGATCGGTCCCGACCTCGCTTCCCCGCCGGGGTCCTTCCACGTGCCGACCCACTTGCCCGCGAGGCGGTCGAGCGGGGGCTCCGGGCCGGTCGAGCAGCCTGCGGCGGCGAGGGTCGTGAACAGGAGGCGGGCGAGCCGGGCGGGCACGCCTTAACCGCCGTCCAGGGAAAGGGCCGCCTTGCCGCACTTCTCGCAGAACAGCGCGGTCCCGCTCAGGCGCGGAGCGTCGAGCGTCTGGCCGCAGGCCCCGCACTTGAAGAGGCCCTGGGCGTGGATGATTTCCCAGAACTGCATGGGAGCGAGCGCGCCCATCCCGATGAGGATCTGTCCGATCTTGAGGTGCTTGCCTTCGTAGTCCATCGCGAGCTGCCGCCGGATCGCCTCGGCGAGCTGGGCCTCGCGGATGAACCCGAGCTGGATCGCGATCCGCCCGAAGAGGCCGCTCACGGAGAGACTCTTTTCGTAGTCGGCAATCGCCTGCTTCTGGCGACGCAGGAGGGAGTCGAGCTGGGCCTTGCTGAGGAACTTCTTTTCGAGCATGAGGGACCCGAGCGGCTGGCTGAATCCGCTCTTCTGCTGAAGCGTGACGACGTCCATCAGCTGCTCGCGCGTCAGAAGCCCCTCCCGGACCGCCAACTCGCCGATGACCAGCCCGCGGGTGTCGAGCATCAGCAAAAATTATGGCAAGGCGAGCCCATAAATCAAACGGTTTGTTTTACGGGACGGCGGGTTAGTCGTCCGCCTGGAGCCGCGCCTGGCGGATGCTCTCGGAGAGCGACTCCCGAAGGGCCGGGTCCATCGCCGACGCCTGCTCCCAGTCGGCCGCCGCGCCCGCGAAGTCCTCCGCCAGGAAACGGCACCGCCCCCGCTCCACCCAGGCGGGGGCGTACGCGGGGTCGACCGCGACGGCCTGCCCGAGCAGCCGGATCGCGCACCCGTAGTCGAGGGCCGCCCGCAGGTCGATCCCGCGCCGGACGAGCGCCTTCGCCAAGGTGCCGCGGTCCGGGGCCGCGAGCAGGTCGGCGGTCCGGATCCCGTCCTGCGCCAGCTCCCCCAGCGGCTTCAGGGCCGGACGGTTTCCCGCATGTTCGAGGAACTCCTGGAGGTCGGAGTACGCGTCGGCGGTTTCGGCGGCCCACGCCGGATCGGCGCCCTCCCCCTCCGGCCCCCGGGGACCCTTCAGGCGGCACAGGCCGCGCACGGCGCGCGCCTCGTAGAGGGTCGGCGCCAGCTCGAGGGCCCTCGCCGCATCCGCGCGCGCCTCCGGGACCCGGCCCGCGGAGTAGTGGCAGAGCGCCCGGGCCGCGTACGCGGGCGCGTGGGCGGGGTCGCACTCCGCAGCCCGATCGGCCACCGCCAGCGCCGCCGCGATCCGGTTGGCGAACGCGAATTCGTACGCGACCTCCGCGAAGGCGACGGAGTAGACGTGCCGCCGCTCGGGGGAACCCTCCTCGACCGCTTCGGCCACGGCGTCGAGCTGCGCGCGCATGCTCTCCAGGAGCGCGTGCCGCCCCGCGCGCGAGAGGTCGTCCTCGGCGGACGCGACGAGACGGGCCACGAGCCCGGCGCCCTCGGACGTCGCCTGCCCCCCGAGCTTCTCCCGGGCCAGCCGCGCCGACGCCCAGGCGCGGTACAGAAAGAGGTCGGCGGACCGGGGGCTGTGCTCGATCGCGCGCGTGAGGTCGGAGACCTCGTCTTCCAATCGCCCCAGCCGGCGGGCGATTTCGGCGCGCGTCAGGAGGTACGGGAGAGGCGACCGGGCCACCGCGGCCGCGCGGCCCAGGTCCTCGTAGGCCGCCGCGTGCTCGCCCAGTTCCCGGCGGGCCGCGGCGCGGACCGTGAAGGCCTCTTCGTAGTCCGGGAACGTTCGGAGAGCCTGGCTCGCCAGCTCGACCCGGCGGGCCGGGGCTTTGCGCGGGTCCGCCCCCGCCAGGATGGCTTCCGCCTCCTTGCGCCGGAGGTCGGCGCGGCGTTCTTCCTCGCGGCGGGCGATCGCCTCGCGCACGCGGGACGCGTCGGCCCGCGCCTCGGCGATCGCCTCGTAGAGGCGGAGGGCTTCGTCCAGCCGCCCGCGCTGCTCGAGGTCGCGCGCGTTCAGGATCCGATCCTTGGCGCGCGACTCCCCCAGAACGCTCGAAAGGACGCCCAGCGCCACGGCCGCGGCCAGCACGGCGGCGGCGGCCACCACGGTCGCGGGCCGGAGGCGCACGACGCGGCGGAGCGTGTCCCGGACCCCGGCGTGGGGCCGGGCCAGGACGGGCTCGCCCTCCAGGTACCGCTGCAGGTCCTCGGCGAACGCGCGCGCGGTGAGGTAGCGCCGGTTGCGGTCCTTCTCGAGCGCCTTCAGGCACACGGCTTCCAGGTCGGCCGGCACGTCGGGGCTCACCTGCCGCGGCGGGGCCGGGACGCGATGGACCACCGCCAGGGCCACGTCCACCGGGGACGGCCCCGAGTAGGCCGGCTGGCCCGTCAGGAGCTCGTAGAGCACGGCCCCCAGGCTGGCGACGTCGCTGCGGCCGTCGAGGTTCCGTTCGCCGGAGGCCTGCTCCGGGCTCATGAAGGCGGGCGTCCCGACGACGATGCCCTTTTCGGTGAGTGACCGCGCCGCGGCGACCGGGCGCGCGAGCCCGAAGTCGGTGACGGCGACCCGGCCGTCCATTTCGATGAGGATGTTGGCCGGCTTGAGGTCGCGGTGGACGATGCCCTTTTCGTGCGCGTGGTCCACGGCCATGGCGACGTCGCGGAGGATCTGGGCGGCGCGGCGGTGGGGGAGCCGCCCGAGGCGGTCCAGAGGCTGCCCTTCGACGTACTCCATGGCGAGGAAGGGGACGTTATGGTACTTGCCGGCTTCGTAGACGGCGACGATGCCCGGGTGACGCAGGCGCGCGGCGCTTTGGGCCTCCCGCGTGAATCGCTCCAGCATTTCGGGGTCGTCGCCGCGGAGGACCTTGAGGGCCACGGTCCGCTTGAGGTCCTTCTGGTAGGCCTTGTAGACCGTCCCCGCGCCCCCGCGGCCGAGCTGATCGAGGAGAATGTACTTGTCGAACAGGTTGGTCGCGTTCTTCTCGGCCTCGGCGACTTCCGCGGGGACGTCCTCGGCGACCTCGAGGCGGGGGCCGTAAGCGCTTTCATCGGCGCGCACGTTGAGGTCGGGGAGGGCGGGGTCGAGGATGGCGCCGCACTTGCGGCAGCGGTACTCCTTCTCGAAGTCCACTTCCTTCAGGTTGTAGCGCAGCCCGCAGCCGGGGCACTGGTAGAGGGTCTTGTACTGGATCTTGAGCGTTTCGTGGATGACGCGCTCGTCGGAAACGCCCATCTCGATCAGGATCTGGCCCAGGCGGGGGACGGGGACTTCGCCGCGCTCGGCGGCCTCGGCCTGGGCGCGGAGGGCGGCGTTGATCTCGTCGGAGGTCGCGATGCCCTGCTTGAGGAGGATCTGTCCGAAGAGGAAGTCTTCCTTGCGAACCTGGGAGAAGGTGGTCCGCTCGGCGAGGTACCGGCGCTGATCCTCGAGGAGGCCGAGGAGGTCTTCGTCCGTGAGGAGCCCGCGCGAGACGAGGATGACGCCGATGGGCCGCTTCTGGCCCGTCTTCCGCAGCGCCGCCTGCTCGGCCAGGCACTCCTTGAGCTGGGCGGCGGTGACGAGCCCTTTCTGAAGCGCGAGCTTCCCGACCAGTCCTTCGGTGTCGTACGGCACCCTGCGACCCTCCCCAGACCCGCAGCCAGGGAAAATATACCACCCCATAACGGGAATGACGCATGGGTTATGCAACACCGCGTCGCCGGGCGCAGGGGAGGGGCCCGGGGCCTTGACATCGCGTATAACGATATGTACATTCGTAGATATGAAGGAAGCGACGGCGCTTTTCCGCCTCCTGGGCGACGAGGCGCGCCTGCGGATCCTGCGGCTCCTGGAGCGGGAGCGCCTCAACGTGAGCGAGCTCACCTCCATCCTCGGAATCGCGCAGCCGGGCGTGTCCCGCCACCTTCGCCTCCTGAAGGAGGGCGGCCTCGTCCAGGAGGAGCGCGAGCGGGGGTGGACGTACTACGCGCCCGCGCCGGTCGACGGCTCGCTCGCCCGCACCTGGCGCGGCCTCCGCGAGCAGATCCGGACGCTCGACGGCAAGGGCGACGACGCGCGTCTCCAGGAGATCCTGCGCCAGCGCGAGGAGGATTTCAGCCACGAGCGGGGGCTCGTGCCGGGCAAGAGCTGGATGGCCTGGGCCCGCGCGCTCGGACACCTGATCCCGCCGCTGCGCGTCGCGGACCTGGGATGCGGGGAAGGGTACCTCGCGCTGGAGGCGTCCCGCTGGGCGTCGAAAGTGATCGCCGTGGACGTTTCCGACCAGGCGCTCGCGCGCGCCAGGTCCCTGGCGGAATCCAAAGGCGCCCGCAACATCGCGTACCGGAAGGGCGACATCGAAGACCTGCCGCTCGAAGACGGTTCGGTCGACGTCGCGCTCCTCTCCCAGGCGCTCCACCACGCGAAGGAGCCTCTTCGGGCGGTGCGGGAGGCGTCGCGGATCCTGACCCCGGGGGGGACGCTCCTCCTCCTCGACCTCAAGGCGCACCGCGAGGAATGGGTGAAGAAGCTGGGCGACCGCTGGCTGGGCTTCGACGAGCAGAGTCTCCGGGGGATGCTCCGGGAAGCCGGCCTGGGCGACGTGCGGCTGGAGATCGGGGCGCGCAAGCGCGGCGACCCCTTCCAGGTCATCGTCGCCAGCGCGAATAAAGAATCACCACAAAGACACAAAGAGCACAAAGACAAGACCGTGTAGGACGAGTGGATCAACAGCTGCCGTTGCGGAATTCGGCGCAGGAGCTCCTCGAGCTCCTCACCCAGAGAATCCTCGTCCTCGACGGCGCGATGGGGACGATGATCCAGGACCGCCGCCTGACCGCCGCCGACTTCGGCGGGCCCGAACTCGAGGGGTGCAACGAAGTCCTGGTCGTGTCCCGGCCCGACGTCGTCCGCGACATCCACGCCGCCTACTTCGAGGCCGGCGCCGACATGGTGGAGACAAACTCTTTCGGCGGGACGCCGATCGTTCTGGCCGAGTACGGGCTGGCCGACCGCGCCGAGGAAATCAACGAGGCGGCCGCGCGGGTCGCCCGCGAGGCGGCGAGGAAGTTTTCCGGGCCGCGCTTCGTGGCCGGCGCCATGGGTCCGACGACCAAGACGATCACCGTGACGGGCGGCGTGACCTTCCCCGATCTCGTCGAGGCGTACCGGCGCCAGGCCGTCGGGCTCCTCCGGGGAGGGGTCGACACGCTCCTCCTGGAAACCGCGCAAGACACGCGAAACGTCAAGGCCGGCCTGCTCGGAATCCGGAAGGCCTTCGAAGAAACGGGATTCCGGGTGCCCCTCATGCTTTCCCTGACGATCGAGCCCATGGGGACGATGCTCGCGGGGCAGGGCGTGGACGCCTTCTACGCGTCGATCGAGCACGCGACGCCGCTCTCGGTGGGCCTGAACTGCGGCACGGGCCCCGAGTTCATGACCGACCACGTCCGGACGCTGGCGGGGATGGGGCGCTGCTTCGTCACCTGCTATCCCAACGCAGGGCTCCCCGACGCCGACGGCAAGTACAACGAGACTCCTGCCATGGTGGCCGGGACGCTGAGGAGGTTCGTCGAGGAGGGGTGGGTGAACCTGATCGGCGGGTGCTGCGGCACCACCCCGGAGTACGTCCGCGAGTTCGCCCGGGTGGCGCGCTCGGGGAAGCCCCGGGTTCCCGGCCGGGCCCGCGTCACGCACGTGAGCGGGATCGAGTACGTCCCCTGCGACGATTCCACCCGCCCCCTCATCATCGGCGAGCGGACGAACGTGACGGGCTCGAAGAAGTTCCGCGATCTCATCATGGCGGGCGAGCACGAAAAGGGGGCCGAGATCGGGCGCAAGCAGGTGAAGGCGGGAGCGCACATTCTGGACGTCAACCTGCAGCACACGGAGATCGAGGAGCTCCCCGCCACGGCGACGTTCCTCGAGAAGCTGATCCGCATGGTCAAGGTGCCGCTCGTCATCGACACGACGAACCCCGTGGCGATCGAGCTCGCCCTGACCTACTGCCAGGGGAAATCGATCATCAACTCCATCAACCTCGAGGATGGCGAGGAGAAGTTCGAGAAGGTCTGCCCGTTGGCCCGCGCGTACGGCGCGGCGGTCATCGTGGGATGCATCGACGAGCAGGGGCAGGCGATCTCGACCGAGGCCAAGCTCAAGGTCGCCGGCCGGAGCTACCGGCTCCTGACGGAGAAATACGGCATCGAGCCGGCGGACATCGTGTGGGACCCGCTGGTCTTTCCCTGCGCGTCGGGCGACAGGAACTACGTGGGCTCCGCGAAGCACACGATCGAGGCGGTGCGGGAGCTCAAGGCGAAGTTTCCCGAGACGAAGACGGTGCTGGGGATCTCGAACGTCTCCTTCGGGGTGCCGCCGGCGGGGCGCGAGGTTCTCAACGCCGTCTACCTCTACCACAACACGAAGGCCGGGCTCGACTTCGCGATCGTCTCCTCCGAGAGGCTCGTCCGCTTCGCCTCGATTCCGGAGGAGGAGAAGCGCCTGTGCGACGACCTCCTGTTCAACCGGGGGGACGACCCGATCGCCGCCTTCGCCGAGCACTTCCGGGGAAAGAAGCCCGCGGCGGCGGACCGGAAGAAGCTTTCGCTCGACGAGCGCCTGGCAAACTACATCGTCGAAGGGACGAAGGAGGGGCTGGTCGACGACCTGGACCTCAAGCTCCGGGAGCGGAAGCCCTTGGAGATCATCAACGGGCCCCTCATGAAGGGGATGGACGAAGTGGGGAGGCTCTTCAACAACAACGAGCTCATCGTCGCCGAGGTGCTCCAGTCGGCCGAGGCGATGAAGGCGGCGGTGGCGCACCTCGAGCCGCTGATGGAGAAGTCGGCCGCGCAGAACCGCGGGAAGATGATCCTGGCCACGGTGAAGGGGGACGTTCACGACATCGGGAAGAATCTCGTCGAGATCATCCTCTCGAACAACGGGTACCGAGTGGTGAATCTCGGGATCAAGGTCCCGCCGGAGACGCTGATCCAGGCCGCGCACGAGCACAAGCCGGACATGATCGGGCTTTCGGGCCTGCTCGTGAAGTCGGCCCAGCAGATGGTGCTCACGGCGCAGGACCTGCGGGCGGCGGGGGTCGCGCTGCCGATCCTGGTGGGGGGCGCTGCGCTCACGAAGAAGTTCACGTACGCGCGGATCCGGCCGGCCTACGGCAATTTCGTGGTCTACGCGCGGGACGCGATGCAGGGGCTGGACCTCGCCAACCAGCTCATGGGCGCGGAGACGCGGCCGGCGCTGGAGCGGAAGATCGCGGAGGAGGCGCTCAGGCTGGCGCAGGAGGGCGGGGGGAAGGAGGAACCCGTCGTGGCCGCGCCCACGGTGCGGTCCGCGCTGGTGCGCGCCGACGAGCCGGTCCGGCGGCCTCCGGATTTCGAGCGGCACGTCGTGGGGGTGCCGGACCTGCGGGCGCTGTGGCCGTACGTCAACCGGCAGTTCCTCTTTGCGAAGCACCTGGGGGTGAAGGGGTCGGTCGAGCGGCTGGCGGCGGAGAAGGATCCGAAGCTCGAGGAGATCGAGTCGATCGTGCGCGACGTCATGCGGCGGTGCGAGCAGGGCTGGATGGAGGCGCGGGGGGTGTACCGGTTCTTCAAGGCGAACTCGGAGGGGAACGCGCTTCTCCTCTTCGACGAGAAGGGGCGCGAGATCCAGCGCTTCGACTTCCCGCGGCAGGCGAAGAAGGACGGCTTGTGCATCGCCGACTACGTGCGGCCCGTGGGGGACGAGCACGATACCGTCTGCCTGTTCGTGACGACGACGGGGGGCGGCGTGCGGGCGACGGCGGAGGAATTGAAGGGGCGGGGCGAGTACGTGCTCTCGCACACGCTCCAGGCGGTGGCGATCGAGGCGGCGGAGGCGTTCGCGGAAAAGCTCCACCGGGACATCCGGACCTGGTGGGGGTTCCCGGACGCGCCGGGGCTTTCCATGACGGACCGATTCAAGGCGAAGTACCAGGGGGTGCGGGTCAGCTTCGGCTACCCGGCCTGCCCCAACCTGGCCGACCAGGAGAAGCTCTTCAAGTTGCTGCACCCGGAGGACGTCGGCGTCCGCCTGACGGAGGGGTTCATGATGGACCCGGAGGCCTCCGTCTCGGCCCTGGTCTTCCACCACTCCCAAGCGGAATACTTCAACGCTTCGTCGCCAAACTGTTAAGAAAAGCGCGTCGCCGTTTTCTTAACACTTTCTCCTGCAGTCCCTGTTGGCCGTCGAGCCGCTCCTGGAATCGTCCGGCAATGGTATGGACGCAGGCCTCATCTGAATAGCCAAAGAAATCCGATACTAGGCGCGCTGGAATTCCGTGGATCCGAAGGGCGGCCCAGGCCACGACCGTCCTTGGGGCGACGCGGCCCAGGTCCGCACCCAAGGTTAGCACGATGTCGCAGGCCCACTCTTCCAAGTACCGTAGGTACTCAATATAGAAGTCATCTTGTTCGTCCAGTGCGACTTTTGACTTGGGCCGTCTCGGAGGTGTCTCCGACAGATACTGACTGTAGGCGACGGGCCCTGGAAGCCCAGTCTGATTCTCAAGAACGGAGAGGACGGGTTGGGGGTTGAGCCATCCGGGGACGGGGGCCAATCCCAGATAGCTGCGGCAACTGGACCATTCGTAGTCCTGGGGAGCGATACTCAGGGAAACGCAGTTGGTATGGATGTACCGGCTGACGTAGACGAGCCCGTACTCGTCGACAACCCGCATACTTTTGAAGGGCGCCTCGAACAAACATCCGGTCTTTCCGTGACGCTCGTTGAAGATCTGTGCGTATGTGCCATCCAAATCGTGCATCATTCGGCTGAGGGGCGTGCCCTCTGTGTCGGGCTCTACGTGATAGTGATTGGGCATCAGGGCCCAGGAAATGATCCGAACGCCGTACTTCAGGGCAAAGTCTCCCATGAGCCCGACGAAGAGCCGCCGATCCTGCGCCCCCGCGAAGATGCTGACTTGACGCGCCCCGCGGTTCATGACATGGAAGTACATCCTCGGGAGCCCCAGACGCCGCCGCACCTCAAGTGACATGTTTCGTCCCTCCACCCGGGAAGTGGGCCCTTGGGACAATTAGTCGACAGGGATTCGGCAGCCTCATGAAAGATGGGTGAAACTGTTTAGAAAACGGCGACGCGCTTTTCTTAACACTTTGCGGTGTCTATACGCCATGGGACTGCGGAGCGGGCTGGCGGCGGCGGTCTTGGCCGGCCTTCTGGGCCTGGGCGCCGCCCCGCAAGCGGGCCACGACCCCGACTGGCGCAAGTGCAAGAAGTGCCTGCCGGCCTTCACGAAGGCCTTCGGCTATCTCAAGGCGAACTACAAGAGCCCCCAGGCCAAGCGGGTCATCGGCTCCATGCTGGGGGGGTACGTCTTCGCCGGCTTCGCGTTCATGGCCGAGGGGAATTCCGGCAAGGAGCTCGAGGACTGCGTCCAGTACTGCTCGCAGGCCATTCGCGACGAGGGGTTCAACCGCAACTGGTACCTCTCGATGTCCATGATCTTCCTCACCGAGTACGCGCTCAAGTATGGCCTCACCCCGCAGGTCCAGCGTGCGCTCGCCGACGGCCTCAAACACGCGGCCGCCCAGCAGGAGGAGACGGGCGGCTGGTGCCACCACCGCGAGATGTGGAAGGAGAAAGGCTACAACAAGGTGGGTGGCGGCCGGGACCTCGGGATGGTGACGACCATGATCTACGGCGCCTTCCTCGAGATGAAAGCGCTGGGGATCGAAGTCCCCTCGGCGATGTTCGAGAAGGCGCACAAGAACCTGGAGTCCATCTCCGACGGCGCCGGGGTCCGCTACGGCACGGACAACATGGTGGGCGACGCCGCCATGGCCCGGGCCTCTTGGGTCCTCCTCGCGCTCCAGGCCACGCGCAACACCGCGCATCCCTTCTATTCGAAGTACCAGAACGGCGTGGAGAGCCGCTACAAGCAGATCGAGGCGGGCGTCCACGGCTTCGCGCCGCTCCACTACTTCAGCGTGGCCGCCGCGATGCACCGCTCCGGCCCCGAGGCCTACCGCAAGTTCGTCGACGCCCACGTCGACAAGCTGATCGCCACCCAGACCGCCGACGGGATCGTCCCGCTCAAGAACGAGGACGACGTGGCGTCGACGGCCGTCTTCGCCTCCATGATCCTCATGCAGAAGGACGGCGCCTTCTTCCCAGTCCGCAAGGTCCTCCGGTCCTCCGGGAAGAGCAACAAGGAGGAGTGGAAGCTCGCGAGCGACGCGCTCGCCAAGGGCGAGCTGGGCAAGGCCTACGCCCACCTTGAGAACATCCAGCCCGGGAAGGACGGCGAAGACCTCGTCCCCGAGGCGCAGGTCAAGATGAAGAAGATCATCGAAGCCGCCGCGCAGCGCTTCAACGACGCCCGCACCCTCGAGCTCGCCGGCGAGACGCCCGACGCCCTGAAGGCTTACCGCGAAATCGCCCGGGAGTTCGCCACGCTTCCGGCCGGCGTCGAGTCCAAAGCCCGGATCGAAGCGCTCAAAAAATAGAGCCGCGGCTCATTTCACGAACGGCTCCAAGGCTTCGAAGAAGAGCCCGCGCTGCCCGGTGTGAAACACGGGTCCTTCCGGCCCCGGCGCCAGGAGCGGCCGGAAGTACCACGCCATCTGGAGCGCCACGAGGATCACGATCCCGAACCAGACGACCAGGAAGGCGCCGTGGATCGGCGTCTGGGTCGCGTCGAGGTAGCCCAGGTATTTCCGGGCGGTGCTGAGGAAACGCATGCCATACCAGGCCGCGATGAGAAAGACCGACACGTGAAGCAGGACGAGGAACCCTTCCCCTTTCGTCGACACGGTGAAGAACCACGCAATCGGGGCGAAAGCGACCAGGACGAGCGCGGCGGAGGCGGCCAGGAAGAGGACCGCCACCACCGTCTGCCGGAACGTGAAGCGCGATCCGAGGATGGCGTTGAAGACGTAGAACGTCGGCGTGCACAGGAGCGCCGTTCCCAGGACCACGATGGGGAGCTTCGCCGCCGAGTAGAGCGTCTGGACGCCCGGCTGGAAGAGGCCCAGGATCGCCCCGTACGCGGCGCTGAAGAGGATCGTCGTGAACGCCAGGCAGGCGAGGTACCCGGACAAGTTCTTCTCGGCCTTGAGGTCGCGCAGCACCGCCCCCGGCGTGCGGAGGATGGCCCCGACGATCGAGAAGGGCTGCCGCAGCGACGCGGAGTCGAACTCGTCCCGTTCGAGCTTCGCGTAGAGCGGGGCGTGACGCTGGAGGTGCGGGTTGGCGACGTCGGACATCTCTTCCCCCCTTAAGAAAACAAACGGACCGCGGTCCGGAACACCGACTCGTAGAAATTCCCCTGGAGGTTTTCGCGGAGAGGCAGGAACCGGTCGTCCGTCAGGGTGTGGCTCACCCACGGCTTGAGGAGCCAGCCCGCCTGGGCGCCCACGAACTGGTAGATCGCGATCCAGCCGGCGGTCAGGCGCCAGGAGCGGAGGCGCGCGTGCAGCCGGACGACGCCCGTCACGCCCGCCGCGGCCACGGACCCCGTCAGGAGGAGGATGACGAAGGCGTACCCGCGCGGCGAAGGCTTGGGACAGGAAAGGGTCACGAGGAAGACGACCGGCGCCAGGGCGCCCAGCACGACGGCGGTGATCGCGACCGTCTCGAGCGCGGCGCGGAAGGTTTCGCCCGCCCGGAGGTCCCGCGCCGCGAAGACGTGCATCGCCGCGAAGGAAAGGGCGAGCGTGCCCAGGAAGTAGACCGGCATCTTGACCGCAGCGAAGGCGGTCTGCCAGCCGCCGACGTACGCCCCCACGGCGGCGCCGAAGCAGGAGCTCGAGAGGGCGGCCATCCCCAGGAGGGCCGGCACGGCCGCATCGGTGCGCCGGACCAGGAGCGCGTGAACGATCGCGGTCATGGCCGGGCTCCCCAGAGAAACCCGGGAAGCAAGGCGCAGGCAACGGCCACGAGCAGGATGAGCAGGAGCACAAGTCCAAGCCCGGACGGGTATCGCATCGTATTCACTTCCCCACCACGTCGCGGAGGACGTCCACGTAGTGCTCGAAGGCCAGGCGTCCCTTGCGTGTAACGCGGACGGTGGTCTGCGGTTTGCGGTCGACGAACTTCTTCTCGGCCGAGACGTACCCCGCACGCTCGAGGATCCGCAGGTGGACGGACAGGTTCCCGTCGGTGAGTCCCAGGTACGCCTTGAGCTCCGAAAAGGTGAGGGCCGGCTGCGCGGCCAGGACGGACATGATCCCGAGCCGCGCGCGCTCGTGGATGACGGCGTTCAGGCGGCTTACGCGCGAGGCTTCCATGCGAGAAGCACCCCCAGGAGGATGTGAAGTCCGCCGAAGCCGGCGAACATAAGTCGAAGGCCATACTCCTTCCACCACCACAGCCCGGCTGCCCCGAGGAGCATGAAGAGCGCCCCGACGATCTGGATCCGGCCGCCGGCGTAGAGGCCCAGGCCCATCAGGGAGGAGCCGTAGGCCAGGAGCCAGATGGGCGGAAGAAGGTCGAGCTGGCCCGTCTGGAACCCATAGACGGTGATCGCGGCGCCGACAAAGAGCGCCGGCAGCATCGCGACGACGACCTGGCAGGTCAAGTGAGACCAGGCGGGTTCCCCGCGCCGGCGGCACTTGGCGATATGGAAGGCCGCCGCCTGGAGGATCGACAGGCAGAGGACCGCGCCCCAAACGGCGGCCAGCGGCGCCGCTCGCGCCGGTACATTGTAGTTCACCTGGAGAACCTTGCTGACGATGGCGCCCGCCAACGCGAGCGCCCCTGCCACCGCCGCGGAGAGGGCGGACACGTGGGAATACCGCCCGGCCCGCTCCATGAGGACCCGGATCCGCTCCAGGTTCCGCGCGGCTTCCCGACCTTCTTCACTTTGCAACGCAAAGTACTTTATCACGGATCGAGATCGGCGTCAAGGGCAGGGCTACTTGTTCGGGCCGGTGCGGGACCAGGCGGTCATGAGGTCCAGGATCGGCTTGTAGACCGGGGTGCCCGGCCGCACGTGGTTGAGCGCGGCCTGTAGGTCCTCCCTCGTTTTCGTCGCGTCGTTGAGCTCGTGGTAGAGGTGCGCCCGGAGCAGGTACGCCCGGTACGTGACCGGAGAGTCCTTGGGAGCGGACTCGACGGCGCGCGCGGCGTCGTCCAGCGCCCCCGCGAGGTCCTGGGCCAGGATCTTCGCGGCGGCGCGGAGGAACAGCGCTTCGAAGGACGCCGGCCGCTTGTCGAGCGCCAGCGTCAGCTCCTGGTTGGCCATGCGGTACTCCCGCTGCTCCATGTGGATAGAGGCGAGGAGGAAGTGGTAGGAGTACGTGAGCTTGCCGTCCTTTTCGATCGGCTGCAGGGTCAGGGCGGCCTTCTTGTAGTCCACGTTGTGGAAGTCGATCAGCGCCAGCGCGCACCACCGCTGGAACTCGTTCTTGTTGTCCGCCGAGGCCGCCTGGCCCGACCAGCTCCGCAGCCGGGCGAGGGCGTCCTCCCGGGCCTGGGGGTCGATGACTTTCTGCTTGTCGTCCACTTCGTAGGGCGTGTACGTCGCCAGCATATACAGCACGAGGTTCGCCATCGCCGCCCCGTAGGCCGCCGGCCCCGAGTCCGAGCTGTATTGGATCGATTCCTTGAAGTCCTGCTCGGCGAGGGCGTAGTCGGCCATCTTGTGCTTGATCTGGCCGCGGAAGAGGTACGCCTCCGCGTACGTCGGGTCCTTGTCGAGCGCCCGCCCCAGGGCGTCGCGCGCCTCCTGCAGCTTCTGCCGGACGTCGGCGATGGTCAGCCCGTCGGCGACGAGCCGGATCTGGGTGGCCGCGAGCTCCGCCTCGCGCGCCTTTTCGTAATCCGCCTGGGCGGCGAAGCGGGCCTGCTTCGCCTTCTCCTCGCGCGCCAGCTGCTCCTTCAGCTTCCGCCGCTCGTCCTCCAGGTCGTCCTTGAGGGTCTCGACCGTCGCCTGGTCCCGCTTGAGCTCCGCCTCGCACTCCTTCAGGCGCTCCTTGGCGAGCGTGTCCCCGCGGTCCATTCCCAGAATGTACTGGTACTTGCCCAGGGCGTCCGCGTACAGGCGGGCCTTGAGGAAGGTCTCCGCGTCCTGGTGGGCCTGCTTCTTGTCCCGGTCGCGGCGGCGGTCCTCCTCCTTCTCGTGGTTTTCCTTGGCGCGGATCTGCTCGTTGGCGAAGTCGAGCTCCCGGAGGGCGTCATCGTTCCCCGGGTCCAGCGCCAGCGCCTGGGTGGCGGCGTACCGGGCGTCCTCGTGGTCCCCCGCCTTGTTGGCGGCGCGCGACTCCTCGACCTTGTCCTCCACCTTGAGCGACGTGAAGAAGCTCATCGCGCCCCCGACCGCCGCCAGCAGGACCCCCGCCGCTAGGGCCGCCACGACGGCGGCCGACTGGAACGGCCGCCGGCGCGCCTCCTTCCACATCCGCTCCCGCCGCGAGAGCGGCCGCGCCGCGATGGGCTCGCCTTCGAGGTACCGCCCCAGGTCGTCCGCCAGGCTGTGGGCCGAGTCGTACCTCCGGTCGCGGTCCTTGTCGAGCGCCTTCAGGCAGATCGTCTCCACGTCCGCGTGGATCCGGTGGTTCAGCTTCCGGATCGGCACCGGGTCGTCCGCCAGGACCGACATCATCACCTCGGCGGGCGAGTGGCCCTCGAACGGCGGCCGGCCCGCCAGGACGTGGTAGAGCACCGCGCCCAGCGCGTAGACGTCCGCCCTCCGGTCGATCGCGTCCCCCCGGGCCTGCTCGGGCGACATGTACTGCGGCGTCCCGACGATCGCGTCGGACACCGTGATCGACTCGTGCGCCTTGATCGGCTTGGCGAGGCCGAAGTCCATGACGTAGACGCGGCCGTCGGCGCGCTGGACCATGATGTTGTGCGGCTTGAGGTCGCGGTGGATGATCTTCTTAGAGTGGGCATAGTCCGCGGCGAGCGCGGCCTCCCGGACGATCTCGATCGCGCGCCGCGGCGCCAGCGACTTCACCCGCGCGGTCCCCTGCTTGCTTCCGGCGGGGGCCATCAGGCGCGCGAGCGAGTTGCCGTCCACGAACTCCATGGAGATGTAGTGCTTCCCCTCGTGGGCCCCGACCTCGTAGATCGAGGCGATGTTCGGGTGCGAGAGGCTGGCCGCCATCTGCGCCTCGCGGTAGAACCGCTTGAGCTCCACGTCGGTCCACATCGTCCCGACGAGGATCTTGATCGCGACGTACCGCTTGAGGTCCGGCTGCCAGGCTTTCCAGACCACCCCCATCCCGCCGCGGCCCACCTCCTGGACCAGAAGGTACTTGCCGCCGGCGAACTGCCGCACCGGGTCCTTGAGGATCGCCGCCACGTCCTGCGGCAGGTCGACCTTGCTGATGCTTTCGGTCGTCTCCCCCTGCTTTTCCTGGCGCTCCAGCGGCCCGCCGCACTGCTTGCACGTGACCTTCTTCGACCGGTCGGTCCCGACCATCGAGAAGTGGGCCTCGCAGGTGGGGCAATAGAACGCGTCCTTGCGCGGCGCCGGGATGAGGAGCCGGTCCACGGCGTCGGTCGTGAGGAATCCCTTGCGCACGAGGAGCTCCCCCAGCCGCGGCGCCTTCTCGCCCTTCTCGGCCACTTCGGCGGAGGCGCGGAGGCACTCGTAGAGCTGGGCCTCCTTGACCAGCCCTTGCTTGATGAGGAGGCGTCCCAGGAGCGCGTCCTCGAGCTTGGGGTCGGAAAGCTCCAGCGCGTCGGCCAGACGCCGCTTGTGCTCGTCGATGAGGGAGTCGAGGTCGTGCTGCTTGATCAGCCCCTTGCGGAGCATGATCGCGCCCAGGGGCGAGGCGGAGGCGGTCCGCTGGTCGTTGAGGCATTCGGCGAGCTGTTCGACCGAGACGAGCCCCCGCTCGAGCGCGATGCGGCCGATGAGGAAATCGCTATGAGTCGTCATGACTGCAAAGGGCCGCCCCGGAGAATTATAGCCGGCCCCTCCTGATGAAGATAGTTGAAGTTCCTCCCGGCGCTACATACAATCGGGACGTACGGCGGGCCGTCCGGCCTTTCGAGGCCAGAGTACTTTTCAGGGGGAAGTCATGGGCGACGACCTACCGGTCATCAGCCTTCCGACCGACTCGACCAAGCTGGAGCTCGGGCCCCCCGCCCCCGCCCCGAAACCCGCCGCGCCCGTGTCGGAAGTCCGCCGGGCCCCGCCCATCGAGGTGCGCAAGCCCGCGCCCGCGCCCCGACCCAACGTCATCGCGTCGCCGACCCCCCCGCGGCCGATCTCCGCGCCCGTCGCGCCGGCCCCGGAGCCCGTCGACGACGACCCCGAGAAGCTCCTGCGCGAGTACACCGAGAGGCAGAAGACCAAGATCGTCCGGCTCGAACAGCAGCTCGTCGAGACCAAGAAGATCCTGGCGGACCGCGACGCCCTCAAGGCCAAGGCGGAAGCCCAGGACAGGGAGCTGGCCCGCGCGCGCCAGCAGCTCGATGCCGCCGCCAAGCAGGACGAGGTGATCAAGGACCTCCAGGGGAAGATCGACGCCGCGATCCTGTCCAATGGCATCCTCACCGACGACAAGGAAAAGCTGAAAAGAGCCTTGGGGCAGCAGACCGAGAATTTCAAGAGGGCCGAGGACCGCGCGTCGGCGGCCGAGAAGGCCCTGGCCGAAAGCCAGAAGGCCCTCGTCCGCGAAAGCGAGGCGCGCCAACTGTCCGAAGGGAAGATCGCGGCGGCGCTCCACGCGCTCTCCGCCTCCGTCAACCACGGGTCGACTCCGGCGGACAAGCGTACGGCTTCAGGCGCCGAAGCGAGGCCTGAACCCGCGAAGGCGCCCGCACCGGCCGCCCACGCGGCGGCCCACGCCGCCGGCCCCAAGCCGGCCGTTGCCCCCGTGAAAAAGTAGCCGAGGAAGGTGGGCCAGGTTCCTCGAGCGCGCGTACGGCCTCGTCCGCCACTACCGCCACAACCGCCGGTTCGCCGAGATCGACTGGGAGGCGTTCCACACTTCGCGGGAAGCGTTCGCGCACCACGCCGGGCGGTCGCTCGAGGGCGCACGCGTGCTCGACCTGGGGTGCGGGCAGCGATTTTCCGCGACGCTGCTTTTTCGCGCGTTCGGCGCGCGCGTCACCGGGATCGATACGGACGTCCTGGACCCGCGGTTCGGAGCAGGGGCGTGGCTCCGCATAGCGCGTCGCAACGGCCTTGAGCGCTTCGCCAAGTCCTTCGTCCGACACGCCCTCTTTGACCGTCCGTACTACCGTGAGCTTTCACGGAAGGCGGGACGCCCCCTCCGGTTCCCGGGGCTCGACGTCCGCCTGATGGACGCCGGCGCGATCGCATTCGCGGACGCGCATTTCGATCTCGTCCACTCGAATGCCGTCTTCGAGCACCTGGCGGACGTCCCGCGGGTGCTTGCGGAAACGGCGCGCATCCTCCGGCCGAAGGGTCTGGCGACGATCGTCGTCCACCTCTTCCCGAGCCTGTCCGGCGGGCACGACCCGGAGTGGGCGTTTCCGGACGAGGCGCCCTCGCGGCGCGTCCCGCCCTGGGGCCACCTACGGAAACCAGGAGCTCCGGGCGGCGTCTTTCTCAATCGGTGGCGCGCCACCCAGTTCCTCGAAGCGTTCGAAGCGCGGTTCAGAATTCTCGAAGTCGAACGGAGAACCGAAGGCGACCGGCTGCTGACCCCGGATCTCGAGCGCGAGCTGTCCGCGTACACGCGCGAGGACCTGCTGACCCGAACCCTCCGTGTGGTGCTCGGAAGGCGGTAGCGAAAGTGGCCGAGGCTCCCCTGATTTGGTAAAAAGGCGCAGGGTTGCCCGGCCACGGGCTGTGTAAGGGATGTGCCCGGGGAACCCCAGAAGACACGATGCTGTCCCGGAACCGGTACGCCCTCAAGGAATGGGCCTCGGTCTGCGACCGTCTGGCGCGGGGGGAGATCGCCCTCCTTGTCCGGAAAGGCGGCCTGCTCGAAGTCCGCGAGGGGTTTCGGGTCGAGCACCGCGAATTCTTCCTGTTCCCGACGCGGTTCCACGAGAAGGGCCGGGCGCCGGACGACCGCGTCGAGTTGTGCCTGTATGCCCGAGTCGAGGAGGAGCGCGAGGTACGGGACCTGGAGCGGCTGGGCCGGCTGGACGGCCAGCACGCGGTGCCGCGGGAGGACCTGGAGCGCCGGTTCCGGTACGGGCGGGAGGAAGGCGTGCACGTTTTGGCGCTGCGCGCCTGGCGGCTGGCACGCCCGCACGTCCTCGACGGCGCCCGCGCCTTCGACGGATGCGTATCGTGGGTGGACCTGGGTCGGGAGCTTCCGGTGGAGCCTTCCGCTCCCGCGCTGGACGACGACGGATTTCGGAAAAAGCTGGAGGCGCTCCGCGCGGCTCTGGGTGGCTAAGATCTACACGAAAAAGGGCGACGACGGCTCGACGGGTCTCTTCGACGGGACCCGCGTTCCCAAGGACCACGTGCGCTGCGAGGCGTACGGCGACGTCGACGAGGTGTCGGCGGTTCTGGGGGTCGCGGGGGCGTTCGCCGAGGACCCGGAGGTTGCCGCGGCGCTCCTCGAGATCCAGAAGGACCTCATGGCCGTGGGCGCGCAGCTCGCCGACCCGAAATTCGGAACGCGCCCGGCGAAGGAGAAGACGAAGGTCGCCGAGGAGCGGATCGCGGCCTTCGAGGCGATGATCGACCGGTACCAGGCCGAGCTGCCGCCGCTCAAGGGGTTCATCCTGCGGTGCGGCACGAAGGGCGCCTCGCTCCTCCACCTGGCCTGCACGGTCTGCCGTCGGGCGGAGCGCCGGATCGTCTCGCTGTCCCGGCAGGTTTCCGTGCCGCCCATCGTCGTGAAATACATGAACCGTCTGTCGGACTTGCTTTTCGTCCTGGCGCGGGTCGAGAACAGGAGGGGTGGTGAGCAGCAGATCCCTTGGTAAGGCGTTGCTCCTGGTCCTGAGTGCGTGCACCAACGGCTGCGACAAGCGCGACAGCCGCGATCCGGCGGGGCCGTTCCAGGCGTCGTGGAGGAATCAGGGACTCGTCCCCTCGGGAAACCTCCGCGCCGTCCGCGCCGCCAATGACCGTCAGGCCATCGTGGCCGGTGAGGCGAGCTCCTTCTACCGCACCGATGACGGCGGCGTCCTCTGGTTCCAGCAGGAGCAGTCGCCGATGAGGCGCCAGGGAGACGTGCTCGCCCTCGACACCCTCGGGAACTTCGAGAGCGCTTTCGGCGTCGCGGTCGGGCGGGACCCGTCCGGCGCCCGCTTCTGGACCTCCCAGCGGGATATCATCGAATGGGCCACTCACGACCTGGACGATCCCGACCCGACGGACGGCGGCAACCAGCCGTACACGGGCGTCGACAAAGTCCTTCTCGACATCACGTACATCCTGCGGCAGGACGGCAAGGTCATCCTTCTCTCGGCCGCGTCGGGTACGGTGTTACCGGGGACTCCGGGAGCGGGAGTGTGGAATGCGATCGACTTCTTCGGGACCACGGGAAAGGGCTTCGTGGCGGGAAACGGCGGGCTCCTGTCGAAGACCGTGGACAACGCGACGAACTGGGTGGCGCAAACTCACCCGGCCGGAACCGCGAACTGGCAGAAAATGTACTGGTTGACGCTGAACGAAGCGTTCGTCTGCGGCTCGAACGGAAAGGTGATCCGGACGCTGAACGCCGACGCCACGCCGCCGACCTGGAGCGACGTGTCGACCGGCGTCACCGGCACGCACACCCTGCGGAGCATTCACTTCCCGACCGCGACGGACGGGTGGGTCGTGGGAGACAACGGGACCAACGGGGTGATCTACCGATGGAACAGCGGGTCGAGCTCGTGGGGCTCGCAGACCGTCCCGGCCGGAACGGAACGGCTCTATGACGTTTTCTTCGTCGACGCCAACGTCGGGTTCGCGGCGGGAGACAACGGCGAAGTCCTCAAGACCACGAACGGCGGGACCCTCTGGTCGCGGATCACGGCCGGACCCCAGGCGCCCCGGCCCAACTTCACGTTCGCGGACTTCAGCATGGGCGGCGCCGTGGGCGTCGCGGTCGCCGGGGACCGGATCTACAAGACGCTGAACGGCGGCGACTCGTGGACGCTCTCGTCGACGGTGGGGGGGGCTCCGACGCTGCGGGGAGTGAGCATCCCGAGGGCGGGGGGCGGGCTGATCGCCTACGTGTGCGGGGGCGCCGGCCTGATCCTGAGAAACGACGACATCACGACTTCCGATACGTGGACGGCGCAGACGGTCCCGGGCGGATTCACGAACCCCAGCGCGATTCTTTTCCCGGGAGACGACCTGACGGGGTTCTGCGTCGGAAACGCCAACGACGTCCTCAAAACCACGGACGGCGGTGTCACGACCACATCCTGGGCGACCCAGGCGCTTCCGGCCGGAGGCGGGTCGTACGCCTCCCTGGACGCTTCCGGCGCGACGATCGTGATCGGCGGCGCAACGGGCCGCCTGGTCTTCTCCCTCGATTCGGGGGCGACGTGGAACGCCGACACCAGCTCGGGTGAGACGACCGCGTTTCAAGTCGTCCAGGCCGTCGGCGTCGGGGATGTCTTCGCCCTGGCAGCGGACGGGTCGATCTGGAAGGCGGCGATCGCGACGGGGACCCCGCCCACGGTGACGTGGACCTCCGTGGCCGGCGCGATGCCGGCCGGCTTCGGCACGCCCGTCGGAATGGCGTGGACGAGCACCCTGTTGGGCTGGGTCGTATCGGCGTCGGGGACTCCGGCCGACCTCGGCCGCATCGCCCTGACGACCGACGGCGGAGCGACCTGGTCGCCCTCCTACGAGCACACCTACAGTCCCCTGCGCGCGATCCGCATGATCAGTCCCACGACGGGCTGGGCGGTGGGCGACAACGCGACCATCCTAAAGACCGCGTTCGGCGGGCAGATCCCCCCGTAGCTCAGTTGAGGTGCGAGAGCAGCTTCCGGATGAGCTGGAGCTGCTCGCGGAGCTGCGGGAGGTCCGGCGCGTCGGGGACGAGCGACGCGTAGCGCTCCAGGTCGGCCACTGCCTTCCCGAACTGCTCCGTCTGGACGTAGAGCATCCCGCGCTCGCGGAACAGGTGGGGCGCATCGGGGTTGAACTCCAGGTCCAGCTCCACCCACCGGAGGGCGCGCGCGAAGTCCTTCTTCGAAGAGTGGATGCGGCGAAGGTTATTGAGCATCCGGGAAAGGGTGTCTCGCGGCGAGGCGATCGCCAGCATCTCGTCGGAGAGCGTCATGGGCTCCGGCTGCATGGAGTCGAGCAGCGTCTGGCAGTCGTCGCGGCTCAGGACCCGCGCGCCGTAGCAGTCCACGATCACTTCCGACCCCGGGACCAGGCACTTCACGAGGTAATGCCCGGGGAACCCCACGCCGTAGGCCGGGACGCCGATCCTGCGAGCGACCTCGCAGTAGACGGTGGAAAGCGTGATCGGGATCCCGATTCGCCGGTCGATGACGTCGTTGAGGTAGCTGTTGCGAGGATCGTAGTAGTCGTCGCTATTGCCGCGGAATCCCAGGTCTCCGAAAAAGCACTCGTTGAGCTGCACGACGGCCCGCCGCCCCTTGGCCGCCACGCGGGCGCGCGCCCGCTCGGCGAACTCCTCGACCCGGGCGCGGTACAGCGCCAGGTCGAGGTCGGGGTATTCCTCGCGGGCGATCCGCAAGGCCCCTTCGAACACGTCCGGCTGATCCACCGCCCGGGATTGTAACAAAACTTCCAGGAAGATTTGTTACACCTGGGCAAGGCGGTTCACACACCCTTCACTTCCCGAGCGCGCGGCGGTATTGGCAAGCGTTTTGCTTCGCTTGCCTCCATGAATCGAAGCGAATCGCTGAAAGCGCTCCTGAACGGCGGGCGGCCGGTGCTCGCCATGGGGGCCCATAATGGCCTCACCGCGCGGCTGGCGGAGGAGGCGGGGTTCGACGCGCTCTGGGCGTCCGGGTTCGAGATCTCCGCCTCGCACGCCGTTCCGGACGCGAACATCCTGACCATGTCGGAGTCGCTCCAGGCCGCGCGCGACATCCACGAGGCGACGACTCTCCCCGTCATCGCCGACTGCGACAACGGCTACGGGAACGCGATCAATGTCAAGCGCACCGTCCAGGACTACGAACGGGCCGGCATCGCCGCGGTCTGCATCGAAGACAACGACTTTCCCAAGCGCTGCAGCTTCTACTCGGGGGTCCGGCGCGCGCTCGTCTCGATCGGAGAGCATGCCGGAAAGGTCCGCGCCGCCGTCCAGGCCCGCACCGACCCGAACTTCCTGGTCGTCGCGCGGACGGAAGCGCTCATCGCCGGGCTCGGAATGGACGAGGCCCTCGCCCGGGCCCGCGCGTACGCGGCGGCGGGCGCCGACGCGATCCTCGTCCATTCGAAGGCGAAGGAGCCGGACGAGATCCTGGAGTTCGGGCGCCAGTGGGACTTGTCCCGAGCGGAGTCGAGGGACCTCCGCGTCCCGCTGGTGGCGGTGCCGACGACGTACAAGCGCGCGACCGCGCGCGAGCTGTACGCGGTCGGCTACAAGATCGTGATCTATGCCAACCAGGCGTTGCGGGCGTCGGTCCGCGCGATCCGGGAGACGCTCTCCGTCCTGCGCGTTGCGGAATGCGCCGCCGCCGTGGACGGCCTGATCGTCCCGATGGACGAGATCCACCGGCTGGTCGGCGTCTCCCGGATCCAGGAGGACGAGAAGGTCTACCTGCCGCGGGACGGCCCGCGCGCGGTGGTCCTCGCGGCGGGCGAGGACCCCCTGGGACCGAAGTGCATGCTTCAGGTTCGTGGACGCACGATCCTCGCGCGGCAGGTGGAGGCGCTGCGCGGGTGCGGGGTCGGAGAAATCTTCGTCGTGCGGGGGCATGCCAAGGATAGGGTCCAGCACCCGGAGGTAGTGACGGTGGACAACGACGCCTACCGGACGACGGGGGAGCTCGGATCGCTGGCGTGCGCCCCGCCCGGCGGAGGTCGGACGGTCGTGCTGTACGGCGACGTCCTCTTCGACCCCGCCCTGGTCCACAAGCTTCTGGCCTGCCGGGCGGATTTCGCGGTCCTCGTGGACCGCGAGATCCGGCCCGGAGGCGACTGGGTGGTGGACACGACGGATTTCCTTTCGGAAGGGGACCTCGTGCGCTTCACGGCCGAGGCGTCGGAGGCGAAGGGCGAGTTCACGGGAATGATGTCGATTTCGCCGCGCGGGGAGGCGCTCCTGCGCGCCCTCCCGGCGACCTTCTCGGTCCCGCAGGCGCTCCAGGCGCTGGCGGAGAAGGGCGAGCGCGTGGCGGTGGTGGAAACGTTCAAGGGCTGGATGGATGTCGACACGCTTGAAGACTACGAGCGGGCCCGGCACTACGAGCCGCGCGCGTCCGTTCCTCGACACGCTGGATAGGGCGGGCTACCGCTTCCATGCGGGCGTCCCCTGCTCGCTCCTCAAGAACGCCTTCGCGCTTCTCGAAGGGCGGCGGGACTTCGTCGCGGCGGTGCGGGAGGACGTGGCGCTCGGCCTGGCGGCGGGCGCGGCCCTGGCGGGGAAGAAGGCCGCGGTCTGGATGCAGAATTCGGGCCTGGGCGTCTCCCTGAATGCCCTCGCATCGCTCCACCTGCTCTACGAAATCCCGGTCCTCATGATGGTGAGCTGGCGAGGCTGCGGGATCGACGCGCCCGAGCACGTCCTCTCGGGCCGGATCACGCCGGACCTCCTGAGGCTGCTGGGCGTGCCGTTCTGGGAGGCGGACCCGGAACGGATCGAAGCCCAGGCGCTGGAGGCCGACCTCGAGATGGAGCGGGTGCGCCGGCCGGTCGCGCTCCTGGTGAGGAAGGGGATCCTGTGAAAAGTCTCGACGCCCTCAAGGTCCTGGCGGAGCACCTGGGGAACGCGCTCGTCGTTTCCTGCAACGGCTACCCGTCGCGAGAGCTCTACCTTCTCGCGGACCGGCCGCAGAACTTCTACATGATCGGCTCGATGGGGCTGGCGGGGCCGATCGGGGCGGGTGTCGCGCTCTCCCGGCCGGGCCGGCGGGTCGCGGTCTTCGACGGCGACGGGAACGTGCTCATGGCCCTGGGCGCGTTGGCGAACGTCGGCGCCGCGCGGCCCGGCAACTTCATCCACGTCGTCCTCGACAACGGGGCGTACGCGTCGACCGGGTCGCAGAAGACCGTCTCGCCGGACGTGCCGATCGAGAAGGTGGCCGAGGCGTGCGGCTACCGGTTCGTGCGCCGGGTTCGGGACGTGGCGGCGCTCCTTGTGGCGTGGCGGGAGGCGCTCGAACGCGAGGGCCCTTCCTGCCTGCTCGTGGAAGTGGACGCCTCGACCGGCGAGGGCCTGCCGCGCGTGGAGATCGAGCCGCCCGCGATCGCGCGGCGTTTTCGGGAGGCTGTATGATCTTGCTCAACCCCGGACCCGTCAATACGTCGCCACGCGTGCGAGAGGCGCAGCTCGCGGGCGAGCAGTGCCATCGCGAGCCGGAGTTCCTGGCCGTCCAGGAGCAGGCCCGCGGGCTGCTGCGCGAGCTCTTCGCGCCCGACCACGAGGCGCTCCTCCTCACCGGTTCCGGCACGGCGGCCGTCGAGGCCGCGGTCTCGAGCTGCGTGCCGCCGCGCGGGCGCCTCATGGTGCTGGTCAACGGCGTTTACGGCCGCCGGATGGCGGACATGGCCCGCGCCTACGGGATCGAGGTGGTCGAAAAGCGGGGCCCCTGGAACGAGCCGATCGAGCCGGAGGCCTGCGATTGCGACTTCGTCGGGACGGTCCTGCACGAGACGACGACCGGCGTCCTCAACCGGGTGCGCGACATCGGGACGCCCATCCTTCTCGACGCGATCAGCGCGGTCGGGGGGGAAGAGCTGCCGGATGCCGACGTCATCGTCGGCTCGGCGAACAAGTGCATCCAGGGGGTCCCGGGCGTGTCGTTCGTGCTCGCGCGGGAGCGCCACCTGCGCCACCCGCCGCGGAACTATTACCTGCACCTGGCCCGCTACCGCGAAGGCGTGCCGTTCACGCCGGCGGTCCCGGCGACCCTGGCGCTCCGCGAGGCGCTCCTCGAGCTCAGGGAGGAGACCGTCGCGGGGCGGATCGACCGCTACCGGCGCGCGGCGGCGCTCCTCCGCGACGGCTTCGAGCGGATGGGCCTGCGCTTCTACCTGAAACCCGAGGTGCGGTCCAACACGTTGACGACCCTCCATCTGCCCACGGATTACGAGTTGCTCCACGAGCGGCTGAAGGCCGAAGGGTTCGTGATCTACAAGGGCCTCATGGAAGGCGTCTTCCGCGTGGCGAACATGGGATGGATCGAGCCGCGGGAGCTGCTGCGGTTTCTCAAGGTGCTGGAGGAGACCGTATGCGCGCGGTCCTGCTAGCGGCGGGGAGGGGGCGGCGTCTGGGACGCGACGTGCCCAAGTGCCTCCTCGAAGTGGGCGGGAAGACGCTCCTGCGGCGCCACCTGGAGGCGCTGCGCGGCTTCGACGTCACGGTGGTCGTGGGCTACCGGAAGGAGATGGTCCTGGAGCATCTCCCGCGCGGGGTGGAGGTGCGCGTGAATTCCGACTACGCGAAGGGCAGCCTCCTTTCGCTCGCGTGCGGCCTCTCGGACGAGGAAGGGGTGATCATGGACGCGGACGTGGTCTACGACCCGGAGCTGCTGCGCCGGCTCGCGCGGGCGAAGGATCCGGTCGCGTTCCTCCTCGACCCGCGGAGCCGGTTCACGGGGGAGGAGATGATGCTGGGCGTGCGGGGGCGCCGCGTGCTCGAGGTCGGCCGGGGGCTGACCGGCGACTTCGACCTCGTCGGAGAAACGGTAGGGTTCACGAAGGTCTCTTGCATCCCGGAGCTGCGGCACGTGATCGCTCAGGTGGCGGACCCGGGCACCGAGTACGAGGAGGCGCTCAACCGTCTCGTCAAGCGCGTGCCGGCGGGCTTCGTGCTCGTGGACCGGCCGTGGATGGAGATCGACTTTCCGGAGGACCTGGCGCGTGCGGTGGAAATGTACCGATGAGGTCGCCGACGCGTTCCTCCACCGTCCGGTGGCGGGCCTGATCGTCGGCGCGCTGCGGCACACCCGGGTCACTCCCAATCACCTGACGCTGCTCTCGATGGGGCTGGGCGTGTGCGCGGGCGAGTACCTGGCGCAGGGTCACCCGGCGGCGGGAGCGCTCATCCTCGCCCACCTCGTCCTCGATTGCGCCGACGGGCAGCTGGCCCGGATTCGCGGGCCGTCGCGTCTGGGCCGGATCCTGGACGGCCTGTCGGACAACGTGGCGGGGGTCGCGATTTACTTGGGGCTCCTGGCGTCGGGCGTCTCGTTGCCGGTCGCGGGGGTGTGCGGGG
>Ga0187892_10002089_pt1 | contig 41964 bp, 32 predicted proteins | sample MA1701073metaG_FD_139345 | JGI IMG/M metagenome (GOLD analysis project Ga0187892, IMG submission 139345) | Bio-ooze microbial communities from a basaltic lava cave in the Kipuka Kanohina Cave System on the Island of Hawaii, USA - MA170107-3 metaG ... | reverse complement strand
GAGAAGGTGTTGCAGGAGAGGACGTAGATGTAAATCCGATCTCAACCATCTTAGGCTGACTCCTTAGTCGCCGACTTGGTGACCCGCAGTTGCTCCCGCACTAATCAATCGCGGATTTCGGGAGCCTCTTTTGGCGCATGAGAAACTGTCCGCTAAGCCACACTAAATAGGACTAATACTGTTAGTGTGGTGGTCCTGGAGTTTCGTGGATCGTCCAATGAATTGAGTGTAGAAATCACGTCATTCAAGCTAAGACATCACCCCGAGGGTTACGGGCTGTCCGAGCGCCGGCCGCCTATCGTACCTCTGCCAATTTTCGGAACGGCGACTGCAATCCGCGACGCGGATTCTCATGCGAACGAAACGCGTCTGGGCGTTTTAAGACGGCCTGGTATTCAGCCAGTGCTTCGCGCCGATTGCCAGAGAGATCGAGTGCTTGAGCCGCACGCAAACGTGCGAGCGTAGCGAGATTTGATTCACCGCCAGCTTGAGTCGTCGCTGAGAGAAACTCTTCAGCCACCCGCGCAAACTCTTCGGAAGCCAGAAGAACTTCACCATAGCGGAAATGTATCAGGTCGGTCGCGCGCCGCGCGCCTTCATTTGCTGGAGCACGTTCGTTAAGGAGCGACTCAAATATCAAATAGGTTTCACGCACCTTCGCGTTCGCAACTGACGCGGGAAGTCCCTTGCGCCGCATGTTGCTTGCTTCAGCAACAATCACGTCTGCGGTTTGCAGTTTGAAGATGTAGTTTCGAGGATATTTAGCTGCGAGCTCTCGCGTGACCGCCAGCGCCTCAGGCCAACGCTTCTCTCGTTTGTACAGATCAATTAGTAACGTTCGCGCAATATCACGCGCCCAACGTCCTTCCTTGGCCACCCGCTCGAGCATTTCCAGACCGCGCTTCTTTGAACCGTGCACACCACCAATCCTGGCTATTATCCTGAGCGGGAAGGGAAGTGAACCAACGATGTAGTTAGACAGGCGCTTAGCTTAGTAACACGCGGCAAGAGGAGTTGCAAGAGGCGATCTGTTTTATTCTGGTAACTGAGTGGAGTGCAAGAATCGTTCCGAGGCTAACGGTTCAACCAACTCTGATGGTTGATGTCACAGCGAGCAACTCTTCTGGGATGGACGCGTCGGATCACTTGAAGAGCAAGCAAAACAGCCCCTGACGAATCAGTTTGAGATGGGAATGGACAACTACAAAGCAGTTGTGGCGCGCATGGCGAGGGTACCCGCTTATCGGAGAGCATTTCGATTGGCCTTTAAGAACGAGGGCATCACGATCGACACGATTGCGAAAGCAATTGCTTCCTTCGAACGCACGCAGCTCTCAGCCAATTCCCCATTTGATCGCTTCATTGCCGGTGATTCATCCGCGATAACGGAAGCACAGAAGCGTGGATGGGAGTTGTTCAGTGGCAAAGCCAAGTGTATCGAATGTCACACCTACGAACTGAGCCCCAGCTCGTCGTAGCTTATGATCTTCGTGTGTTCGACATTTGCGCCCACTGTCTCAGTCCCTCCGGCGTAGCTCTCCCGAAGTCGGCCCTTTCCATTAGTCGCACTGTCGTATGTAGCGCGTGATGTCGGGATTGATTCCGGAAGTGTCGGAGTAGTCAACGGAGGCGCGTGCCACTAGTCTGATTTCCGAAACTCATCAGGAGACTACTCACGAGAAGCGGAACTCACCTGTTTTAACGAGGTGAAGAAGCGATCCACGAAACCACACTAAACAACACGAATACCGTTTCGTGCAATTCAGTGAAGGTCGCTTAATTTTCGAATTGGAGACATCAGCCCACGACGCGCATTCTCATGCGAACGAAACACGTCCGGGCGTTTCAAGATGGCCTGGTATTCAGCCAGTGCTTCGCGCCGGTTGCCAGAGAGATCCAGCGCCTGAGCGGCTCGCAGTCGTGCGAGCGTAGCGAGGTTTGATTCACCGCCGGCTCGAGTCGTCGCGGAGAGAAACTCTTCAGCAGCCCGCGCAAACTCTTCGGAAGCCAGAAGAACTTCACCATAGCGGAAATGTATCAAGTCGGCCGCGCGGCGCGCGCCGGCATTTGCCGGATCTCGATCGCTAAGGAGCGATTCAAATATCGAATAAGCTTCACGCACTCTTGCGTTGGCTGCTGATGCGGGAAGTCCCTTACGTCGCATGTTGCTTGCTTCAGCAACAATCACGTCTGCGGTTTGCAGTTTGAAGATGTAGTTTCGAGGATATTTAGCTGCGAGCTCTCGCGTGACCGCCAGCGCCTCAGGCCAACGCTTCTCGCGTTTGTACAGATCAATCAGCAGCGTTCGCGCAATATCGCGCGCCCAACGTCCTTCCTTTGCCACCCGCTCGAGCATTTCAAGACCGCGCTTCTTTGAACCGTGCACACCACCAATCCTGGCTATTACCTTGAGCGGGAAGGGAAGTGAACCAACGATGTAGTTAGACATCCCGATAGTGAGTTCCGCATCGTGTAGGTTCGGATCCAGCTTGAGTACGTCCTTGTGTCGATCTACGGCGCGTGAGCTGTCTACCAGAGCCGCTCGATACTTCTGTTCTACCGCGGCGGTGAAAACTGCGTTCAGTCCGTCGGTGGCGCCCAGAAAGTAAAGCGCCTCCACGTCCTGGGGATCTTGTCGCAGACGGGCTTCGGCAAGAGATCTGGCGGTCCGCGTCCACCTTCGAAACATCTCAAGTGTGCGTGGATCGACTTTGTCGACTCGGTTGGAAAGTGAGTCAGTGTTGTAGAGCGACGCCTGAAGCTGGCGTGAACGATTCAGCTCCTCAACCCAAAGAGTGGCGGCAAGACACTGTGGACCAGCTGGATGATCCGGAAACAGTCGCACCATCTCATTGAATGATTGGCGCGCGCCTTCGTAGTCGAGGTTGTAAAGCGCTTCGTATCCTTGCGCTCGCAATTGGTCGAGTCGCGCGTGACCAGTAGCGATCTGATGAGCCTCGCCTTCAGATTGTCCTAAGGCAGGCGCGAACATGAGACCGACAGCCATGAGCACGCATAGCACATGGAGGATCCTCCGGTAGGATCCCCCGAAACTCACTGCCAATACAAATCTCAGCATACAGGCCCAATTAGGCCTCAACGGACGACTGCGACTAGCTGTTGATATGACAGTTAGGAAAGCGTCACACGCCTCATCTCCCCACTCGTGCTGACTCCTAACATCATCATGCGGCGCCCTGTTCTGAAAGCTGCAGGGTTCCCGAGAGCAGGTTCGGAATGAACGAATCTATTTTGCCAATAAGTGCCAAGCGCAGGGTCTGGACTCGCCGGCAAATTCACTTTCTCAGCCGCACGGTAATTTGCTCCGTTGTCGTCGCTTCCATCGGTACGCTTTTCTTCGAGCCGCAGAATCTCGTTCTTTACACATGTGACGTTCTCTTACGAACGTATTTGATCTTCGTTGGCACGGTCATGGCTCATGAGGGTGTTCACGGGCAGCTAGGCCGCACTAAAGCGGCAAACTTTTGGTGGGGACGTCTCGCACTTCTGCCAAGCATGGTTCCTTTCACAAACTTTCGTAAGACGCATCACCTCCATCACACCTTCACGAATATTCCTGATCAGGATCCTGATCACTTCATGAAGTCGCGCAACGTGATCGAGATTGTGCTTCGCGCCGTGGCAATGCCCCATCAATGGTTCTTTTGGTTGCGTAGACACGATCGGATGGGGCGGGAGGACTTGAAAGAACTGGCCGCAAATTACCTTGCGATATTCGTGGTGCACGGCTATCTGCTTTACCTTGTCGGACCCGCTCGTCTGGTATGGGGGTTGGCTCCGGCGTTGGTTCTCGTATCCGTGCTGCTTTGGTATCCATTCGCTGTACAAACTCACGAAGGCTTTTCGATCGGTACAGACGAACTGCGCTCCCACAATTACTACGGCCGCTTCATGTACTGGTTTTCGTTTGGCCTGGCGATTCATCGTCAACATCACCTCCAACCCAAACTATCGTGGATCGAATTGCGCGACTACGTGGAGGACGCTCCGTCAGGTTTAAGGAGACGGTTTCTACCCCAGCGAGACATTCGTCGGGAGGTCGAAGGAGAGTATGACTTCCACAGAGCTCACTAAAGGGAGTCTGTCAACGATAGATTTTGTAATTTTGGTCGCTGGCACTCCCGAGCGGTCGATGGACTTCGCGCTCGTGCTTCACCTGAAGAGGGCGCCAAGCCTCGAAGCATTACAACGCGGGGCTCGGAGCGCCAGGAATCTCTATCCAACCACAGGCTCGCATATCAAAAACTATCATTGGCGTCGATTCACCGAGCCGGCGGACGGGGTTGAGGTTGCTGCGGCGACCGGCGACGAAAATAGCGCGACAGCAATTGAGGCTTTTCTCAAAACGCCCTTCGATCCACATACACAAATGCCGGTCAGGCAGTTGGTTGTTAGGAGCGAGAGTGGGCGAGTCAGAATAATTTCACGTTTTCACCATACAGCCGCTGACGGTTTAAGCGCAGCCATGTGGCTGGCTCATCAGCTTGGCGTAGCGCGCGGAGAGATTAGTTCCACCACTGACGCAAATGTTTTTCACGCGCTCGCTATCAATACTCATCCGTCACCGGTAAAGCGAAGCCGGTATGCGTTCGATCGTGGATCGGATCGCTTATGGACGTCGGGACCTGGCTCCTCGGGGCACAGACGTTGGGTCACCATCGATATTCCAATGTCTGACTTGCGCAGACGTTGCGCTCGTCTCGGAGGATTTAGTTACAACGACTTGCTTGCCACGTGCGCTCTGGAGACGTTTTCTCTTTGGAACCGTGAGCACTGTGGCAGCAGGGAACAACGTGTTTCGCTGTGGCTTCCCGTCAACATCCGAAGTAAAGCCTGTGCAGACTTCGGCAATGGCAGCAGCCGCGTGCGCCTTTACGCGACGGATGCGCGACCTGCGTCACTGTCGGAAAAGTGTCGGGAGATTCGTCAACAGATCTCATGGTCGATGGATCACGGAGAATGGTCGGTTCCCACCGGTACGCGATTAAGTCGTTTGCCTCCAGCCGCAAAGGCGACCTTGTTGCGCTGGTATCTCCATCGCCCCGGCGTTGACATGGCAACAGGTGTGTTCTCGCATGTAGACAGATTGCCTCCATTCGAACATGACGCGTGGGACGATTTGGAAAAGGTCGAGTGCATCGGCCAACTGCATGCGCGCCACAGCCTGTCCATCAATGGATTTACCAGGAGCGGTCAAACCTGGCTCACCTTCACCTACGACCCCGGTCTGCTTTCATTCGAGGATGTCCAACGGATCCAGGAAATCTATCAGGACCAAATTGCCCAAGCGCGCCGTGAGCTGGTATGAGGGCTGCCATAAACGACTTGCTGCGGTGTCTGATTGGGCTTGGCATCCTGTTTCTGGGCCCAATGTTTTCAATTGCCGAACGAATCAAACTTTGCACGTTTTTCTGGAATCAGATGTGCCTGCGAAGACGGTACGGAATCAATGAAGCCACGCCGTTACTGACGTACAGTCCCGAACTTGAACAGAGCATCGATGAGGTTTTCCACGAAGCCGGGGGACGGTTTGCACTTACCTCGGGCTCCACCAGCCGGCCCAAACGGATTCTCTATTCAAAGAGACGTCTGCGGAGGGTCAAAAGAGCCTTCACGGAGATGTTTGTTCGCTGTTGAACCACACCGATCAACTTCGCTCCAGTGAAACTCGTGAGCTGGGATATTGATGGGACTCTCTATTCCATCAGGAGATTGAAATTTGAGCTTCTCATAAGGCTCCTCCGGGAATCAGTGGCAGGTCGAGGATCTGTCGCTATCAAGGAGCTGGCAGCTTTGTGGCGCTTTCGGAGGAGGATTGAGACCAAAAGATCAGCCGGCGGACGACTCGACGACATTCAGCCGAAGTGGAGTCGAGAGATGCTCCTGGAGATTGAGTCGCGCTGGTATGGTAATGCGATCCAGCGGGTTAACTTAAGGCCTGGCGTCAAACATCTGATCGATTTCTTCGGCACAAGTAACGTACCTCAAGTGGTAGTTACCGACTACGTGGGCGCCTATAAGCTCGCTGCCCTTGAACTGTCCGTTTGCTTTTCAGCTGTGTATGAAGGAGAGAGTTTTGGATTTGCTAAGCCGAGTCCTAAGGCTTTTGAACAGATTGCTGGCGACTTCGGATTGCCTTTGGAAAGTATTTTGCACATTGGTGATCGGGTCGACACGGATGGGGCCGCGGCTCGAGCGGCAGGCAGCCAGTGTCTAATCCTTGGTCGTGATTTTCAGAGCTTCGACTCACTTCTAAAGCTATTTCCCTCACCACGCCGCATCCATTCGCCACCGCTCGTGATACGGATGTGCCTTTCCAGCCCTACTTTCCGTAGGGCCCGGTGCGCGAACAATATTCTTCGCGTAAGATTGGGCCGCTCCAAGCGTTGCTTGATGAAGCAATCATGGCGTTCGAGGGGAACTACAGCCGGTGACGCTACGGTCCGCTGTCCAGTTACCTAAATCTCCAGACGCGAGGCCACATACATGAATCTGGGCACGATTTATTTCTTATTCTTTTCGTCAAAAATCATCGGCTCCCATAGCTCGACCTTGTTCTTGTCCGGATCCATGATCCATGCAAATTTTCCGTTTTCGTGCGATTCCGGCCCCGATACGATCTCGACGCCGTTCTGCTTTAGCTGATCGAGCAATTCGTCCAAATTATCAACTCGGTAGTTGATCATAAAGGAAGACTCGCTCGGGCTGAACCATTTGGTGTCGTTGTCCGCTGGGTTCCATACCGTGAGGCCGCCGTCCTCGGCCTTATCGTCAGGCCATCTCAATATCGCACCGCCCCAATTCTCAAGATTGAGGCCGAGATTCTTCTGATACCAGGACGCCAGTTCGCCGCCCTTGTTCCGACTCTTAAAAAATACCCCGCCAATTCCCGTAATTTTCGCCATACACTTTCCTCCTGTCGATTTGCTTCACCTAAACTCCATCCAGCTTTGCCTCGCCTGCCCGCATCTCGGTTATACCCGCATCTCCGTTATAGAGGTACTACTGGCACCGCGCAGTCTAGGTCATATTCTTCCCACCCCATTTCGGCTGGCGCCACAATTGGAGCGGAGTGACATCGGGGTTGTCCTACAGGGATATTTTTAACCGTGAGAGATGGTTGACCTTTTGCTTCGTCCAAACCCCACCGCCATCCCTGTTGCTTATGGCTTGCACCCACAACAATAAGGCCAACTGAGTACGCTACGCAGAGAAAAACTAGAGGAATCCAAATTAGGCCACTACCCGAGAATTCGTGCTACATCCATATTGACGCGACAGGTACGATGGAGTAAAGTGCGCGACGTAATTCTCAAATTGTTTTCGTTTACGTGCGACTCACACCCTTGCCAGCCTCACGTCAACGATTCTGAAATCAAAACGAGATTGTCTGCCGAGCACGCATCTTTCTCATCGTAACGCGCACAGTGTGGCGAGCAATGGACAGACCGTTCCTCGCATGAACTAAATACAAAACAAAAAGCTCCGACCTCAATCAACACGCTTCGAGACTAGAAATGCATTTGCCTGATTCATATTGATATCGGACAGCGCAGTCCCGTGGAGAATCATCCCGTGAATCCGTAACAACTGCTCTTACGAGCCTCTCAATAGCGCAAGAGCAGCGCACATTTCCAGCCGCAGGTCTATTTCTACAACTGGGCGATTGCGATTCAAAGGAGGAAAGGAACCGTGAAAAACGATAAAGAGCACACGGAAAAAAAGTACGGAGAGCATGGCAAAGATAAGGGAAAAGGACAGCTCGCAGATGATCATAAGACACATCGACGGCTCCTTCGTTTTCTCAACGCGGCGCGAACGCCTGAAGATCTCGTGTATGCGCCATTGAATGAAATCAAGGCGGAAGAACAGCAAACGCTGAAGCGTCCCGATGTTGATGAGCCGGGACAAGAAAAGCCCCGCAAGAAGCTTATTGAGTTCGACGAAGCGCGCGGCATCCTGGAAGGACGCAACCGGATCGGTCCTTTATATGGTTTCGTTCACCTCGATTATCTGAAGGAAATCGGGCTGCGTGACAGGTTTGCGAAATACTTGGAAGTCCTGTCAATGCACCTCAGCAGTGCTATCTACGGCGAGTGGAGTGATGCAGGTCCGATCGAAGACCCCAACACCAACGCGGCCATCACCGTCGTCCACGCCGCGATGCTGCGCACCGGCTGGGTGATGTTCATCGAGAAGGCGTGCACCATCCCTGTGTTGTCGAGGACGCCCATCTGGAACCGGGCAACGAACGAGATCCGGCTGCCTGCGACTCCAACCGACAACCTGTACTGCTCCGGACATTCGTTCCTCTCGGACGGTAAGCTGCTGGTTGTTGGGGGCGGAGGCGAGAACGGCCAAACACCGAATCCGAATATGGGATGGAAGTTCGACCCAGTGAACGGCCCGGCTGGAACATGGGAACCTACCCGGGACTCTTCGAATAATCGGACATACATGAATCGTAACCGATGGTATCCCACTGTTGTGACATTGGGAGATGAGCCCGGGCGCGCGCTAATTGCTTCCGGTTTTCCATCCGAGATGGAAATCTACTCTGAGAGTTCGGGCACATACTCTCTTGTCACAGCGAATGGTGGAGATCGAGCCTTCTCCCAGCTTTATCCGGGCCTGCATCTGTTGCCTGGAGGAGAGATCTTTTATGCGCCGGTAGGTTTTGGCAGCGCGGCGGGCGAGCAGTCCGGGTATTTTGATTTTGATCCCATGAATAACCTGGCTGGCCAATGGACTGATCTAGGACTGAATGATCGCAACAAGGGAATGTCAGTCCTCCTGTTAAGTCCGACATTTCCGTTTGCGCAAGTGATGGTAGTGGGCGGCGGAAGCTCCGGCAGAAGCAGGACCTATCAAACTATCAATCTTTCAACTCTGTCCCCGACGTGGGGGCCTGACCTAAATCTACCGATGGCATCGGGACAGGCGCAACCAACCTCTCGCATAAATGTAAATGTCGTCCTGCTTCCGGACAGCACCGTCTTCGTATCTGGCGGTGCCGCGGCGGGTGAACCTTGCTGGCTTTATAACCCAGCGACGAACTCCTGGTCTGAAATGGACGAAGCCCCGCGCGCTCGAGCATATCATTCGCACGCGATATTGCTGCCCACTGGCGAGGTAATGTCCTGCGGCCAGACCAGCAACGTAATCGACATTTTCACTCCACCCTATTTGTTCAAGGGAGCACGGCCCGTGATCGATGCAGTACCCGGCCTGGTACATCATGGGCAGACCTTCACGATCGACACTGCGCAAGCATCTGACATCACGAAGGTGGTACTCGTTCGACCGATGGCGCCAACTCACAACACGGATACAGAGCAACGAGTCATTCAACTAATCTTCAACCCGACAGGGGCCAATGCGTTGTCGGCGACCGCGCCTAACGGATGGCATCCGCACGCCACCGCGCCCCGCGGTTACTACATGCTTTTCATCATCAACAACAATGGAGTGCCCTCCGAGGCAAAGTTCATTCAACTGCACTGAATACTTAGGAGCGCGAAACCTTCGCGCCACTACGGTTTCAATTAGAACTTGGAAGGAGAACGAATATGGCAAATACGACTCAGAATAAACAACCGAGGATTGATGTCAAAGTACATCGGCGCATTCTTCGTTTCTTAAACGCCGCACGTAGACCTGGAGACCTCTTGCAGCCGCCAAGACGGGAGATTCCACTCCACGATGACAGGCTGATGAAGGGTCTCCATGAGGATGAGTCGGTAAAGGAGTCGAAGCGGATAAGTCTCTTTGACAAGGAGTTGGCGAAGCATGTGCTCCACGAGAGAGAAAAAATAAGTCCGATATATGGCTTTCAACACATTAGGCAGCTCTTGGAAATAAGGGGTTTTGATGCACACTTTTTCGGTCACCTGACGACGGCGTTTAGCGCGGCGGTTTACGGGGAATGGGAGACCATCTATGAGGGTCTTACGCCTGACAGAACACCCAGGCGAGTGTATCATGCGGCACTACTGCATACTGGTCGGGTGCTGTTTCTTCCTCAGGCTTGGCAAACGGACACTGTACTTTGGAACCCTGAAGACGCCGACCCTACGACAGCATTTGAGGTGCGCGACGCAGCGACTACCGGTCTGGGTAATAGCATTGTATGCAGCGGACACTCTTTTCTCTCCGATGGTAGGCTTCTGGCCGCAGGTGGAAATTCCGTCGGCAGTAACAAGGCTTGGAAGTTCGATCCCGTCGCAAAGACTTGGGCGCAAACTGCCGGTAACATGGTGTCTGGACGTTGGTATCCCACGCTCGTGACCCTTGGAGATGACTCTGGGCGCGTTCTGGTTGTAGACGGATCTCTATCTAACGGCGCGGCAGCAGTTACGGCAGTGGAGATTTACTCTGAATCTTCGGATTCCTTCGTTCGTGTGTTTGGTCCATTGGGCGGCCCTGGTGATACGAGTGCCGATCGAGGGTTTAATTGGCTCTATCCGGGACTGCATCTACTTCCAAACGGGCAAATCTTTCACACCAAGGTGGGCGATAGACACGTCGGTAGTGACGAAACCGCCGTGTTCTCGTTTTCCGACCTCGATCAGGGTGCGTGGACAAACTTGACGGCCGCCGCGTCGGGTCCCGACCGGTACAAAGGAATGTCAGCACAGTTGTTGAGAAAAGAAACCGCCGATCCAGACCGCATCGTGGTGGTTGGGGGTGGCGATCTCGCAACTCAGGCAACGATTGGGATCATCGAGAGTCCACCTACGGCGGCGTCAACCTGGCTTACCGGCACGTTTCCCGACAGCCTGCCACGGGAGGATGTCCATGTAGTCGTTCTTCCCGATACTACAGTATTCATCTGCGGTGGTCGGCCACCAGCCATTCCTGCGACAGCAGCCGGCGGCGGGGCCTGTTGGATTTACGACCCTTCAGGAGGTGTGGGCGCAGGTGCTTTTTCGGAAATGGATGAGCTGGAATATGAAAGAAGACATCACGCCGTGGCACTATTGCTACCCAGTGCTAAGGTGATGGTCACGGGGGGCGGGGCTGACCCTGGCCTTCCCTCTGACGTTGACCAAACGATTGAAGTCTTTAGCCCTCCATATCTATTCAACCCGGATGGGAGCCTTGCCACCCGTCCCGCCATTACTTCATTTCCTGATCCTGATGCAGGTGAGATCGTTCTTCATGGCTCGACCTTTGAAGTGGGTACAGCCAACCCTGGTGACATCGAAAATGTGGTTCTGGTACGCCCGATGGCCGTGACTCACTCGACTGATACTGAGCAACGGGTCATACAACTGTCGTTCACCGCAGGGCCGACCACCCTAAGTGTTACGGCGCCGGACGCTAGAGTCTATCCGTATGGAGCGGGTGGCGGTCATACTCATGCGATAGCCGGGCGGGGATATTACATGCTGTTCATTCTGCACAGAAATGCTCTGAACATGAAGCTCGTGCCGTCCACAGCGAGGTTCATCCGTTTGGTATAGATAAGGGCAATGACGCCGGAAGGCTATTGGGGGAACTGTCATGACTCAGACGAAACAACCGAAGATTGAAGTTAAAGTCGATCGACAGATTGATGAAAGGGTTAAGTCTGGCCCGTTGAAAGCTGCCAAGCTGACGACCTTCATCGCGCTAGGTTGCGTGATGCTCGGTAGTCTCGTGGGATGTCCCAAGTCCAAGAGTGCGTTGACATCGGGTACTCTGACATCAATCAAAGATACGACCTTGTATGAAGATGCGACCGGCGCGCTGAGCAACGGGGCCGGACAGCATATGTTCGCGGGCACTAAGGGCGCCGGGCACTCTGTACGTGGGCTGGTCGCGTTCGACGTTCCGGGCAAGGTGCCAGCAGGAATGACCCTCACAGCCGTCAAGTTGCGACTCAATTTGTCGAGAGCCAGTTCGGTTTCCGGCCAAACGATCGGACTTCACCGCGTGCTTGCCGATTGGGGTGAAGGCAGCACGGTCGCATCGGGTGGCGGAGGTGGCGGAGGGCCAGCGTCCACAGGTGGCGCGACATGGCTGCACAGATTCTTCTCCGACAAGTTGTGGAGTAGTCCGGGCGGGGATTTTGAAGCCACATCGAGCGCTTCTATCTCAGTAGCAGGCCTTGGTGCCTACGAATGGGGATCGACGGACCAGATGGTTGCCGATGTAAAGATGTGGCTCGACGATCCATCCTCCAATTATGGCTGGTTGCTGCGGAGCAACGACAACGCGACCATAGTCAAGCGATTTGATACCCGAGAGAACGCGAGCGAAGCCAATCGACCGACGTTGATCCTCACGTTCGCTCAGGTGGGACCCACTAAGAAATAGCATGTCTGTCGCTCCCAATTAAAAGGAGTACGTTATGACGACACAAATCGGAATGACCCCTTCAGACCCTTATGTAACTCCAAGCGGAGGCACGTATACTGGCACTCCTGGGTCGGCCGTATTTGAGATAACCCTCACAACCTCTCTGGCCACTGCCATAAGTCCGATCGTCTCCGGCACGACTAACATTCATGCTGAGACTTACAACGGAGCGATCCCCGGCCCCACCTTACGCCTTTTTGTGGGCGACACCGTGATCGTGCGGCTGATCAATAACATGCCGCATGAGACCGGCATTCATTGGCACGGCATTGAACTGGGGAACTCCGCCGATGGAACCGAGGTCACACAGAAGGGCGCGGTCGGCGCGTTTCCGCCTCCACCGGCTCCGGCTCCGGCTGGCGGCACTTACCTCTATAAGTTCAAGCTCATCCGGCCAGGAATTTATTGGTACCACCCCCACCATCACCATTCCACCAACAGAGTGTTCAAGGGGCTGTACGGAATGATTGTCGTCACCGACTCGCACGAGGAGACGCTCGTGGGGAACACGCTCCCAGCTGCGATCGACACAAAACAACTCGTGTTGAGCGACATCACGGTGTGCAAGACCGCGGGAATGAACGACCCCGCGACCTACCCTACGGCGGCGGGGACGGAATGGCTGGGGAGTACTCCGACAATTCAAGCAGGTCCCGCACCAACGACTCCGCAACCAGGCCCCACACCAGTGAATATCTGCGAGCTCCCAACCGCCGTGGACGACCATGGCGATCCTGCTGCCGCCTCCTACGCCGCTGGCGATGTCCCGAGCCTGGAGACGTCGGGCGGGCGCGTAAACGAGGGGCAGACCGTGCTTACTAACGGCGTGAACGTCGGCGGACGCGCCGGTTCACCCGGTGCGCCGGGGGCGTTAGCATCAGGCGCCTTCAAGCTCCCTGTCCGGCCCGGGCAGGGACTCCGTCTGCAAATTGTTAATTGCGCCACCACGAGGTACTTTCGTCTCAGGCTCACGGACGGTGGCGGCAACAAGATAAACTTGGTTCGAGTTGGCGGCGAAGGTGGTCTGCTCGACAGAGCAGTCCTCGAAGGCGGAGTCATCCCCGATCCTCTAAACCCTCTAGACCCCCCTTTCGATACCAAATACAATTCCGGAGAAATCCTGCTTCCACCATCCGTCCGCGCCGACGTCGTCGCAGTCATCCCAAACGCGCCCGGCAGTGTCTTGACCTTATGGACCCGGGACTTCCCACGGCTCTTGGGGGCGCCGGGAGGACCATTCGCGCAGCTTCCGTCCGTGCCGGTGATGCACCTGGAGGTGACCAACGATCCCCTAGAGGCCTATTCAATTACCGGCGGCCCCAACGACGCCAGCGGTACTCCGCTGCGGGCCAAGGTTGGGTTTCCTGGTCCAGCAGTTGCGACCCTTGGTGTACCCAATGGCACACTCCTCAACCCGGCCACTTTCATTCCGTCTAAACCGGGTGACCCGGCCACGTGGGTTCCCCCCGCAATGGTTTCTGAGATTGCGGACATCAAACTTACCTCAGGCACTCCCAGCATCAACGGCATACCGGGACACGACCTTCACGGCCCACCCCCTTACCCCAACACGCCGCACATCGAGTCATCTCGTTACGCAGCCGCAGCAGTAGGCCGCATCCTGGAGCTGACGGTCACGAATATGACCCAGGCGCACCATCCCTTCCATCTGCACGGCTTCTCAATGCAGCCGATCTCGCTCACGCAGGCAGGCAACCCGACCTTTACATGGGGTTATCGCGAGTTCAGAGACAGCATTGATGTGCCGTCCAGCTACAAACTCACATTCAGGATTCTACTTGACGACCGCACGTTCGTTGACGGCCAAACGCTGGGCGGCTGGCTTGGCCGCTGGCTCTTCCACTGCCACATCTTCTTCCACCACCATCGAGGCATGATCAGCGAGTTTGTAGTGACCGGCAACACTAACGGAAAAGAGAGGCCCTATGTCGATGTAGGCGGCTCGTGGGCATACGCTATTTCGGGCGGAACGACCACGCGGAACGGCACCTACTCATCCCTGGACGGGAGTACGCCCATCTCGCTCGAGGCGACTTATGGCCCTGCCGGGGGGCCGGTCATTGGACCCTTGGGAACCGTCGTCCCCGCCAGCGGTCCGGGGGGATCCTGGTCATGGACCAATCCCGTGATTCCCGACGGGATTTATTACGTCTACATTAAGGCAACTGATTCTATCGGTCTTCAAGGTCAGTGCGTTTTCCGGCTCAAGATTGGCGCGCCCGACGATGGCGCTGATGTCGGAGACCCGCACATTCGCACTGTGGACGGGAAGTCCTATGACTTCCAAGCGGTCGGTGAATTCACGCTTCTGCGCGACAGGGACGGCCTGGAGATCCAGACCCGTCAGACGCCCCTTGAGACGGCAAGCCAGATCACCGACAACTACACGGGTCTGACATCAGGTGTGAGCGTGAACACTGCCGTCGCGGCCCGCGTGGGATCGCATAAAATCTCGTATCAACCGGTTGGGGTTGGAGCTAACAGCCAGCTTCAGTTCTTTCTTGACGGAAAACCGAGCGATCTCTCCGCCAGGGGGATCGACCTCGATGGTCATCGCGTGAGTTCGTTCGATGCGAACGGCGAAATGGGTCTTCGCGTCGACTACGCGCACGGCGCTGTTCTCATCGCCACGCCGCGTTTCTGGAACCTCTGGTTCCTGGACATTTGGGTCTCGCATACGCACGCGGACGAGGGAATCATGGGCAGCATCCCGGAAGAAACATGGCTGCCGACTCTACCAAGTGGCGCGACGGTCGGCCCAATGCCGGAAGAATCGCTGCACGAGCGCTACATTACGCTTTACAAGATCTTTGCGGACGCTTGGCGGGTGACTAACAAGTCGAGCTTGTTCACGTATACGCGCGGAACGTCAACCGAAACCTTCACCGACAAGGACTGGCCCGCCGAGCAACCTCCGAGCATTTTGAAGCCACAATTTCAGATTCCCGGATTTCTAACGCCGGTGAATATCCCGGTCGCGGAGGCGGAGGGTTTATGCAAGGGAGTTACGATCGATCACCTAAATGCTAACTGCGTGTTCGACGTGGCAACGACTGGCGACAAGGGCTTTGCTAAAGCTTATCTCTTCCAACAGGATCTGAGGCTTAACGCCAGTGCGGTACAGATCACGGGCGACAAGGCGGAGACTCGTTCCGGCGAACCGCTGGTCGTCACGGCGATCGTTTCACCGTTGACTAACGGCAGGCCAACGCCGACAGGCAGTGTCATATTCTTTGTCAACGGCGCTGTAGCAGGTCCGTCGGTAAAGCTGGACCCAAAAGGCCGAGCGCAGTTTACAACCGATGGCTTAGCCGCCGGTGAACACAAGATTAGCGCAACCTACAGTCCCGATGGGGAATACCACTTCAGCATGAGTCCAAATCTTAATCACACCGTGAAGGCGCGTGAGGGGTACGACGAGGGTAGTACTTCCGGTTGCCAGCGGACGATCTGGATCTGGATTTTGATAATCGTGGTACTGATCGCTATAGCTGTCGGAGTGTACTTCTGTTAACTGAAGTTCCATCACTGAATTGGCCGGCGTGTGGGTGATTGTCGATCCGCCATGGATATGCTGCTAATCGGAGGAGTTCCATATGTCGCAAGAACGTCAGGATTACAAGGGACACCGCATTGAGTTGCGTACGCCCGAACCCGCCAAGGCGGGTGTCCTTGAGATCGAAGCCGAAGCCGCACCTGAAACTGAACTGCTGATTGACGATCAGCCGATTCGGTATGGCCAACTCCCGGACGGGCAGTACTTTTTTCATGATTATGCATACGACTGGCGCGGCGACTTGATGGATCTCGCACGCGGTCTCATCGATTATCGGGAAAGAGCCAGCAAGAGTCGGCCCGTAGCTGACGAGTAGCGGGACCGCGCAGCCGCACCCAAGAAAGGAGAGTGACATGGGGATTCGAAAGAATTTCAGCAACCTCACTGATGAAGAACGCGAGTTGTTCGTCCAAGCACTCTACCATGTCAAGTCAACTGGTTTGGTCGACGAGTTCGCCGAAATGCACGCAAGACACTTTTCCCATGGCATACATCGGAGCTCGCATTTTTTGCCATGGCATCGCGAATTTCTTATCCGCTTCGAGCAGGCACTGCAAGCACACAATCCAGCAGTCACGATCCCTTACTGGGACTCGACGGTTAACACGAGTCCGTCTGATCCACTGTGGAACGACAGATTTCTTGGACAATTCAGCTCGGCTTGGGATCTTCAACGCACGCTCGGCTCGGACACATTGCCCACGTCGCAGCAGGTGGCGACAAATCAAAACCGTGCAACTTATGGGAGCTTCTGGCCGGAATTGGAGCGAGTCATTCACAACGCCCCACACCGATGGGTTGGTGGCGTCATGGCTAGTGCCGCCTCCCCCGATGATCCTATCTTCTATCTGCATCATGGGTGGATCGATCTGCTATGGGTACGGTGGCAGATCAGTCATCCCGACGCACCGTTCGAATCCAGTGGCGCGGGTTTGGGACTAAACGATCCTTTGATGGAGTGGCCGGACCGCACGCCGGCGGACGTGCTGAGCCATCAGGCCCTCGGCTACAACTACGACATCGAAGGCATGTAAACCTCGGTGTCGCTGACCTCAGAGACCACATTCGTGTTTCTCCATTAGCAAGATCTTGTTCCGCGCAGCAATAGTTTTCAAATAAGAAAGTTATCGCCATCGCAAGGGACAGCGCGGTGATTTGCCGGAATCAGAAATTGAACTTTATTGCGAACTGAATCAGCCGTGGGTTGTTACTGGTGGATACGATGCGACCGAAATCGCCGGGACTGCCAGTGATCTTTCCAGTGTTCGGATCGATAGATGTTGACGGTACTGCGGTGAGGTTGCTGATCGGATTGGCGAGGTTTACCTGATTCAATAGATTGAATACCTCGGCGCGGAATTCAAGACACTTCGACTCGCGAATTGGGAACCGCTTGATAACCGAGAAATCCACGTTATTCTGGCGCGGCCCACGCAGAACGTTGCGACCGACATTGCCGAAATCAGTTCCGGTCGCGCCGGCCACTGCACTCCCGTTCGAACTCGGAATTATCATGCCCGTTAACACAACGGGGCGGACAAACGCGAGCGGATTGAAAAAATATCCGGAAGGTATATCGGTGTTGGCGGTCCCAGTTGTTGCACCGGGCGCCCAACTAGGCCTCATGAACGCGTTATTCCCGCCACTCAATCCATAGAATGAGCCCGCGCCGCCGTCGATGATGTCGATCGGCAAGCCAGACATGACTGTGACTATTGCGGCCAGTTGCCAATTGGAGAAGAGCAGCCGTCGTACAGTTGATCGCGCAAAAGCGGGACGTGGCAAGTCCCAAAGAGAGCTCAAGACAAAGCGATGCGTGCGGTCAAAGTCTGATATGCCACGATTGGCGCGGTTATCAAGTTGGTTACCGGCGATATTGATCGTGTCCCTAACGTCGCCGGTGCTGTCGCTGCCGCCGGAAGCATTATCGAGCGACTTTGCATAAGTATACGAAGCAAGGAATTGCAACCCTTTCGAGAGGCGCCTGGTCAAGCTTATCTGTAATGAGTTGTAGGTTGATTGCGCTGTGGACTGAATCTGTAGAAAGCTTCCAACTTCGACGCCTTGATACGGGGCTCGCAGCGCAACATTCGTGGCGGCGGGCGTGTTGGTGGTAATCACTTGACGGGTAACGGCATTGATGACGGGGTTCTGTGGACTGGCAAGTCTGGCCTGATTGATGGCGATGTCGCGGATCAGATTGATTCCGCGCGTGCCCACATAAGCTACTTCCAACAACATATCCCTGCCGAGAGTGTGCTGGAGGCTGGCATTGTAATGTTGTACGTAAGCAGCACGCAGGTCGCGATCGAATATTTGACCTGCCAGAGCGACGCCCCTCACGAAAGTGGGAAATTGATCCCGCGATGGCAACGGGAAAAACGGATCCGCCAAGGGAACGGCAGCGCCGGCTGGACTCCGGCGCACGGTGTACAACGGCGGAGCGTTGATCGCGATGCCGATGTAGGCTGTTGATGGCCGTGAATAGTAAATGCCGTAGCCGCCGCGCACGACCCATCGTCCCGACTGGAGAAGTGAGTAAGCAAAGCCGACCCGCGGAGCGAAGTTGTTTGGATCAACGCCAGCGAGCAGGCGTTTGCTCACGTTCGGAGCCTCCGGCAAATCATATTGATCGATCACATTGCCCGCCTGCACAAATCCACCGGCAGGAGGGCCTACCGGGTTCCCGTTAGCGTCAACCTCCATTCGGGGTTTATAAAGAGACGGATCGAAAGTGGACATTGCGCCACGCGTTTCGTACGGCGGTAGGTCTAACTCGTAACGCAAACCGAGATTGATGGTTAGCCTTTGCGAAAACTTCCAATCATCCTGAAAGAATAAACTGTAATCCGCCGCCCGCAAATTGCGAGTGCCGATGCCGTCTCCGTACACCGAGTTGCCGGCCGAGCCCAGCAGGAAATTGTTGAAGCTCTGAAACGCGATCGTGCCGCGCCGGTTGTTGTTGGCCGCTAAGTCATTTCGGTAATAGATGACCTGCCCGCCAGTGCGGATGCTGTGCCGGCCGCGGATGAGCGAGAGAATGTCAACCAACGTAGTCGAAGACGCGACGCTTTGAGTATCCACGTTTGTACCGGCATTCCCGATTGCCACTGCGTTCGTACCAGTTGGTCCAATCCGAATAAACCCGAGCCCCGGAAAAGCGTTGGCGTTGGCTCTCCTGATGCCAAGATCCGAATCTCTTATCGGGTTTTGCCCGGTCATGTCCCCGCGAATGAAACTGTAGCCCGCGCGGGCTTCGTTGATAGTTCGGGCGCTGAAAATGTGAACATGCTGAATTGAAATCAGCCGATTTTCCTGCTTTTGATCCGCACCAAACCCGGGAACATTTGCGCCGCCGGTGGGAAGCGCGGGGAACTGCGGAGCGTTCGAGAAGAAAAATCTCAGCGCCAGTTGGTTGTTTTCGGTGATGCGGTAGTCAACGTTTGCGTTGAACTGATCCTCACGATAAGTAGACATGGCGGAGCCCGAATAATGGCCGCCAGCCTGCGGCGTGGGAATCACGAATTGACCGTTTGGTAACCTGGCGTTCAAAAGAGCGAGCGCCACCGGGTGGATTGAAGTTGCGGGTGGCGCGGTTGGCGAAGTCCGCGGCCGGAAAGTGGCAAGCAGATTCTGTTGTGATCGGTCATTAGTCAGTCCGGGAGCGATCAGGACGCTGGACGCGAGACTGTTTGGCGATGCGCCGTTACGTTCGCGCGTGCCCTGGTACCCGACGAAGAAGAATAGCCTTTCCGCTTTGATCGGGCCGCCGAGCAGCCCGCCAAAAACATTACGCTCTAGAGTTGGGCGGCTAACACCGGCAGCTTTCAAAAAAGGGTGGTTGGCGTTGAGCAGGTCATTGCGAAAATATTCATAAGCCGCTCCGTGAAAATTGTTACTACCGCTTTTCGTTACTGCTTGAACATTGCCGCCGCCGCCTCGTCCGAAGGTGGCGGCGTAGAGCGAGGTCTGCACCTTGAATTCCTGAATGCTCTCTGGCGCAGGCACGGCCACCAACGCGGCCGCATTTGTGGCCAAATTATTGGCGTCAATCCCATTGATCTCGAAATCGTTCTGCGTCACGCGCGCGCCGTTGACCGAGACGTTTTGCGAGTTGCGACCCAGTCCGGTGTTATCAGGTAGGGATACAGAGGTGCCGGGCGAGAGAGCGAGAATCTGGGTGAAGTTGCGCGTTGCCAGAGGCAGCTCTGATACTGCACGTGAATCAACCACGCGGCCAAGCTGAGGTCCGTCTGTTTGAATGAGCGAGTCAACGCGCACCGCGACCGGGTCAGGGCCTGCCAGCACAAGATCAACATCGACTGTCGTGGTTTCAGTGATTACGACTTGAACGGGCTCGAATACAGCCGGGGCGAATCCGCGCGATGTGACGCTAACGCGATAAGTGCCGGGCGCCAAAAGCGTCACGTTGTAGGTTCCTTGATTGTTGGTCGTGACTTTGCGCGCTTCGGAAGTGGTGGTGCTGCTGACGGCTACGCCGGCACCGGCGACCAGGGCCCCTTTTTGATCTCTGACTGTGCCCGCAATGCGGCCCGTGGTTTGTCCCTGGCCGAGGGCGGACGAGGTGCAAAAGCCCAAAAGACATACAACCCAAAATAATGCTACACCAGCTTTCGCCATCTGCTTGTCGGACTACAGTCGGTTTGGGGTGCTCTTGCTTATTACTATTATTGAGCATCCAATCTTAACAACGTCCAGTAGCTGAGTGGTTGAGTGCCATCTGGTTTCGGTTGTTCTTCACCAAGGCGCAGTTCAGTCACATTTTGAGAGACACGCGTCAGTAAATCGAGACGTCATTAATGACGAACAACCATCGAGAGCGCGAGCATTGTAGCATCGTTCGACTTTTGACACGGTGGGGGGTCTAGGGTTCGAGTCCGCTCGTGCCTACCAATGCTTCCAACCGTTAGCCTGATCAGCCCGTTTTTCTTTGATCCAAAACGATCCATTCGCGACACGCAGTCTGTAATTTTTAGTTTCATTCGGCGCTACTCAGAGTCTCATCTGGCTATGGAAGGAGTAATCAATTTCCAGACGCCATCTTTAATCAGGTAAGCGTAACCGCCTTTCGCCGACAATCAAATTATCCAGATGCACTCCGTCGACAATCTTTATCAACGTTCAGTTAGTTTCCAATGTCCAGAGGCAATTGTGATAAGTGTCCGTGAAGTAAATGCGTCCCTGTCGATCCAGGTCGATTCCAGTTCCGACGTGTGCCTCAGTCTCGCCCGGACAGATAGCGCATGAGGCAAAGCCCCAAGGGCACGGCTTTGCCTCAAAAGTCCGAAACGGTACCTTTCATTCACACCGGGCTTCAGCCCGGTGATATGCAGAGGAGGAGATTAATGAACCGTTTTAACGGTTTACTTTTTTTTCACAAGACACTAAGTGGTTGAGTACGAAGGAGTCGCCTTGTCAGCCGGAATGAGAAACCGTTGAAACGGTTCTCTTGATCTCTCGCGGTCTTTAATCACCGGGCTGAAGCCCGGTGTGAATGAGAGGTAAGACTCCCAGACTTTTGAGGCAAAGCCCAAGGGCTCCCAAGGGCACATAATATGTATTATCAGACGCGACAGCTGGAATCGGGTTGTTGGTTGCCGGACCTGACGCCTCCCGATCCCCTCCCCAGGCGGTTGAGACTTCGAAGTCGAAGTGTCGGTCAATCGTCTCGAGAAGGCGTAACTTGACCATCGCATGGGCATGACCTACATTACGAGCTCACTTCATCCAGAGGGATTCCTAAATAGTGGCCATCAAAATCGAGAATCAGTGTGAGAGAAAACTGCCTAAGGACACGATTGTCCAGATTGAGTCGGTCTTCGACAGCCTTCCACGAGAACACACCCGCGGGATTGAAAGAGTGAGGTTGGTTGAGTTTATCTCTGAGCCGCGGCTGAAAAACACTTTTGAGACCTCAGAACTCCCTGGGCTGTACCACCCTAGACAAGGGCCTAAGGCCGCCTGGTTGGAGATAGCTATGGGAGTTCTGCTGCCGGAAAACAAGCCTTTTCACAAGCGGATAGTCCCCCGACTATCGTTCAAGGGCAATCTTGCCGCCATCGTGTTTTCTTTGGTGGGCCAGCATTATCACCTCACTCTTAGACACTCGCTTAAGAAGACTCAACTCGAGCCGGCCGTCCGTATGTACACCGAAAAGCAACTGAAGGCCTGGAACGAAAAGAAGCACACCTTCCGCGCTCGCTTGTTTAAGCCCCTGCAGCCCACGCTCGAGCGTTGGGCGAAAGGCTTGCAGAAGCGAGCCGCCGTCCAAAAGAAAAAGGGCCTGGCTTCAAAGTAACTCGAATATTAAATTAGGTGGGGATCTGCTCAGCCGGAGCGGTGGTTGCCACCCTCGATGCTTTTTGCGGCCGACCTAAGCGCTGCGGCCACATCCGCGGCGTCAACGGTCGATCGTCGAAAACGAACTTCGAGTGTGAACTCTTTTGCCGGCGAGACATACTTGAAGGTGTAGGGCTTTACTTCAGGCGCAATTCTCGGACCCATCTCCTGACGTCTTACTTCCCTTGCATCATCACGAGTTAGGCCCCGCGAAGTTATTTCCTTCGCGAGCCTTCTCATGGTCACATCATCGGGCTGGCGAACGATTTGAAGCAGCACTGATTTTGCCGAGACATCGGCCTCCCGGCACATCTCGCGGACGTCCGGCGGAATTCGAGCGATGGAAAGAGCCTCACCGACCGTGGTTCTGCTCTTCCCTACTTTGCGCGCGACGTCTTCGTGCGTATAACCGAATCGTTCACACAGCGCCAGCAGACCGTCTGCTTCTTCCCAAACCGTCAGATCCTTGCGCTGCATGTTCTCAATAAGCGCAATCTCAGCGACGGTGCCTTCGTCTACTTCCATCTCAACGCATGGGACCTCGGATAGTCCGGCCTTTCGTGCCGCCCGCCATCGTCGCTCGCCAGCAATGATCATCCAACGGCCAGTTTCCCTTGAAGGTTTAACGAGAAGAGGTTCCAGCACGCCCTTTTCAGCGATGGAGGCCGTCAGTTCAGTGAGATCACCGATTTCAGTTCGGGGCTGTTCCGGGTTGGGATCAATCTTATCCACTGGGATCATCCGCCCCACGGCCTCAGGCTGCCGCTGTGACAGCTCCTCTACATAGTGTGCGTCATGGCGCATTTGCAGACCTGTTGGCAATCCCCTTTTAGACACGGCTGAGTACCTCTTCGCAAAGTTTTGCATATTCGACGGCGCCAGATGAGTTTGGCGCAAAGCTGAAAATTGATTCTTTGTAAGCCGGTGATTCCTCCAGCCTCACGCTCTTGGTAATCACGGTTTCAAACAACTTTGGACCAAAGACACGACGAATTTGTTCATGGACTTCCCGCGCCAGCGTGGTCCTCTTGTCGTGCAGAGTCACTAAAACTCCGAGCAACTCGAGCTTAGGGTTGGGCCGGGCCTTAACCTTCTCAATTGTCTCAAGCAGATCATCGGTCCCTTCGAGTGCAAAATAAGACGACTGAATCGGCACCAGCACGTGAGAGGCTGCCACCAATGCGTTCACCGTGATCAGCCCCAGGGTCGGCGGTGTGTCGATAACAATGACAGAGTATTCCTTGCGAAACTGTTCCAAACGATCCTTGAGCCTAAACGGGGCGTCGAAATCACCGACCAGCTTTGACTCCAACTTGGCCAGACTAATCCGGGCCGGCACCAGATCGAGATTCTCGACCGGAGTCCGATAGATCGACTCCTCAACCGGAGCCGTCCCGTCCATCATTAACTCGTAGGCAGAGCGCTCCACTGTTTGGGGATCGAGGAACGAAATAGAACTGTTTGCTTGAGGGTCAAGATCGAGGAGAAGGACACGCTTTCCAAGCCTGGCGAATGCGGCGGCCAAATTGATGGCTGTAGTGGTCTTCCCTACGCCACCTTTTTGATTTGCGATCGCAATTACCATTCGCTGCACAAGCGCACGAGGTCAGGCTTTCTCAAACCAGTTGTCATCATGAAAGAGAGTTGTCATCGCCGTCTCGGGTCGGCTTTTCGGTTCACATCGGGAGATCGCCAGCTTCGCCAATTACATCCGGCCATTCCTCTTCGCCCACCGCCGCATCCTCGGTCTCTTCGGTCGGAACGGTGTTGCGCGACGCTTTAATTACTTCCATGTCCACATAGATAGGACAGTCTGCGCGTAGAGCAAGGGCAATCGCGTCTGACGGACGGGAGTCAAGAACCATTCGATTACCGTCGCTGGTCCGCATTTCAATAACCGCGAAGAAGGTATTGTCACGCAAACTGGTAACTACAACTCGCTCTACCTGCATTCCTAGTTCAATTATCAAGTTACGCAAGAGGTCGTGGGTCATAGGACGAGGCGGAGCAATCTTTTCGATTTCCAAAGCGATCGCGTTGGCCTCGTAAGCACCTACCCAAATGGGCAGCATGGTATCACTGTCAATGTCCTTCAAAATAATTATAGGCGTACCACTGTTGGGGTCCATCATCAGAGCTCTGATCTTTACTTCTATTTCCATAAGTCCCCTTCTCTGCTCTAGATGCCCTTACCTGCCTTAATTGAGTGCGTGGCCATAGAGACTGTTGGGTTTGGCTGCGGTAATCAGAACGTTTACAAGCTCGCCCTTCTGAGCCGCCCCGGCTTTGAAATTCACCACCTTATGACAACTCGAGTGCCCAGTCAGATCTTCTTCCGATCGGGCGCTCTCTCCTTCCGCCAGGACACTCAAAGTTCTTCCAACATAGCCCTCATAAATCCTATTCTGCATCTCTTTTTGGAGCGATTCTAGTTCAAGGAACCGACTTTTCTTTTCTGTCTCCGAAACGTCGTCAATGAGTTTACCTGCGGGTGTTCCAGGACGCGGTGAATACTTGAATAAGTAAAGCCCATCATATTCACAGCGACCGACCAAATTCATCGTCGCTTGAAAGTCGCTTTCGGTTTCACCGGGGTAGCCGATGATGATGTCGCTGGTAAGCGAAAGCTGACGCTTGGATTTTTTAATCGCTTCAACTCTCCGAAGATAGTCATCGGCTTTGTGCCCGCGACGCATCATCTTCAAAACTGCGTCGCTTCCAGACTGCACTGGTAGATGCACCCAGTCGCAAAGGTTGGAATACTCCTCAATCGCCGACACTATATCAGGATGGAAGTCTCTGGGAAACGATGTTGTGAATTTGATTCGCTCCATTCCGGTTTCAGCCACCGCCCTAAGCAATCGGCAGAAAGGAGTTGCGCCGCGGCTTTGCTCGAGTCCTTCTTCTGATCTGGGCCGGTAACTATTTACGTTTTGTCCGATCAGGTGAACTTCTTTAAACCCCTGCTCGCGTAGTCGCCTAACTTCCTGAACGATCTCGGTCGCGGTTCGGCTTTTCTCGCGGCCTCTGGAATACGGAACGATGCAGAATGAACAGAATTTATTGCAGCCTTCAATAATAGGAACGAAAGCTACGTAGGGAGAGCGTCTTTCGGCAGGAGAGACGTCCCATGATTCACCTTCCGCACGTTCTTCGAGATCGATAACGCTCGTTTCTCCTCCCTGCAATCGCTCAATTATGGAGGAAATTCGATCTGTGGCGCGGGTGCCGATAATCATGTCAACTTCGGGAGCTCTATTGAATATTGAACTTCCCTCCAGTTGAGCAACGCAGCCCATCACGCCTATCAGGGGCTTCTTCTGCAAAGTGCGACCGAGGCTCCCAAGACGCTTGTATAACTTCTGTTCAGCTCGCTCGCGCACCGAGCACGTGTTTAAGATGACCACATCCGCGGTTTCTGCCGCGGACGTGAGCTGGTAGCCGGCCCTGCGCAGATTCGAAGCGGCTCGCTCCGTATCAGCAACATTCATCTGACAACCAATTGTCTCTATGTAAACTTGCGACTTCATTTGCACACTGACCGATGACCTTGTCGGTAAGTCTACCAGAGATTCCAGGTCATCGCGATAGCGAGTAGTGGCACGATTTGGGCGCAACCAATCAGTATGATCCACAAAACCACACGAACTGACCCCAAACATTTCGTGCCGGGTTGGTCTGGCTTTTTGGAACGAATTTTCAGTCCAGAACTAGCGCTAGAAACCAGGAAATGCGGCCGATGTTTTATGTGCGGCTCCAACTTGACCATGTAATCACGCGACTAGTAGTATCCGTTTCAAAGTTTTTCCGAATCCCGTAAACAAATGAGAGGTTCCTCATCATGTCATTCAACAAGGTTATCCTTGTCGGCAACCTGGGAAAGGATCCAGAACTGCGCTATACGCCGCAGGGCACTCCAGTTTGCAATTTCACCATGGCCACGAATGAACGGCGTAAAGACAAGAACGGTGAAATGCAGGATCACACCCTCTGGTTTCGCATCAATATCTGGGGACGACAAGCAGAAACCGCCTCACAATACCTCACGAAGGGGCGGTCGGTTTATATCGAAGGCAGGCTGCGGGTCGACGAATGGACCGACCGAGATGGCAAGGCAAGGTATACCCTGGAAGTTCACGCGACGGACATGCAGTTCATCGGCGGCAGAGCGGAAGAAGGCACTATGGCCAAAGCTGCGGCGGCTGAACCATCGCGCGAACATGCAGAAGTGTCGGACGACGACATCCCGTTTTAGTTCACCAGACAACAACTGGTAATCGGATCCGCTTTCAGACGATGCCCCAACGCCCGAACTGTCGGAGTTTGGCGTATCGTTTTGCCAGTCGCTCTTCCTGGCTGCAGCTAACTGCCTCGGCCAATCGTTCGCTTAAGGCTGAGTCGAGATATCGGGCGGCCTGATCGTAGTCTGTGTGAGCTCCCCCAGCTGGTTCGGGGATGATTTGGTCAACTAACTTTTCTTCGAAGAGATCCTGCGCGGTGAGGCGAAGACCCTCTGCCGCTCGATCTGCAAGCCTGGCGTCTTTCCAAAGAATAGCGGCGCAGCCTTCCGGCGAGATGACTGAATAGATCGCGTTTTCCAACATCATCACCTGATCGCCGACACCGATCGCCAGAGCGCCGCCTGATCCACCTTCCCCAATCACAGTGACGATCACCGGTACCTTGAGTTTCGCCATCTCCCGAAGGTTGTAAGCAATTGCTTCGGCCTGGCCGCGCTCTTCGGCATCGATACCTGGATAAGCTCCAGGCGTATCAATGAAAGTAAAGATCGGTCTACGGAACTTCTCCGCCAGTTTCATCACCCTCAGAGCCTTGCGATAACCTTCCGGCTTCGACATGCCAAAATTTCGAAAACTGCGCTGTTTTGTATCGCGCCCTTTTTGTTGGCCAATGATGACGACGGGGAGACCGTGAAAACGTGCCAGGCCACAAATGATTGCTGGATCGTCCGCAAACCTCCGGTCGCCGTGCAGTTCGACGAACTCCTCAAACAGTCGCTCGATGAAATCCAGGGTGTAGGGACGATCTGGGTGTCGAGCTAATTGCACACGCTCAAATGCGGGCTTCGCTGCGGCCGGGACGACCTTCCCGCTTTCCTCGGTCGCGTTTTTCTTCTTAGCCTTGGCCATAGACTCAGTTTACCGTTATCAGACGCCATTCGACGTCAGCAGCACAGGTTCGATCTTCAAAACACACCCCAGCTGCCCTAGCGCCGACTCCAGCTTGCTGGATCGGTCAACCCGCAACGCTGAGTTAGTCTTTACACGTACGACCGTACTCGCATCGATCATTGTCTCAAGAGCGACATCACAATTCCCAGGGTGCAAGTTTATTACGTGGAGAATTGCGTCGAACAGTTCAGCTGGGTGGCTGCTTTCCGGCAGACGTAAGACTACCAATTCCCGATTCTTCAGGATTTCATCAAGAGCCTGAACTTGATCGGCAATGATGGAAGGTGGATTGTCTTCACTCAATTCAAGGCGACCAGTAATCAAAACTGACGCTTCATTCTTTAGGAGCGTCGAATGCTTCCGATAGGTCTCCGGCCAAAGTACACACTTCGTTCCGCCCGTTTCGTCTTCAAGCCGGAGCATGGCAAATCTGTCGCCCTTCTTTGTTGTGCGTGATTGCAGATCCGCGATCGTTCCACCAATCGCGATCCGGTTGCCACTGGTGAGCGTAGGCAGTTCAATCGATTTCGCAGCTTTCAGACTTTGCAGCAACGACAAATAATCTTCCAGCGGATGGCCAGTGATATAAAAACCGAGGGCTGCCTTTTCCGCAGCAAGCATGTCTGAACGAGTCCAGGCTTGAGATATCGGCGGAAGCTCCGGCACCTGATCCTCCTGATCTGAGCTGGCAGCAAACAGTCCATTCTGACCTTGCAAGCGTTCACGTTTTGCGCGTTGCGCTCGAGACAGCGCGGAATCGATTGAGCCATGGAGTGCTGCTCTCCACTCATTCAGCTCACGCGTCTCAGGTCTCAAGGAATCAAAAGCTCCTGCGCTTACCAGGCTTTCAAGGGCCCTCTTGTTTAGCGCCCCTTGTTCAACTCGTTCGGCGAAGTCGAAAAACGCTTTGAAGGGACCACTATTACGCGCTTCGATGATGGCCTTGACAGTTGATTGTCCCAGTCCCTTGATTGCTGCCAGTCCGTATCTGATTGCTCCTGACAGCGGCGTGAAACCGGAAAAACTCTCATTGACGTCCGGTGGTAAGAGATCGATTCGCTGGGACCGCAGCTCCTTGGAATACTTGAATACTTTGGCTACGTCCTGCGCTTCGCTTGATAGAACAGCTGAATAGAAATGCTCCGGATAATGTGCTTTCAAGTACGCAGTCTGAAAAGCCAGATACGCATAGGCAACACTGTGACTGCGCGGAAAACCGTAATCGGAGAACTTCTGCATTAACGAAAAAATCTTCTCCGCCTTTTCTCGCTTTATTCCGTTCGATACTGCCCCGTTGATGAATTTCTCCTCATGCACTGCCATTTCTTCGCGCTTCTTCTTGCCCATGGCGCGGCGCATGAGATCGGCCTCGCTGAGCGTGTAACCCGCCAGCTTCTGCGCCAGCTGCATAATCTGCTCCTGGTAGACCAGAACCCCGTAAGTATTGTCGAGGATGTCTTTCATCTCGGGAACCAGGTAACGGACCGCCTTCTTTCCCCGGTGGCGCAGAATGAACTCATCAACCATTCCGCCATCAAGTGGACCCGGGCGATAAAGCGCATTTAGGGCCGCGAGGTCTTCCAGGTCCTTAGGCTTAAGCTTCCGGCAAATCTCCTGCATGCCTGCCGACTCGAATTGAAAGACAGCTTCTGTGCGACCTTCTGCGAAAACCGCCATTGCCTTCTCATCGTTAAGCGCTATAGCCGCCCAGTTAATCTCTTGTCCAAGCGATTGCTTAATCCCGATTAAGCAATCATTTATAACGGTTAAAGCAGTAAGCGCTAAAAAGTCCATCTTAAGCATGCCCGTCTTTTCGAGGTCGGACATGACATACTGCGTCGTGACTTCATCCTTTCCGGAGACAGCAATGGGAATCAGCTCCTGAAGCGGCAGCGGCGAGATAACGACACCGGCGGCATGTACTGACGAGTGGCGGGCGCACCCCTCGAGCTTCTGCGCAATCTCAAGTAATTCCTTAACCTGAGGGTTAGTCTCAGCCTCACGTTTTAGTTCAGGTACTTGATCAAGTGCCTGGGCCAGGCTGACGTTCCTTCCTCGCACCGGTGGAGGTATTAGTTTAGCTATCCGATCCACCTCCGAGTAGGGCATCTCCATCGCCCTGCCGACATCCTTTATCGCCGCTCGTGAGGCCAGGGTGCCGAAGGTGATGATTTGGCAAACCGAGTCTCGGCCGTACAAATCTGCGACGTGATTAATGACCTCTCCTCGCCCGCGCACACAGAAGTCGATGTCGATATCAGGGAGGGACACGCGACCTGGATTCAGGAAGCGTTCGAAGATCAGGTCGTATCTAAGCGGATCGATATCGGTGATTTCCATGCAATAGGCAACCAGAGACCCCGCCGAGGAACCCCTGCCGGGACCTACTGGTATCTGGTGTTCCTTGGCGTACCGCACGAAATCCCACACCACCAGAAAGTATCCTGCGAAACCCATCTGCTTAATCATGGCCAGCTCGCTGGTGAGGCGCGTCTGATAATCCGATAGCGGGTGTTTCAGCTCGTTCCGGTACAGCTGTGGGTCCCAAACGCTTTGCCGGCGACGCTCGAATCCTTCCCTGACGACTTTTTCGAAATACTGCTCAGCATCAAGTCCGGCGTCGGACGCGGGAATGGCATAGTTTGGAAGGTGATTAATGTTTTCAGGCAATTGGAGATCGCATCGATCGGCTATTTCCACTGTGCGCGTCAGTGCGTCCGGCAGTTCACTTCCGAAGATTCGCCACATCTCCTCGGGTGAACGAACGTAGAAGTTCGGACTTGGATACCGCAGGCGATTGGTATCCTGAACTGTCTTTCCAGAGCCTATGCAAAGCAGGATGTCGTGAGCCTTCGCATCGTCCGGACGAAGGTAATGCGCGTCATTTGTCGCGACCAACGGCACGCCGATGCGTTTCGAAAGTTCTACCAGGGGCTTGCGAATACGACCCTGGGCCTCAAGGCCATGTTCCTGGATCTCAAGGAAGTAATTTCCCTTCCCCAGAATCTCTTGGAACTCAAGCGCGGCGGCGGCGGCTTCGTCACATTTTTCGCGCGCCAGCATCGCGGAAGGCACACCAGACATACAGGCAGAAAGCGCAATCAATCCTTTGCTGTGTTCAGCCAGGAGTTCTTTGTCGATGCGAGGTTTGTAATAAAACCCCTCCGTGTAGGCCTTGGATGTTAGCCGCACAAGATTGCGATAGCCTTCCAAATCCTTCGCCAAAAGAATCAGATGAAAATTCGCTTTCTCACCTGGCGCTCCAGCCGATCGATCGGTGCGGCTCCCTCGAGTGATGTAGGTCTCACAACCGATGATCGGTTTAACGCCGACGCCCTTCATCGCATTGTAAAAAGAGATGGCGCCAAACATGTTTCCATGATCGGTCATGGCACACGCCCGCATCCGAAGTTCTTCGGTCCGCTTGGCAAGAGGTTTTATTTGGATTGCGCCGTCGAGAAGGCTGTAGTCAGTATGAAGGTGTAGATGAACGAAGTTTTGATCCGACATGACGCAGCAGGAACGGTCTTTTTGGCGAAAAGAGGAGATAAAACTAAGTATCGAGATTGAACACGACCACTATATCATGTTGACTCCTATTCCCATTCAATTGTGCTGGGAGGCTTAGAGCTGATGTCGTAAACAACGCGATTAATCCCGCGAATCTCCGAGACGATCCTTCCCGAGATGCGCGCGAGTACGTCTTGCGGAAGTCTTGCCCAATCAGCTGTCATTCCATCCACGCTGGTCACGGCCCGGATGGCAACTACTCGTTCGTAGGTACGCTCATCGCCCATCACTCCCACAGTGGAGATGGGGAGAAGCACCGGGAACGCCTGCCAGACCGAGTGATAGAGGTCTGCCAGACGTAGTTCTTCATCCAGAATCCGGTCGGCAGCCTGTACAAGTCGAATTCGTTCCTCAGTCACTTCACCAATAATGCGTACTGCCAGGCCAGGCCCCGGAAAAGGATGACGCCCAAGGATCTCGTCAGGCACGCCCAATTCCCTTCCGATTAGCCTGACTTCATCTTTGAATAGTTCGCGCAGAGGCTCAACCAGGCGAAGGTTCATCTTCTCTGGCAACCCGCCGACGTTGTGATGGCTCTTGATGACAGCGGAGGGGCCTCGCACCGAAACCGACTCAATTACATCAGGATAAAGAGTACCCTGTACAAGGTACGCTACATTCCCGACACGATTTGCCTCCTGGTCGAAAACGTCAATGAATACTTTGCCGATGCGTTTCCGTTTCTGTTCGGGATCGGTAACTCCAGCGAGGGCTTCCAGGAACAAATGGCCGGCGCGTACCCCGACGATATTCAGATCCATACTTTGCTTCAGCAAAGCGAGTGTTGATTCAAACTCCCCTTCGCGCAACAAGCCGTTGTCGACAAAGATGCACATTTGCCGCTCGCCGATTGCGCGGTGCACGAGAGCGGCTGCAACCGTCGAGTCAACTCCGCCTGAGAGACCGGAAACGACACGTCCTTCTCCAACCTGGGCGCGAATGCGTTCGATCTGTTCGTCGATTACTGCCTTGGGTGACCAATCTCCGCGACACCCGCATACCGAAAACAGAAAGTTACGGAGCACCTGCGCACCGAGCGGCGTGTGTGCCACCTCTGGATGAAACTGAACGCCGAAGATTCGCCGGCCGGAATCTTCAATCGCATTCAGCGCATCGTCAGTCACGGCTGTCACTTGAAAGCCCTCAGGTACGCCAGTGACGTGATCTCCATGGCTCATCCAGACGTCCATCTCGCCCGGAAGTCCCTCAAACAACCGGCTGGAGCCGTTCACGATTTTCAGTCTCGCGTAACCGAATTCACGGTTGGGAGACGACCTCACTTGCCCGCCCATTTCAAACGCCAGGACCTGAAGTCCATAGCAAATGCCGAGAATCGGACAGTCAACAACATCCAGCAGGTTTTTGGCGGGTCGTGGCGCTGATTGCTCGTAGACGGAGGCAGGACTTCCAGACAGGACAACTCCTTTTGGACGATGTTCAGCGATCCTTTCCGCCGAAGTACTGTAGGGAAGAATCTCGCAATACACCCCTGCTTCGCGAACTCGGCGGGCTATGAGTTGTGTATATTGCCCTCCAAAGTCGAGTATGATGATGGTCTCGTGATGTGTAGAGGTGGTCAAGAAATATAGCCTCAGGTGGTGCTTTGTGCGTCAAAAACGCATCAAACTTGAGATTGAAAATGCGGATTATACGGTTCGAGCTGGATAACTCAAAACCTTGTTCAGATTATCTTTCGTATGGTTACCCGTTAGCTTTTAGAACATGTCAAAAGTAGGCTTGATAAAGATATCCTTTCTGGTGATTCTCCTCGTGCCTGGTGCCGTACGGATCCTGCATGAAAGCCACGCAGCAACCACAGCGGCACAAGTAGCGCTTTCCCAGCCGTTAACAATCCGGTGGCGTTACGATTCCAGCGAGACTCTAAATCTCACACCTGCATTCGACCAGGAGCGCATCTACCTGCCCCTGGGAGGGGGCAGAATTGTCTCGTTGCGAGCGAAGGATGGACAGCTTTATTGGCGATCGGAAATGGGAGGCGAACTGTCGGCCTCGCCGGTGGCGGACGACCAAAGCGTTTTCGTGGCTTCGGAGATCGGCGAAGAAGCCGGCAAAGTGGAAGCGGGTGTCAAACGTGCTACCGGGACGCTGCGCGCGCTCGGTCGAGAAGCCGGCGTAACGCAATGGATGCGCACGTTGGCGATGCCACTGCGGGGCAGTCTTTCACTATCTGGGAATAAACTAATTGCAGGCGGGGCCGATGGGCGACTCTACGCGTTTGACAAGCGCACCGGTGAGATTCTGTGGCTGATGGCCTACGGCGCGGCCTTTAATTGTCATCCCGTTGCTTCGGAAGGAAGTGTCTACGTAGGGAGTGAGGACGGTAGCGTGCTTGCGATCAGCGAGGAAACGGGAAAATTACAGTGGCGGTATCGTACAAAGGGACCAGTGCGGGGCCCGGTTGCCCTGGCTGGTGACACCGTCTATTTCGGTTCCGGCGATGGCTATCTCTATGCGGTGGCCCGAGACACTGGACGCACGCTATGGCGCAAACGCACAGGGGCCGGCGTTGAAGCAGTTGCCTTGATCGACAACGCACTTCTGGTCGCGTCACTGGATAATTTTGCGTACTGCTACTCATTGAACGGAAGTAGGGTTTGGAAGCGACAGCTTCCAGGGAGGATATCTGCGCAGCCGCTCACTGCGGAGGACGGCGCGCTATTCACGCCGCTATCGAGTCCGGCTGGGGTTGTGCTGGCCCTGCGTGATGGGAAACAGGTGAACTCACTTCCCACCGGTGAGGAAATAACGACTTCTGCGTCTCCAATTGCCGTTGGTGATGCCGTGCTCTTAACAACGGAGCATGGCTTCCTGGCCTTCGCCCAACCCAAAGAAGCACCAAAGACCGTCAGCCAGTAAGAGTCGGTTGGTTAGACACTAAGTCTGCTTGGCCTCGACATTCGAGTCAGACAAGTCGGGACGCTTGCGGAATACACCTATCACGCGCGAAAACAAACCGTGAAGAATGTAGGAGACAGCCAGAAGAAGGAGAACGTGTCGAGAGTAGAGAAATATCAACATTCCGATGGCAACCACGAGGATTATTGTGCGTGCGCTGCGGCGCCGTGTGGTTCCCACGGCCTTAAAACTTGAGAACCTCATTGTGCTCACCATCATCACGCTGAGAAATCCCACCAGCGCCATGAGCAACACCGAGTATATCCTCGCCCTCTCCGGACCATAGGCTATCAACGGCAACGGCGTGAAATGAATAATCGACGCAATCAAACCGCCGGCTACGGGAATTGGCATCCCCACAAAACTCTTCTTATCAACTTTGATCGTGCCCTCGGCTAGAATTCGAGGGCGAGACGACTGAACATTGAAGCGCGCCAGGCGGAAGCCGCCGCACATGACGTACATGAACGATAGAAACCAACCAAGTTGATGTAAGTCGCTTCGCTCCTGAAAACTGGCTCCATATCCCCAGACATATGCCAACACCGCGGGGGCCAGTCCAAACGTAACCACGTCGGCGATTGAATCGAGCTGCACGCCGATTTCAGTAGTGGTTTTTGTCATCCGAGCGATTCGGCCGTCCAGCATGTCGAAAAACACGGCCAGGCCGATGGCAATCGCAGCCTTATCGAGATAGCCGGCAGCATGAACCAGGTTCTGATCCGCGCCCGGGTCGACAAACTGAAACGCGCGCACCGCGGCCATTATGGCGTAGAAACCACACAAGATATTGAATGCGGTAAAGAGAGACGGAATGAGATATACGCCTTTTCTCAGGCCGCGCCTTTCCGGATTTCTTGGTTGGTCGTCAGACTGATCTTCGTCGTAACCCATCAAATCAACCTGCCAATAACTGTCGTTCCGCCTTTAACCTTCATTCCAGGTTCAACCAGAACCTCCACGTTCGAAGGTACTATTACGTCAGTACGGGAACTGAACTTGATCAGACCAAACCGCTCCCCCAACGCCACTTCTTCGCCTTTCTCTTTCCAGCAAACGATCCTGCGCGCCAGGATGCCGGCGATCTGCTTGCAAACAACGGTAATTCTGCTTCCTTCAATCGTTAGTGAATTCTGTTCATTCACCAAACTCGCGTTGTTATCTGAGGCAATCAAGAACTTTCCTCTGGTGTAGGTCACCTCGGTGATGCGGCCGGCAATTGGCGAACGATTGATGTGAACATTCAACGGTGACAGGAAGATACTGATCAAGATAGCAGAATCCTCACGATCAGCTGATAACTTGCTCACCCGCATCACCCTGCCATCTGCCGGCGCTACGATCACGTCCGGTTCGGTTGGGGGGCTGCGTTTTGGATCGCGAAAAAAGAAGGCCATGAAGCCCGCGACCAATGCAAACAGAAGTGCGACATACCAGTAACCTAATGCCAGCAGGATAAGAGTTAACACCACCGGCACGCCGATGTAGGGGATTCCTTCGCGAGCGATTCTCAATTCTGCAAGTCTCTCTGAATAAATCGAAAAAGCAAACCGTAAACAAAAGGGGGACGGGTATTAAAGCTTTCCACGTCCCCAATCGTCTTGAACTCGGAGAAGTATCACTTCTCCCCAGGAATCAATGACCCAAACTCTGGTTCTTCTGGTATTGCAACATGATTGAATACATCTGGTCCTTGAGAGCCAATTTCTTTTTCTTCAAAGTAATCTCTTCCAGTTGTTCTTCGTCACTCGGATATGCCAGAGATGAAAGCTCGCTTAGCCGTTGTTCGTATCGTGTGTGTTCCCTGGCCAATTCGCGGAACTCGGGGTCACGATTCATCAGCTCTTCCTTGAGGCTATCCGTCGATGTAATGCTCATGTGCGTGCATGTCTCCTTTCAGACGATTAACTGGTAGGATTTTGGTTAGGTGAGACGGCGGCGTGGAAACCACCATGAAATGTCTGGACACGGAAAAAATGGTAGCCCAATTAACCTTCTGGATCAAGCACCTGCTTCAAGCTTTGCGCTCATGATCAGCGCATCTTCCAAAGGCGTCGAATAATAGCCGCGACGACGGCCGACGTTCCGAAATCCACATTTTTCATAAAGTGCTTGCGCCAGTGAGTTTCCGGCCCTCACTTCGAGGAATGCCGCCGAGGCCCCCAGCGACCTGCCTTCTTCGAGAATGCGGTTGAGCAAGGCGCAGCCAATTCCCCGTCTACGATATTCAACCCTTACCGCGACGTTATTGATGTGGAGTTCATTTGCCGCAAAGCGAGCGACTATGTAACCAGCCAGGTCATCAGTCTTGACCTGCTCCAAGGGTCGAACCACACGCGCTACCAGCATCAAGCTGCGATTGTTGCCTTGCAACTCGGCATAGTAGGCAGCCCAACCCCAACGGCTGAGACCTGAGTGTTCTTCAATCTCCACGACCTCCAGCAAATCATGCTCAGTCATCGCCGTGATCGACACGACCTGCGAGAGATCACTAAGGGCCGATCCCGTTAGAGACATTTCAGCTCCGCGTCTGACGGACGAACATAAATTGCTTTCAGTGTGCGGGCATCGATCGTCTGGCTACGCCGGAATTGGCGTAGCGCCAAAGCAGCAACATGTTTGCTCAGGTTCTTTTCTTCCGGCGCCAGGGTCCATCCCTGAGACGCCTCACCCCAGATGAGTTCACCGAACTGAATTCCCTTCTCCGTCGCTGTCTCAGTCAGCAGGTTCCGGTTCTTGTGAGCACCTTCGCCGCCCCAGCGCAGATGCTTCAATGAACCATATTTGGCAATCAAGTTCTGCGGCGATAAGTGGGACGCCTCATCCAGTGGCGTGATCGCGTCGTCTGAGGCAATTGAAAACATTTGAGCAAAAACCTCGCCTCTGCCAGCGGGCATGAGAGCGACCGTCGCATCAGACGGGCCGGCAGCGCGTGCAAGCGCTTCGAGCGTGGGAACCCCAACGCAAGGCTTAGCGAGTGTCGCGGCAAGCGCCTTAAGTGTGGCCAAGCCAATTCTCAGTCCAGTGAAACTTCCTGGACCAGCGGCGGCTGCAAATAGGTCTACATCGTCTAGTGAGACGCCAGCTTCTTCAAGACATTCATTGATGTCCCTAAGCAAACTATTTGAGTGTGAGACTTCTGGAGCTCCGACAGCCGAAGCAACGACAACTCCCCCGCGACTGAGACAAACGCTCCCCGCAAGACTTGCTGTGTCAATACTCAAAATCAAAACTGAATCAAACATCTCTTGTAAGTCTACCCATTGAGTGACATGAGAGAAGGCTGAGCGAAGCTTGCTCCACTCAGCCTTCTCCCGCGTGCCTGGTTAGCAACTACCTTCGGTTCCGTCTTGGCTTTGGTCTGCTGAAGGTACCTTTACCCTGATCAGTTATCGCCTCAATGCTAATGAAGAAGCGGAACGACCCCGTTCGCTGCACACCTAAGAGAAACTGAATACTGATGCTCTCACCGTCCCCGAGTGGAAATCCGAGATCGATTGAGTCGACGTTAAGCGAGGAGTGCCAACCACCGCCACTAGGCTGATCCGGAGGTTCTTCGACCGTTGTGCCGAAAACGTCTACCGTCCCACCCTGGGAAACGGGGACACCCGGAACGTCGCCCGAACTGATGGCGCGCAAGTCCGCTGTCGTTCCGTTTGGAGGTGGGAATGTTGTGATGTCCATAACGCGGAAGCGAAGCTTCGAGACTGGGGCTCCGGTGTTGTTCGTGTAAGTGCGTCGAACTGACATCGTGCCAAACGCGGAACGGTTTGGATCGCATTCTTCCGAGAGCCCACAAGGTTTGCGCACGCGGTTAGGCGGAGCAGACCCGGCAACGCCGGTATCGATCAGCGCAACTCCAAAGCCCGAGTTGCGGTTGATGGGACTGAAGAGGTTCTCCGGCCCAGGCGCCCCAAGCAGACCGGCTCCGCCGAACGCGTCCACGCTGGCTGCGAGGAAGTCAGCGACATTATTGCCAGTGTCTTTTGGAAACGCCCCAGGCGTCCTCATATCGCGGAAGTAGCTGAATTCAGCGACGGGGTTGGCAAACTCCGGCCCGCCGGGGGCTATCCCTGCGCCCTCGCGGTAAAGCGGAGGTGCATCAGAGTAACCGACTGCATCCAGGCGTTCCGCCAGATTGAAGTTAAGCGGATTGGACGTCCGGAACAGCGCGACACCGCCGTTGTCGGGAGTGTCAGTCAAATAAGTGGTGTCGCCGTTCGCGGCAAAGAAACCACCGTAGTTTCTGAGCGTGTAGCCGAGCTGGTTCGTTCCGAGATAGTGACCACGCGCTGGGATGGTTGCGTCCACCGGAATCTCGAATAGAACGATGCCGTTAGAGCCAACGACGGCCCACCCGGTGGAGCCGTCAGTGGTGCTGACTGTTATGTCAGCGCTGGTGTTGTTGTAGATCTCAACAAACTCATTTAAGGAGGCTACTGGAGGAAATATGCCCAATGGTGATTCCTGGAGACCCTGATCCGGGCCGCGTAGACGAAACTCGCTAATCAGCACGGTGCCAGCTTGTTGTTGGGCTCCGAGCGCGTAGTAAGAGACCACAGGGTCATGGTCAGAGTTGCGCTCCGGTCTAGCGGCATCTGAAGCAAAAGCTGACGCCGGAACTTCTGGAAAATCGGCGTTGACTCGCGACACGGCGATCCGTGTGTTGCGGGCTCGGGCCGCCGTGTTGACTAAATGGTGATCGAGCGTTTGCGGCGTGCCTTCGAAGACAAAACTATAGCGCTCGTTAGCGGGCAACTCGTCGAGTAGATTGAAGAAGTTGGGGTCAACGAGGTCGGGGCTTTGGTCAACGACGATCTGGTCGTCGGGCGTCGGGTTGCCTTTGAGCACACTGACGGAATCGTCGAGGCCGCTCGAGAATTGGAAGGCGTTGTAGTCACCGACCGAGATAACGGGGGTGCTAGGGTTGTTGGTCTGCAACTCCTGTAGTAGGCCTGCGGTCGACTCGGCTTGTTTCTTGCGCTTCTCGCGCACGCGCGGCCCGTCGCCGGCGACCAAATCGGCGTCGATGAAAGAGCGAAGGTGATTGACGACAACGAGGACGCGTTGCGGGTTCGGGCCCGACGGATCGACGATCGCGTCGAGCACGAGCGGTGGTCGGTCATGCAGAATAGCCGTACCGCCTCCAGGCTCGACAAAGGTCTCCTCCTCGCGCTCTTGCGTGACGCTTGTCACCTGCACGCGGGCGGTCTTAACAAGGTAGCCGACGTCCTGGTCGCTGTCCTCGCTCGTACCATCTTGCTCAATGAGGAAAGCCTCGTACATCGGGTTCGGGTCGCCGGCAGCAACCGCGTCGTTATTAATCTCGTCGCGCAGTGCTTGAAGATCAGCCAAATCGAAAATCTCTATTGCGCCGATGATGTCCGGGTAGAGTAAAACCGTACGGATGGTGAGCGCCGCCTTTTCGCGCTGCGTGGCGTTATTGTTGAAGTTCTCGATGTTGTAGCCGGCCACGGTGAACTCGTTCGCGTTTGGCGACGGAACGGGTATCGCGCTCATGTTACCTGAAGCCGCCGGCGGAGCATCGGGAATGAGCCGATACTCTCCGAAGCCAAAGTCGAGCGGCCCGGAGACGTTGGTGAACGTGACGTTCGAAGTATACGGATTGTTCGGAGCACCGGCGCGACCGTTGGTGTCAATCTTGAGGCGCTCGGGGTTCTCATCCCAGATAGCTATACAGCAATCGGGCACGCCCGTGGTCGGGTCGGGCGGAATGGGATCACTGACCGGAATTCCCGGTTCGCGAAAGACCTGCTGACGCGGCACCGTTGAAAGAACCGTCTCCACGTCGAAGAAGTTGTCGTTGGGCACGACCCCCAGGAGCGATGCAGCCGAGAGGCGCATGCCCTCATACTTTTCGAGCTGAGGCTGCGTTGGAAGCGCGTTCGAGGGCAGATCCGCTGCGGTGATAGTGACGGCAGTGGGAAGCGGATTTCCAGTGTCAATCGAAGTGATATTTGTCACCGTCCCGATCTCGGTCAGCCCGTTGAACTCGACCACTGTGCCGGTTACCGTCAACTCGTCGCCTACTGCGACAGGCCCACCCGCTGTGTAAGTTGGAACAGTCGAAGTGAAGACGAAGATGCCTTCAGAAGTATTGGGGTCGGCATCGGCGTCTGCGTCAGGGGTCTGCAGGAAGAAGCCATTCGCGACGCCGGCTCCGCCGTTACTGCCGGTCTTGAGAAGCGTGACAATGCCGGTGGTGGTTACGTTGGCACCGGGGATGGGCGACGTAGCTCCGTTGCCCTGGATGTCGTGTATTGCGACGAGTGCGACGTCGTCGTTCGTAATAGTCCCTTGGCCCTGTCCGTCAGCCACGGTTGCACCTGTGACGTTCGTGACGTTTACAAAGAATGTCTCTGCTGCCTCGGTAGTCGTGTCGCCGTTGACATTAACAGTGAATTGGAAGGTGTCGCTGCCGTTAGGAATTGTCTGGCCAATGAGACTGATGGCGGTGTAGTCGTTGTCCTCTGCTGGCGGGTTGTCGTCTTGCGCCGTGCCGTCGGCAGTGGCGATGTCGAAGGTTACTCCGCCATGAACTGTCGTGGAGAGACTGACGGTGAATGTAAAAGCCGTCATCCCGGCATTGCCCTCGGATTGAACTACGTCGTTGATTGAGAGCGTCACCCCTCCGCCGCCTGGACCCTGCGGCGTAATTGAAAAGTCGTCAACCGATAAGCCGTCATCTGCACCTGAGGCATTTAGGTCAAGCCAACGAATCGCGAAGGTAGCACCATTAGGAATACTTAGGCCCGGAATGGACGAGGTCATCGTTGTTCGATTGCCAGCCGCGTTTCCATCTTTGGCGCCTGTCGGTGCCACGGTGTTTGGAGTTGTGAAGTCTAGAGTGTCGACGTCCGTGTAGGTTCCTGTAGTCAGGTCGGTCGCGTTGGTGCTGATCTGGAAATCAATCCGATCTGTACGCGCAGCAGTACCCAGTCGCCATTGTTCTCCAGTGTAGGTAATGTCAAGTGAGGTAATCGTGCTTCCCGTGTTGTTAGTGAACCTTGCTCCGAAAAGTGGAATCAGGGTGCCGCTTTGCAAACCACCAAACGCGCGCTCGGTGGTCGCCGCCGCCCCGTAGCTGTAGGTGTCGCCGGTAGCACTCCCGCCAGTATCAGCAGCATAGTCTTCCAGATCGCGCGCCCCGCCGCCTGACTCCGTGAGGTACCAACCAGTTGGCAACGTCATGTTTGCGATCCCGGTGTTGGCTAGGCTGACGAACGTTTCGGTTGGTGCAGCCACTCCCAACGTAGTGAGCGAAACACTCCCAGTGCCCGTGTCATTCGGTACGCCATCGTCGCTTGGTTGCGGTGGAGAAATACGTCCAGCGTGCGACGCCGGCAGTTTCTTTCCACCTTGGGCATACACTGAGCGCGAGGCAAACAGCACTGGCTGCAAAAGTATTAGTGCGGCCGTTATTAGGCCGAGAAATTGACGTCGGGTGGACGAAGATTGTCCGTCAAAGCGAGTTGTGAACACAGGAATGATTCCTTTCTAGATTTCGACGACTGGGGCAGATCTAAAGAACCTGGGAGCGATGGAGCATCAAGGTACAGCGAGTCATGGCCTGCGAAACTTCATTGGAGAGAGCGAGACGGTCGCGTGCGATGCTTATATCACGTTGCTGGAAAAGCAGCACTTAACAGGATGTTAAGAAGACCCTAACTTGTGAAAAATGCTTATTAACTGCTGGGAACAGCCGCTTTTATAACACAACCTGCTGTTTCTTAAACAGGCGGAAAACGAGTTCTCTCCACTTGCCAATAAACGGCTTTGCCTCAAAAGTCCCTTTGTCTTGGTGATGAGTGGGCAAATGACAAGAGACCAAGTTCGTGTTGCTTCGTGTGACTTCTTAGAAACTTGTTCACGAGATAGCGTACGGAACTAGTTGAAAGCCAAGCGACTTAGCTTGACGGTTAAGGTGATCGATTCGTCGCTGTTTGAATCGTTTTTCGTAAGCTT
>Ga0187892_10002088_pt1 | contig 41967 bp, 34 predicted proteins | sample MA1701073metaG_FD_139345 | JGI IMG/M metagenome (GOLD analysis project Ga0187892, IMG submission 139345) | Bio-ooze microbial communities from a basaltic lava cave in the Kipuka Kanohina Cave System on the Island of Hawaii, USA - MA170107-3 metaG ... | reverse complement strand
GAGATCAACGAGCACTATGCTCAGATGCTCGGCTACGCCTCTTCCGAATTACTCGGTAAAGACTGGAGAGCAACAGTTTACCCGGAGGATCAGCCGACCGCGTTGCAAGCCTACGAGCGTTTATGTAACGAGGGTAAAGCGGAGTTTGAAGCCCAGGCAATACGCAAGGATGGCTCGGTATTCTTGCAGCGCGCGCTGCTGGTTGCGATCACCGATCCCATCGGCAAGTTTGCCGGACACTATGGCTTCATGTGCGACATCACCGACCGCAAACACGAGGAGCAGCTACGAGAGTCGCGCGAACGCTTGCGCGCGTTCGCCATCCACCTCGATTCGGCTATCGAAACCGAACGGGTTCGTATCTCGCGAGAGATACATGATGGGCTAGGGCAGGCGCTCACGACTCTGGCCATTGATCTAGCCTGGTTGAATAATCGGGTGCGGAATACAGGCCGGGAGAGCACCGCCAGCTCCGTTGAACAAAAGATTGCGTCGATGTCAGAGCTAGTGGATAGCGTGATCGGTGACATCCGCCGCATTGCGAGCGACTTACGGCCTCCCTTGTTAGACAAAGTCGGGCTATCCGCGGCCATTGAGGCGCACGCCCGGCAGTTCCAAGAACGTACGGGGATCCGCTGCCACACAACGCTCCAACACGAAATCGATATCGCCCAAGAACGAGCGGTAAGCGTGTTCCGCATCTACCAAGAAGCGATGACCAATGTAGCTCGCCATGCAGGCGCGAACTGCGTCACCATCCGTGTATCCCAGCGAGATGATGTACTGACGCTTGAGGTCCAAAACGACGGGCGTGCCATCCGTGCCGTCGAGGCTTCAAACCCACGCTCCGAAGGCATACTTGAGATGCAAGAGCGCGCGCGGATCCTGGGCGGATCGCTCAGCGTCATAGGCATCCTCGGGACCGGCACGGTGGTTAGACTGGAGGCCCCTAAGAACCGCGATATGAGGGTTGAGACCTATGGACAGCGCGAGATCGCCAACACCATAAGGATCTTGATCGTCGATGGCCACCCCCTGATCCGTCAAGGAGTGAAACAGATCTTTATGGAGGACGGTCTAGCGGTGACCTTCGATGAGGCGCACGACGTCGCCAGCATGCATGAGCACATCTATACCAAGGACTTCGATCTGGTGTTGCTTGACCTTTCGTTGCCGGGCACGAGTGGGCTTGACTGCGTGCGCGAGCTCAAGCGCATACGAACGAACTTGCCGATCCTCGTGTTATCTATGTACAGCGACAGTCAGTTCGCCCTCCCGGCGTTAAAGGCCGGGGCAGCAGGCTATCTGACTAAAGAACGGGCGCCTAAGGAACTGCTCAGCGCCGTAAAGAGCATCCTCAAGGGCGATAAGTACATAAGCTCCGAACTGAGTAAGCGCCTCGCCCTCGAGCTCGTCGAGGGCACCGGCAAACTTCCCCACGAGATCCTCTCACAAAGGGAATTCCGGGTCATGCTGCTGATCGCGTCCGGCGAAACGCTGAGCGCCATTGCGAAACAGGCATCGCTCAGTCCTAAGACCGTGAGTACCTATCGCAGCCGTATACTTCGAAAGATTAACCTAAGGACTAACGCTGACCTGACTCGATACTGCACCCGCCATACGCTCATTTAGTAACCGAGCTGTAGCTTCGGCCTGATCGAAGGTTTTTTGTTGCTCCTGTGGAATGCCGGTCAAGCTGCTACGCTAATTCTCCAGGGAGGGGCGACGACTTCGCTGCGCCGCCGCACTTGTAAGGCATCCCTTACAAAGATCAAGAATGTTCCTGATATACGGCTCCCCCCCCTTTTTGGCATAATAGTTGCCGAGCCTTACAACAGCCCGAGCAGAGCTAATGAACACGGTCGTAGCGTCGAGGCGGTTCGCCCTAATATTGACCGCTAACCTATTGGTTGCTCTTGCCGTGTTTATCGTCGGTGAGATGGCCATCCGGCTACTCGTGAAGCCCACCAAATACGGCGTAGCGCTCGGGCAGATGGAGCTAGCACCGAAAGACTGGAACGCGGGGCGGGCCCATCTGCGGGAAGTGTGGGAAAAGGGATCCGGCAAGCTTTCCTATCAAGTTTATGACGCGCAGCTTGGCTGGAAGCTCGGACCTAACCGCCGCAGCGCCGATGGCCTCTACTTCTCCAGCCTCAAAGGTATTCGGGCGCCGAGCCCCGATGTGTCTTTCGGCGATCTTCCGCCCAAGCGGCTGATAGCCGTTTTGGGAGACTCATACGCTTTTGGCGAGAAGGTGAGATATGAAGACGCATTTCCGGCGCGGCTAGAAGAGCTCCTCGGGCCTCAGTATCGGGTCCTGAATTTTGGCGTGCCGGGCTATGGCGTCGATCAGAGCTATCTCAGGTATATCAGCGATGCGCTCTCCTGGAAGCCAGAGGTCGTCGTGTTTTCATTCGTTTGGCATGACCTCTTGCGCACGATGAGTGTCTACAGCTTTCTAAGTTTTAGCGGTTTCGATATGCCTTTCTCGAAACCGCGCTTTCTCCTGACACCCGCTGGACTTCAGCAGATCAACGTCCCAACGCTAGCACCCGAGGAGATGTTCACGATGACGCGCGTGTCCGACCTCCCCTTTCTCGAACACAATATTGGCCATTACCCACTCGATTGGGAAGAGACGATTTCTTACTTTCCGCATATAATCCGGTTTATCGTTCCCAGGTTAGTCCACCGGCTAGCACCAAATCAAAATGCAACGAATGAAGCAATCTTTGGCGTTAACGAGGCAATCCTACGCGCATTCGTCAAGAAAGCAAGAGAGACCGAATCGATTCCACTCATTGTGTATCTCCCGGGTAGGTCGAGTCTAGGTGAGTCAGATGCTCGTCGCACCTTGGGTAGAGAGTTTCTCCAAGCAAGCAACGTCGAGCACTTGGATCCGACCTCCTGTTTGTTGGCCATCAATCCGGATGCACGGTTCGTGCCAGACGATCCTCATTATGCTCCAAAAGGGAATGCAGCCGTCGCAAAATGCATAAGCCCGCACATCCGCGACGCGCTCGAACAACGTGCATCGATGGCCGGTGAGAGCTGAGTTGTAGAGCTCATAGTAGGGAGCAGTTTCGGTTTCTGTAGCTAAACGGACATGAGAGATCGGAGCACCAATATCTTAGGGGTATCAGCTTTCTATCATGACAGCGCCGCCGCGTTACTTCGCGATGGGCAATGCGTCGCCGCGGTCCAGGAAGAGCGATTCTCCAGGAAAAAGCACGATGCTCGGTTCCCGCGCCACGCGATCCAGTACTGCCTGACCGAGGCCGGTGTGGAACTTCGGGATCTCGACTACGTCGTCTTTTACGATAAACCGCTGGTCAAATTCGATCGCTTGCTCGAAACCTATCTTACCTATGCACCGAAGGGGTTTCGGTCGTTTCTGATGGCGATGCCGATCTGGCTCAAGGAGAAGCTCTTCCTGAAAGACCTGTTGAGGAAAGAGTTGGCGGTTCTCGGTAAGTGTAAGGTCAAGGAGCTACCTCGGTTGATGTTTAGCGAGCATCACCGATCACACGCGGCATCGGCATTTTTTCTCAGCCCCTTTGAGCGTGCCGCTGTGCTTTGCATGGATGGAGTCGGAGAATGGGCGACGACCTCCGTTTGGCTCGGGTACGACAACAAGTTGGCGTCGCAATGGGAGATCGATTTTCCACACTCCTTAGGCCTCTTATATTCTGCCTTTACGTACTTTACAGGCTTCAAAGTCAACTCCGGAGAGTACAAATTAATGGGTCTCGCACCTTATGGCGAGCCCAAATACGCGGATCTGATCTTCGACAAACTGCTCTCGCTTAAAGAGGACGGAACCTTCCGCATGGACATGCGCTATTTTAATTACACGACCGGTCTAACGATGACCAACCGGAAGTTTGACAAACTTTTCGGTGGACCACCCCGCAAGCCAGAGGCACCAGTCTCGCAGCGTGAGATGGACATCGCGAGCTCCATTCAGAGAGTCACCGAGGAGATCGTTCTGCGCTTGGCGCAAACTGTCTATCGCGAGCTAAGCACGGAATCTCTGTGCCTCGCCGGTGGAGTGGCTTTGAATTGTGTCGCCAATGGCCGCCTGCTTCGGGAAGGCCCGTTCAAGAATATTTGGATCCAGCCTGCGGCGGGTGACGCAGGTGGGGCAATTGGCTGCGCGGCAGCCCTATGGCATGAATACCTCGACAACCCTCGGAGGCTCAATGGGACTGGTGACGGCATGTCGGGCGCCTATCTTGGACCGCGGTTTTCAGAGGTGGACATCCGTAGCCATTTGGATTCGGTCGGTGCGCACTATACGCGGTTGGATGAGCGCGAACTGCTGTCTCAGGTGGCCAAGATCCTAGCTCAGGAAAATGTCGTGGGCTGGTGTCAGGGACGCATGGAGTTCGGTCCGCGCGCATTGGGTAATCGTTCGATCATCGGCGATGCCCGCAGTCCGAAAATGCAATCGGTGATGAACCTTAAGATCAAATATCGGGAATCCTTCCGCCCTTTCGCACCTGCGGTGCTAGCCGAACGGGTATCGGACTATTTTGAGATTGACTGTCCGAGTCCTTACATGTTACTGGTGGCTCCGGTGAAGGAAGATCTCCGCCTTACGATGGCCGAGGAACAAAAGAACCTCTTCGGTATTGAGAAGCTTAAGACGCCTCGATCACAAATCCCTGCGATCACGCACGTTGATTATTCCGCGCGTATACAGACCGTTCACCCGGAAACGAACCCGCGTTTCCATGCTCTCCTGAAAGCGTTTGAGGCCTTGACAGGCTGCTCCCTGCTCATCAATACCTCCTTCAATGTTCGAGGTGAACCCATCGTCTGCACCCCCGAGGAGGCCTATCGCTGTTTCATGCGGACCGAGATGGATTATCTGGTATATGAGAATTTCCTCATGGCCAAGGGAGACCAAACCAAGTGGGAAAAGGATGAGTCCTGGAAAACCGAGTTCGAGCTAGACTGATGACAAACGCTGCACACGAGATACCGGAACTAGATCGCAAGGGCCTGCGCCAGTTCGGCTTGGTAACCGGCGGTATCGTTGCCGGCTTGTTCGGCCTATTCTTTCCGTGGCTGCTCGAACGTGCCTTGCCGTTGTGGCCCTGGGTGGTGTTCGGGGTGTTAGCCTTCTGGTCCGTTGGCGCACCGCGTACTCTGCGTCACGTTTATCGAACCTGGATGCGGTTTGGGTTACTGCTCAGCCGCATCACGACCCCGGTTGTCCTGGGTATCGTGTACTTTGGAGTTGTCACCCCTATGGCCTTGGTCATGCGCGTTGCGGGGAGAGATCCCATGGCGCGACGCTTGGATGAGAAGATTCAAAGTTATCGTATCTCCAGCCGGGAAGTCACTCGTGAGCATATGGAGAAACCTTTCTGATGCGTGAGTTTATTGTGGATCTATGGCAGTTCATGCGCGAGCGCAGGAAGTTTTGGCTGGCGCCACTGATTATCATACTAGTGCTGCTAGGAGCACTACTCGTCCTCGCGCAAGGATCCGCAGTAGCGCCGTTTATCTACACCTTGTTTTAGTGTTGTCAGCACCGTTGTTAAAAACAGTGCAACTGTACCCGATGATGGCGGGTCGCTGTTCTAACCACCTGCCTGGAGCGTCACGGTGAGCTCGGCCTCACCGCTCTCGCGCAGCACCGTAACCCGCACCGCCTCGCCCACCCGGAAATCGTCGAGCCGGCCAAGGAGCTTTGCGACGCTGTCGACCGGCTTGTCGTCCACGGCGACGATGATGTCGCCGGGGGTAATGCCCTCGGCGTCGATGCGGGCACCCTGCATGCCGGCCGCCTCGGCGGCCGAGCCCGGAGCGACCTTGAGCACCAGCACGCCTTCGACGCCCAGCTTCTGCGTCACCTGGCGGTTCAGGTCCTCGTCTACCTCGATCCCCAAGGCAGGGCGTACATACTTGCCGCTCGCGACGAGCTCCGGCACGACGCGGTTCACGGTGTCGACCGGCACGGCGAAACCTATCCCGGCGAAGGTCCCGGAGGGGCTGAAGATGGCGGTATTGATCCCGATGAGCCGTCCGGCGGAATCGAGCAAGGGGCCGCCGGAATTGCCTGGGTTGATGGCGGCATCAGTTTGGATTAGGTGCTCGATGACGCCGCTCTGATCGGAGGGCAGGGAGCGGTCGAGCGCCGAGACGATCCCGGCCGTTAAGGTCCAGTCGAGGCCGAAGGGGTTGCCGATCGCGAACACCTTCTGGCCGACCTTGAGGTCATGGCTAGTGCCGAGGGGCACGGGCGGCGGGCGGTTGAAGGCGACCCCGATACGCAGCACCGCCAGATCATGGGCGGGGCTTGCGCCCACGAGCCGCGCACTGTAGTCGCGCCCGTCGCTCAATCTTACCCGCGCCTCCGAGACGTCCGCTACCACATGGTAGTTGGTGATCACATGGCCCTGTTCGTCCCAGATGAAGCCCGAGCCCGTGCCCTGCGGGATGCTGAAGATGTCGCGTGTCCAGGGGTCCATCACTCGCTCGCGGGTCGTGATGAACACGACCGAGGCTTTGGCCTTCTCGAAGAGCTCCATCGTTGTCTTCTCGTCGGCGGCGAGATCGCCGCGCGGGGTGACCACCCGCGGTGTCGCGTCCACGCCCAAGATCCGCCGCTCGATCGAGGGCAATGCCTGCCAGAGGAGCAGCAGAGCAGCCGCAGCGAGGGTTATCCAGAGAACGCGGGAGAAGAATGGATCTCGGCTAGTGTTCATGGCGGTTCCTCCCTTCTGTCGCAAATTATTTCTCTTCTGTGGCTCAACTCGTGGGCAAGCACCGCGGTGATCTCGCGCAGCGCGGCCGCTGCGGCAGGATGGAACCGCGAGGCTTGCTGCGTTGAAGCTCTTCCAGGGGCTCATGAAATACTCTATCACCTTGTACCGATGCCGGTCTTCCAACCTTTCCGTTTTTCGTCGAGCTTTGAAGCCTGCTCATCCCACAATCTGTGCTGCTCGGCATATTCGGTCCGCTCCGGGCTATCTTGCGTCGGTAAGGAGACCACCACCTCGAGGCCCGGGTGGGCGTTACGCAGGCTCAGCGTGCCGCCGTGCGCTTCGGCGATCCGGCGGCAGAGATAGAGCCCGAGGCCGACCCCACCGCGGTCGCGGGTGCGTGCCTGATCGGTACGGTAGAACGGCTCCGCCAACTGTGTTAAATGCGCAGTCGCGACACCCGGTCCGAAGTCCCTTACCGACAATCGGGCGCGGTGGGCCTCGATCGTCGTCATTACGATCGGCGGCTTGGCGGCCTCGCGGCCGTAGCGCAGGGCGTTGTCGATCAGGTTGTGCAACAGCAGTTGCAGCCGCGTTCGATCCAGCATCAGTGTTGGTAATCGTGATGCAAGCTCGATCTCGAGTCTGGCTTGGCCAAGCGCGTCGGCCACGGTCTCGTGGACGAGCGCGTTGAGATCCGTCGGTTCGGGATGCAAGGCGGCGTGACGGTCGTTCAGACGTTCACCCTCGAGCAACTTCTCGATCAGATCGCGCATCACGGCCAGATCCCGCAGCAGGGCGTCGCGCTCGCCGCACTCCGCAAGAAGCTCGGTATTGAGCCGGGCCCTGGCGAGGGGCGAGCGCAGCTCATGGCTGATGGCCAGCAGCAACTGACGTTTGGCATCCAGCATCCGCTGAATGTCCACGGCCATGGCGTTGATCTCGGAGGCGAGATCGCTGAGGTCGTCGTCGCGGCGCTTCGGGATCGGTTGCGAAAAATCACCGCTCCCGAAGCGGATGGCCCCGGCGCGGATGTCGTCCAGCGGCAGGAACAGGCGCCGCACCAGCCAATAGGTCGCCGCGGTCAGCAGCAGCAGCACCGCTAAGGTGATGGCCCCGATGATCGCCGGTCGGCCTTCGCGATCGGGCTTCGGAAAACGAAACATGATGCGGTGCCCGTCGGCCAGCACGCGCAGGTGCACCGGTGGGTGTAGTCTATCGTCCGCACCGACAACAGAGAAGTCTGCGTCGCTGTCCGGGTGCGACGACCAATTGAACCTCGGCCCTCGGATGGCGGCCTTCAGAGGCAGGCGTGCGACCAGCGCTTGTGCCCGCTCGATGCTGGGTGGGGTGCCGATCTCGGCGGCAAGGGCATCGATATGATGCTCGATATGGGGCCGCATGACGTCATGGAAATTGCGGGACAGCGCTAGCCTCATCCCGTACAGAAACACCACGGCAAGCACCACGGCGAGAAACAGAAACAGAACCGTGAGCCGCACGCTAAGAGAGCGCTGCAAGCGTCCGAGCCATGCCCTCACTTGCGTGCCCCGGCGAAGGTATAGCCGGCGTTCCGCAGGGTCCTGATACAGTCGAGTGGCTCGAGCTTCTTGCGCAAGCGGCTTACCAGGATGTCCACGGCACGGGTATAGAGATCGGCATCGGTGCCACGCAGACGGTTCAGTATCTCATCGCGGGTGAAGACCTTTTTTGGCTCCGAGGCGAGCAGCCTGAGAAGCTCGAACTCGGTACCGGTGAGATTGACGGGCTCGCCGTGGCGCAACACCTCCCGGCGTTCCAGATCGATCTCGATATCGTCGAAAGCGAGCCGTTGCCGCGGTGCCCTGCGCCCCTCTCGACGCAAGATGGACTGAATCCGTGCCACGAGCTCGCGCGGCTCGAAGGGTTTCGCAAGATAGTCGTCGGCGCCGATCTCAAGTCCGGCGATGCGGTCCGGCAACTCGCCGCGGGCGGTCAGCATGATGATGGGAATGTCGTGCTCCTTGCGAATGGTTCTACACAGCTCGAATCCGTCCATCTCGGGCATCATGACATCGAGGATCGCCGCGTCGAAGGGTTCAGTGCGCAGCCGCGCGAGGCCGACGCTAGGAAGCGTGGCACTCTCCAAGTCGACGCCGAAACGTCGGAAATAAACTGCCAGCGGCGCCGCGAGCTGCTGGTCGTCGTCGATGAGCAGGATTCGGGACATGGCGCATTCTCGCAGCTCCGCGAGGCGAAAAACAGCGACGGCCCGGCACCCGGGCCGTCGCACAAGGGGATGGAGGAACTAGCCCGCCGGGTCGGCCTTGGGACGGTGATCCCGGTGACCATGACGCCGCTCCACGAACTCGCGCACCTTCTGCTGTTGCTCGGCGTTGAGACTGTCGAAGAGATCGGCCGCGGCCGCGATGAGCTCCGGGCTGTTGCTTTGTACCCGAGCCGCCTTCTCGTTCAAGAGGGCCTGGGCGCGCTCGCGATCGAGGCTCTCACCCTCGATGAGCGATTGTATCCGCTCATGGCGTCCCTTCGAGTCGCCCATCATCGCTTTGTGCTGCTCGGAAAGCTTGTCGAAGAAGGTCGACAGCTTCTGCTTCTGCGCATCGTTCAGGCCGAGCTCCGTGCTGATCCGCTCGACTCGTTTCGCCCGGAACTCGGCGCGCGCCTTGTCATCGTGCATCCAGGATTTGCTACAGCCATTAAAGCCTTCGCCACGGTGTCCGCGATCGCGATCGGCAAAGGCGGTCGCAGCGGTCGCGATTAGGGCAGTTCCGCAGAGGCCCATTAGTAATTGCTTGATCCACGGGGTCATGCGATTTCTCCTTTGAGGTTGGTTTCGACGGTAGCCATCCTAACGCGCCAGCCGCGAGCGATCCTTTCGCCGTGTATCGACGTGTTTCGCTTTGTTTCATCGCAGCGCGGTGAGGGTGGGCTATTCCCCGATCCTGGACCCCGGACCCGCGGGTTTGACAGCTAACGGGTCCAGCCGTATCTTCCTTTTTGAAGAAAAAGGTTTTTTAAAATCCCTATTCCCCGTCGGATTGAGCCATCCGCATTTTGATTGAACGAGGAAACCACATGGACCTTTATCCCCCACTCAGCAAAGAGCTCGCACGCAAACGGGCCCAGCTCGCGCCGGAGATCTCCGCCACGTTCAAGAAGTTTAGTCAAGCCGTTTTTGCTGACGGCGCGCTGCCTGCAAAAACCAAGCAGTTGATCGCGGTCGCGGTGGCCCACGTCACCCAATGTCCGTACTGCATTCGCGGCCACACCGAGCTTGCGGCGAACCACGGCGCGACCGAGCAGGAAGTGATGGAAGCGATTTGGGTCGCCGCGGAAATGCGCGCAGGCGGCGCTTACGCGCATGCGACCCTTGCGCTTGAGACCATGAGTCAACGGGATGCGGGCAGGTCCGGCGGCGGACCGTCGTGAACGCACCGCCCGCTTTTCCCACCAAAGGAGGCTGAAGCATGGGTAAAAATGTCAGCCAAAAGTTGATCGGCAGCCATCTGGTCGGGGGCCGCATGGAAGCCGGACAAGAGATCGGTCTCAAGATTGACCAGACCCTGACCCAGGATGCCACCGGAACCATGGTGATGCTCGAGCTCGAAGCGATGAATCTTTCCCGAGTCAAGACCGAGCTCTCCGCGCAATACGTCGATCACAATCTGCTCCAAACCGATTTTAAGAATCCGGACGATCATCTGTTCCTGCGCAGCGCCTGCAAGAAGTTTGGGATCTGGTACAGCCGCCCCGGGAACGGCGTAAGCCATCCGGTGCACATGGAGCGCTTCGGCGTACCGGGAAAAACGTTGCTGGGCTCGGATAGCCACACCTGTGCCGCCGGCTCCCTCGGAATGTTGGCGATCGGCGCCGGCGGCCTGGAGGTCGCGCTGGCAATGGCAGGCGAGCCGTTCTACGTCAAGATGCCGAAAATTTGGGGTGTCAAGGTGATCGGGGATCTTCCCGAGTGGGTGAGCGCCAAAGACGTCATTTTGGAGATGTTGCGCCGCCATGGCGTCGCTGGCGGCATCGGCAAAATCATCGAATACTACGGTCCAGGGCTGGATGGACTGACGGCCATGGATCGCCACGTGATTGCCAACATGGGGGCCGAGCTTGGCGCTACCACGACGGTGTTCCCCTCGGATGCGGCGGTTAAGCGCTTCCTCGAATCCCAAGATCGCGGTGGAGATTGGGTAGAAATCGTTGCCGATGAGAATGCCGAATACGATGCATACGAAGAGATCAATCTGTCCGAGCTCGAGCCGCTCATCGCCTATCCGAGCAGCCCGGGCAATGTCGTGCCCGTGCGTGACGCGGCAGGCCGGGAAATCTATCAAGCCATGATCGGCTCATCGGCCAACCCGGGATTGCGGGATTTCGCTGTCGCTGCGTTGATCGTGGACGGCAAGCAAGTGCACGACCGGGTTTCGTTCGACATCAATCCCACTTCCCGCCAGATCCTGGAAAAACTGACGCAGACGGGACTCCTGGGAAAACTGATTAAGGCCGGTGGCCGCATCCATCAGGCCGGCTGCAACGGCTGCATCGGCATGGGGCAGGCGCCGGCGACGGGGCGCATCAGCCTGCGTACCGTGCCGCGCAATTTCCCGGGTCGTTCCGGCACCAAAGACGATCAGGTCTATTTGTGCAGCCCTGAAACGGCCGCGGCTTCGGCGCTTGCCGGCGTGATTACCGATCCGAGGACATTGCACATGAAATACCCAAAAATTAAAGAGCCCGACAAACCCAGCATCAACACGGCCATGCTCACGCCGCCGGCCGAAGAAAGCACGCCTGTTGAGCTTGAGAAGGGGCCGAATATTCAGCCGCTTCCGCCGTTTCATCCCTTCCCCGATACGGTGGAAGGACCGGTCCTCCTGAAGGTGGGAGATGATATTTCCACCGATGAGATCATGCCGGCGGGAGAGCAAGTGCTGCCGTATCGGAGCAACATTCCCGAAATCAGCAAGTTCGTTTTTGCAGGAATAGATGAGACGTTTTACCACCGGGCGATGCGGGACTTGTTGTCGGGATGCCTAATAGTCGCTGGCAGAAACTACGGCCAGGGCTCAAGCCGCGAGCATGCCGCCATTGCGCCGCGGTACCTGGGACTCAAGGCTGTCATCGCGAAGGGCTTTGCCCGCATTCACCGCCAAAACTTGATCAATTTTGGGATCCTGCCGTTGACATTCTGGGATTCGAATGACTGGGAAAGAATCGACCAGAACAACGTCCTCCGTCTGCCGGATATCCGTGCGGCCATCCAACAAGGAAACCAGGTAAAGGTCATCAACAAGACGAAAGGAGAAACGTACCTCGCGGAACATGCATTGACGGGACGACAAGTCGAGATGATTCTGTCCGGAAGCCTGCTCAACCTGATGCGCAAGCGTCCGGCCTAGCCGGTGTCGGGTCTGAATGTAGGAGCCATTCCGTTGACTCGAAGTGTTGACCACATCACCCCGCAGGCTGCCGGCACGCTTGCCGGGCTTTTTCAGGAGCGTATCTCGCGGACGCCGCAGTTTATCGCTTACCGCTATTTCGACCCTGCCGCAAGCACCTGGGAGGGGCTCTCCTGGCAGGCGATGGGCACGCATATCGCGCGCTGGCGGGCAGCATTGGCACGCGAACCGTTGCAACCTGGCGATCGCGTCGCCGTGATGCTGCGCAACTCTCCGGAGTGGGTCATGTTTGAGCAAGCGGCGCTAGGTCGAGGTCTTGTCGTCGTCCCCCTGCATACCAACGATCGTGCCGAAAATATTGCCTACATGATCAAGGATGCAGGCGCAAGAGTGCTGCTGCTCGGGGCTGCCGATGACTGGCGCCCGTTGCGGGCGGTGCGTGATCAGTTAGTGAGCTTGGTGCGCGTCCTTACCCTCGCGCCCCATGAGGGCAAATCCGACGATGCGCGTCTGTGGGACGTTAATGCATGGCTATCGCTCGCCGATAAGGCCGTACCGATGCATGCAGGCCTCCCTGATGATCTCGCCACCATCGTATACACCTCGGGAACGGTCGGCCGCCCCAAAGGGGTGATGCTAAGCCACCGAAACATATTGTGGAACGCCTATGCCCTCATGCGAAGGTTCTCCATTTGCCCCGACGATGGGTTTATCTCCTTCTTGCCTCTTGCGCACACCTTCGAGCGCACCGTTGGCTACTACCTGCCAGTGATGGCGGGTGCCCTCATCACTTACGCACGCTCGCCTCAGCAGCTCGTTGACGATCTCCCAGAGGTCCGGCCGACCATCTTATTGGTCGTGCCTCGGGTCCTCGAAAAAATCTATGGGGAACTTCAGTCGAAACTCGAAGGACACGCTTCATTACGAATCCTATTTGAGCTGACCATCAGAATCGGGTGGCAGCGCTTTCTGTACCTGCAGGGGCGAGGGGACTGGCGCTCTCCGTTACTCTTATGGCCTTTGCTCAATCGGCTCGTGGCCCATCGGATCCGCGCCGGGTTAGGGTGCGATGGTCTGCGCGTAGTCAGCTGCGGGGCAGCGCCCCTAGAGGCACGTCTCGCGATCGTGTTTATTGGCTTAGGATTCCCCATCTCAAATGGCTACGGCCTGACCGAGGCGAGTCCCGTGGTAAGCGCTAATGCGCTCACCGATAATGACCCCTTCAGCGTCGGCACTCCGCTCGAGGACGTGGAAGTGCGCATCGGTGACGATGATGAGCTGCTCGTTAAGAGCCCCGGCGTCATGTTAGGTTACTGGGGTGACCCAAAGCTTACCGCGATGACAATCGACAGCGAAGGATGGCTACACACCGGCGACCAGGCGCGGATCAACGACCGCCACATCTACATCACTGGCCGAATTAAAGAGATCATCGTGATGGCCAATGGTGAAAAGGTTGCCCCAGAAAGTATGGAACGCGCGATTACCCTCGATCCGCTCTTCGAGCAAGTGATGGTGACGGGAGAAGGTCTGGCCTATCTGAGTGCGAACGTCGTGCTAAACCGAGAACACTGGTCGAAATTTGCGCGTGAGCTTGGCTTTGACCCGAACGACCCGGCCACACTTGACCAGGCGCAGATCCAGACGACGGTCTTAGACCGGATCGCGATGCGACTCCACGCGCTCCCAGGCTATGCGAAGGTGCGAGGCATTACCCTGAGCTTGGAACCATGGACCGTGGAAAACGGGCTGTTGACGCCGACTCTTAAGCTTCGTCGCGACCGAGTACTTGCCCATCTCCAGACGCAGGCTCTAAGCAACGCCAGCCGGTAGTGCGCGCGGATACTCTGGAGAATGAATGTTGCCCGGACGCCACCGCCTAAGTGGCCTATCAACCGTCCGATTCGTACTTGAACGACAACTGTACCCGTGCCCGGTAAGCGGTGACTCGACCGTTTTCAATCTTCATATCGAGTTTGGTTATTTCGGCGACACGGAGATCGCGAAGGTGCTTGCTGGCCTCTTCGACGGCATTCTTCGCCGCCGCCTCCCAGGATTGTGCGCTGGTTCCAATGATCTCGGTGATTCTATACACACTTTCTGTCATTTTTTTTCCTCCTCTGTTTCCCGAGCAATTCTGTTTGCCCAGGTTATGCGCAGACGACAACTGACCTGTGGCGCTTCAAGGCATTCAGAGCAATGCTTCGATAAACTTTCATAGCCCTAGGACGCATCCTACTCCTTTTTACAGCAACTATAAGCCTTCATCCATCCGCGAGACATGGCTTGGTACGATTACTCCAGGCGACTCGATTCCAGCGTTAGGAAGCTCTGCAAAAGTTACTGCGCAGCCCATCTGCATTGTCGCGTGCTCGCTCATCGCTCGCCTATCTACCTGATATGTCTCGCGACTCGCTCCGCGGCTTCGCGCGTCTGGGCTTGCTCGCGACGCTTTTGAAGAGCTTCCTTAGATCGCGCTGCTCAAATGAGTTAACGAGATACGATTTGGACAGGCGAACCGCGCAAATATCTTCTCATGAGTTTACCGTAAAGGCAGTTCTCGTGATATCGTGCATTCTTATCTTGACCGGCGGCTCTCCACATTTCGTTCCAAAGATGAATCGCGTAAGTGCTTTCATCGAGCACTGTTTCCACATCAGGTTCTAGCACTTTGTGCCACTCCGAGTAACCCAACGGACAAAAAACGTAATGCGGCTTTGTATATTTTCCCAGCGAATACTTTCTGACCGCTTCTGCCATTAGTCTTGGCCCAGTCTCTCCCCAAACCAAATGCTCCGGGTTCTTAGCCTGACAAACTCCCCACGCATAGGCTATAACGTTACTCCCTACTGGAGCTTTAAGGATGCCGCTAGTTACAACTTCGAGCCCCTTACTTATTATCTCGCTGGAGAAAACGTGCTCCTCAGGAAAATCAAACGGCTTGAGGCAGATGGTATCAGTATCGGCCCACCATCCCCCACGATCAAGTAGCAGCTTATAGCGAAAAAAATTTGCAAAGCCCGCATAGCTTGGATAGTGCTTGTATTGAAAGATGCGCGAGGACGGTAATATCTCATTAGCATCCTTGATGACGGTTCCAACTGGGATGTTCTTCGGCTCATCGTAAACATACAGATGGTACTCATGTCCGTTCAGCAGGAACGAAGAGACTGACAACTGTTCCATCACGGAAAGTTCAGGACCGATCCATAGTCCCTGAATGATCTTGTTCATCACCATAGCCTGGACCTAAGTCGGAGCATGACATGGAGGAAACGATCACACAACCGGCGCTTTGCGGCCTAACCTCCCATAGGTTTTTATGTTATACGAAGCGAGTTGTAGATATCGGGCCTCGTCGATGCCAAAAGAGAAGTGGACCACACCGCGATGAGCATAGGGATGGGGGGCGAGCGAGCGCAGCTGGTGGCTACCCTGCACGCACCGCCGTCCCCCGAAGCTCGAGAGATCGGCGGCGCGGACTGGATCGAGGTGCGGGCAGAGGCCACTGGCGAGCTAGATGCTGGCTGGCTGCGCAACCGGTTCCGCGGCGGTCTTATCTACGGCCTGGGCGCGGGGATGTCTGGTGAGGCGCGTTGCCGGCGGCTCTGCGCCGCCCGCGAATATGACCTCATCGACCTGGACGGCGAGCGCGATCTGGTGCCCGAGATCCTGGAAGCCATCCCCAGAGAACGGCGGGTGATCTCCTGGCACGGTCCGGGGGAGAGCTACGAAGACCTACACCGGCGCTTCGAACGCTATGCGGCGGCGGGAGCGGTCTTGATCCGGCTGGTTCCTTGGGCCGGCGCGCTGCCGGACGGCTTGGCCCCGCTGTCGCTGCTGAAGAGCCTGCGGCGCCCCGACTTGGTTGCCTACGCCGCCGGGGACTGCGGTTACTGGACCCGACCCCTAGCCGCGCGTTTGGGGGCGCCCTGGATCTTCGGAGAGGCGTCCGGCCGCGAGGACGGATGCAGCATCGCCCGCTTGATCGAGGACTTTGGCGCACCCCTTCTTTGGACTGCGGACGAAGTCTTCGGGATTGCTGGCGATCCGGTGCTCCAGGCCTATTCGACCCGGCTGCACAACGCGGCTTACCGAGCCCTCGGCCGGCAAGCCCTGTACCTGCCCTTCCCCTGCCCCCACTTCGCCGACCTGTGGGATGGGATCGTAGCGCCGGGAGCCTTGGACCGTTTGGGCTTTTCCCTGCGCGGGCTCACCACCGTCTCGCCGCATAAAGAAGCGGCTCTCGCCCAGGCGCGGATCAGCAGCGCGCTTTCCAGCCAGGCTGGCGCCGCCAATCTGTTGTTACGGCGTGGGGCAGGTTGGACCGCGACCACCACAGACGCGCTGGGCGTCGTGGAGCCGCTGCGCCGGCGCCGCATTCCCCTGGCCGGATCCCGGGCGGCGGTGCTCGGCTGCGGCGGGACGGGACGCGCGGTGGCGGCGGCGCTCAGCGCCGCCGGGGCCGAGGTGTCGCTGGTGAATCGGGGAAAGGCGCGGGGGCACTCCGCCGCGCGCCGGCTTGGGCTACCTTTCCTCCCCTTGGCCGGCTTCGCACCCGCCGGTTTCGACCTGATCGTAAACGCCACGCCGCTCGGGCGCGGGCCCGACGAATGCCCCTTCGACGCAGGGCGCGCCCGTCACGATACAGTGATTGCCGATTTTGTGTACCGCAGCTCCCCCACACGCCTGGCCGCGGTGGCCCGCGCCCGTGGCCTGCGGGTAATCGATGGCCATGAGATCCTTGGCGTCCAGGTCCGCGAGCAATTCCGCCGCCTCACCGGCCAGCCCTGGCCTGACCAGGTCGCCACCATGCCGCCCCGGCGGCTCGCCGGACAGCCCCTGTGAGTCCGTTGCCCGTTCGGGCGCAGGGCGCGGTGTGAAAGGGTTATAACTTGCGCCGATCCCCCTTCAACAACGATCGAGAGGCGTGTCGGCGATGAGGTTACGGATGACGGCGCCCAGGTTCTCCCCCCGCTCGCAGCCGCGCCGGTACGCTGCTTCGACAATGCGCTCATCGTTCCCAACCGGTTGGTTGACCGCCTCGAACCCAAGGACCATGGGAACGTTCGCATCCTCCCGGCTAGCGGCCGCATCCGGCGCGCGATCTTGCCGCGCTGGAGGCACATCCTGCCTCGCCGGGTCCGCAGGTGCCGTGAATTGCTCTTTAACGCTTATGTGATCCATAGTGAATACCTCCGGGTCTGTGGTAGTACTCTCGCTTCTACTAGACAAACGACTCAGATGAACCGTCCTCTGAGTGCGAAGGACATTATCCTGCGAATTTATGACGGCCGGATGACCTCGACCGATGCTTTCCGTGAAGGGCCCTCCTCGATGCTGATGCCTCCATTAGAGAGTGTAGCACTGCTATCGAGAAATCCTATTTGCACTGCACAACGGGGCTTAATATGGCTGAGACCGGCGCGGAACCACAGTACCACGTGCGGATTATTTAACCTTCATACTTTCGAGCGATGAGCACGGCATTGGTGCCCCCAAAGGCAAAGGAATTGGACATCACCGTGGCGACGGCGACGTTCGTTCGAGCGCTATTCGCGACGTAATCGAGGTCACACTCGGGGTCTGGATGCGTGAGATTGATGGTCGGCGGTATGGCTTGGTGTTTTAAGCTCATGATCGCAACAATTAGTTCCATGGCCCCCGCCGCGCCTAAGAGATGCCCGTGCATGGATTTTGTCGAGCTAATCGGGATCTCATAGCTGCGGCGGCCGAATGCCGCTTTGATCGCGGCGGTCTCGACCGCGTCGTTTTGCGACGTCGCCGTCCCATGGGCATTGATGTAATCAATTTCTTCTGGTTCCATCTTGGAATCCTCCAACGCGGACCGTAATGCGTGCGCCTGCCCTGCGAGCGAGGGCCGGGTGATATGCGCGACGTCGGTGGTCTGGCTATAGCCGACGAGCTCGGCATGGACCGGCACAGCGCGTGATCGCGCCCGTTCCAGATCCTCCAGAACGACGATTGCCGCGCCTTCACCGAGCACCAGCCCGGTACGGTTCTTTGAGAACGGTTTGCAAGACGCCGCGGGATTTTCCGGGTCCTCCAAGGCGAGCGTGCGCAGGGCTTCCCAGGCCTTCATGGTGCCGTAGGTCAGAGGCGCCTCGGAGCCGCCCGCGAGCGCCGCGTCGATGCGTCCGAGCGCGATCTGGCGATAGGCTTCACCCACCGCTACGGCAGACGAGGAGCATGCGGTCGAATACGTGAGACAGGGACCCGTCAGCCCGTATTCGAGAGCGATCCACGCGGCGGGGGCATTATTCATCGTCATCACCACCGTGAAGGGCGGCAAACGCTCCGATCCCTCGCGATACAAAATCGCATACCCCCCATCGGTCGTTTCGGCACCTCCCATGCCCGTGCCCAAATACACACCGCACCGGGGATCGTCGCCGCCTTGGAAGACCAGCCCCGCATTGGTCACGGCCTGTGCCGCCGCGCTTAGGGCGAGCTGACTGACTCGATCCAAGATTTTCAAGCGGCCAGGAGGGAAAAACAGCGCGCCGTCAAAATCAACCTGCGCGCCGATGCAGATCGACAGCTTTTCGGCGAACGGCGTTTGCAGCCTCCCGATACCGGACCTTCCCGCGAGGAGGTTTTTGAAGAGCTCTTGCGGGTCATTTCCGAGCGGTGAGATCACCCCGAGCCCGGTAATGACCACCCTTCTCAAGGACCGCGTTCCTCAACAGTGGGCTCTACGTGCTGCTCTGAAACCAAGCGATCGATGTAATCGACAACGTCCTGGAGGGTCTTCAGGGGCGCCTGGTCACGCGGCACGGTGATGTTGAATTCGTCTTCGATGTTGAACAGCAGATCGATCGTGTCCATCGAGTCGAGCCCGAGCGCCTCGAGCGACGCGGCCGGCACGAGATCGCCGTGTGTCACTTGGTTGTGCTTAACCAGCAACGCTTGTAAGCGTTCCAAGGTCGTCATTGTCAAGGCTTTACCGCTCAGAGCTTGTGAAGAAATCGTAGCGAGCACGCACGCCCGCGAGGCGCGCGGCGCGCAGGAACCGCAGTGTATATGGAAATACATGAGGATTCCGAGCACCGCGCAACGATGCCGGCGGGCTGCGCAGTAGATTTATTCACAAGCTCTCACTTCCAACAAGGCCCCGTGACAGCTGAACCCGGCGCCAAACGAGGACATCCACCACCATCCGGGGGGCGCCGAATGCTTCAGGGCGGCGCTGAGGACGAAGTACACGAAGGCGCTGCTCAGGTTGCCGAATTCGCTCAATGCCTCCCGGCTATAGAGGATCGCCTCCCCGGGTAGCTCCAATCGTTCCTTTAGTGCTGCGAGCACATCGCGCCCGCCCGCGTGCCAGATCCAAGTACTGATATTTTGCTTGTTCAACCCGGAGCTTTCCAGTACCGTCCCCAATACCCGCTCCGCATAAGCCGCCGCGAGCTTTGGAACGGGCCGGGTCAGGATATTGCGTAGCATCCCCTGGCGCTGCTCAAAACGCAGATCATCGCGCCGTTCGGGATCGGTAAGGGACGCACTCGTTTTCCATTCGATGCGCCGGCGGCCCGGAGCCGCGCTATCGGAGAGCACCGCCGCGCCCGCCCCATCACCGAACAAGCAACCGCTGATCAGCACCCCCGGATCGTTGTCGAGGTAGATCGCCGCACTGCACACTTCGGCCGAGACGGCCAACACATTCCGGCACCGGCCGGCCGCAAGCAGCGCCTCCGCCATCATCCAATTGGGCAAGGCGGCGCCGCATCCCTGACCGACGAGATCGAATGCCAAGGTGTTCTGCCGCAACCCAAGTCCCTCTATCAGATAACTCGTCAGGCCCGGACACAGGTATCCTGTACAGGTGCTTGCGATCACGGCATCGATCTCGGGGGCGCGCCGGCCGGTGTTCTCGAGCGCCTGGCGGGCCGCGGCGATCGCCAGCCGGGGAGCGTGATCGCCGAAGCGCCGATGCAGGGTGTCGGCATCGATCTCGAATACTTCGCGCAGGTTTTCCGGCGCAAGATACCTGGTTGCGATCCCGCTATCGCCGAGCAATACCTGCTCGATGAGAGCACAGGCACGCCGGTCGAGCCGGGTAGCGAACGAGGAAACCTTAAACGCCTCCCAGCATTCGGCCTGCGTATAGCGCTGCGGGGGCACGGCGGTGCCGAGCCCAGTGACGAACATTGCCATTAGTGGTTGTGTTTTTTAGACATGATAGCCCAAGCGCGAGGCCGAGGCGTCACAGCGGATGACTCGCACGCATCGCAGGCCGATGATTCAATACCTTCAGCAGCGGCGCCGCCAAGCCGGGGATCCTCGCCAGGGTGGAAAACGCCGCCCGTGTTAGGCCCGGCCGCCTGAGGATCCCGGCGGCGGCGTGGCAAAGGACTCTGTGCCCGATCACGCCGCGATAGGAACTTTCCCAGTCCGCGATGAGAGCGGGATCCCAGCGTTGAACCGCCCGGAGCGCTAGCGGGACCACGGCTTGCGCCGAGGCCAACGCCCAGGCGATGCCCTCGCCGGTGAAGGGTTCCACGTAACCCGCGGCGTCGCCCAGGACGAACACGCGCTCAGAGGCAAGACACGGCGGCCGGACGGTCAAGCGCGCCGTTCCCCGCCAAGCCTCCTCCGCGAGTTTCGCAATCGGCGGCCAACCCACCTCGTTCAGAATCGCCGCCGCCGCAGCTCCCGCCCGGCCCAATGTGCGGACAAACCCCCGGTCGAACGCCGCCGCCACATTCAGCCGTCCGTCCTCCACGCGCACTAACCCGACGTAGCCGCGCGCGCCGCAGGCCATGAAGATCACTCCGGACGCATAAAAAGCCGGCGCCGGCGCGACGATTACCCCGGCCCCGACGCGCGCATCCCGTGCGACCCGCGGAACATCTTTCACTGCCGCCCGGATCAAACGGCTGCCGAGCCCATCGGCGCATAACACCAGTCGGCTCGACACGGTGCCGGATTGCGGGCCCTGCCGCAATTCGGCGGCCGGCTTGCCGGCTCCTAAACATGCGACCGTTCCGGGCAGAAACCGCGCTCCCGCACCGATGGCCGCTTGGATCAACGCCGCGTCAAACACCTCGCGGCTGAGCGCGACCCCTCCCGGTACCGCGAGCGTCAGATCCCGACCCCGCATCGCGGCATGGAACGCCTTGATGGGTACCGCTCCGCAACGCTCCGCTAAGGCACCGAGGCCGGCCGTGTTCAATACCGCCAAGGCGCGTGGATTCAAGCAGGCGCCGCACACTTTGTACCGCGGAAAAGCCGCCTTATCGACCAGCAGTACCCGTAGCCCGCACCGCGCCAATGCGTGCGCGGCGAACGCACCGGCCGGCCCCGCGCCGACGATGAGCACCTCCCATTCGCGCGCGACCGCATCGATCATCGCGAGCGTCCCTATCGTATCGCCCAGGTTCATGGAATCGCTAGTGGAGTGTCACAAAAACACCCCACATAACACAGACCCGTCATTCCGGCCAAGTCCGCGAAGCGGACGCGAGCCGGAATCCATGCGGAGCATAGACCGGCACTGGATTCCCGCTTCCGCGGGAATGACGAATCGGGTTTTCGACGCCGACTGTATTTTCTGGCTTATTTGAGTTACAGAACACTAGCGCCGGCCTACTCCAACCATTTATCGATCAGCTCCGCCATCTCGCCGTTACGCATCGGGGGCTCCTTGGCATCAAACCAGCGCATGGATTGCGCCGCGATCAACCGAGTGATTATCTCGCCACTCACCAGACCATGTTCGTCGTAACATTGGTCCGGACATTTGGCGAGCACGTTAAGCGCCGCGCCGAGCACTTTTTCCCGCGTGCTGGGCGCATCCTTTCTCGAAGATGGATTAGGTTCCCGGCGGAGGGCGTCGGGTGACGAGGCCGAGGATCCCGGAACCACGCGCTGGATGAACTGCATGAGCGCCTCGAATGGTTCCGGGATCGGGACGCCCGAGGCGTGCGCCCACTGATAGAGATCGATCGGCGCACAACGCCAATCCTCCTCTGGATGATCGGGGTTCGTTACTCGCGGCTTGCCTTCGGTCACGACCGACCCTCTCACGGATGCCCACAGCTCGTTCTCCGGCGTCTTGCATGCGCCAGAAGCGTGCAGTGTTTCCCACGCATCGGGCGCGATGCCAATAAGGAGCGGAATGCCTTCCGCCCGCAGCGACCACTCCGGTTTACACATCCAGCGCTCATAAAGCAATTGCGCCCGCGCGCTAGCGTCCTGGCTTGCCGAGTCCGGGGACGCTATCGGCACGGAGGACTGTCGTAACACACAGTCCAATAACTGTGCTAGTTTTTCGGCGATGTCGTTGTGGTGTCTCATAGCGAATTAGAAACGGGGGCTCTTCTGGTAGTTCGGTGTCAGAGCTAAAACTACTTGAACCATGATACGCTATCCGCTGCATAAAATAAGGCTCCTCGGCAGAACCGTACAGGTTTTACTTTTACAGCAATGAGAGAGGCGAGCCGCCGCACGTACATGTGCAGCGGGAGCGCTTCTTCGCAAAGTTTTGGTTGAATCCCGTGACGTTGGCGAGTTCTATCCGATTTGCTTCGCACGAGTTGCGGGCGATCCAAAGATATAGTCGAAGATCATCGGGATAATTTTCTGGAGGCTTGGAATGAGCACGCACGCGATTGAAGTCCACCCATTGGCGCAGCAGGTTAGTTTCACGGATAGCGACATGGTCGTTGCGCTGGTTGATGGCCGTACTGTCTCAGTGCCGCTCGTCTGGTTTCCTAGACTAGCGAGTGCATCGAGACGGCAGTTGGAGAACTACGAGATCCTGGCAGACGGTGAGGGTATTCATTGGCCGGAGGTCGATGAGGACTTAAGCGTCGCGGGCCTGCTCCGAGGCACGCACTGATAACATCAGGGGTTAAAGCAGGGGTTAAGGGGCCAGGCACGATATGTTTTGGGTTGCCGCCGACCAGGATAGGAGGTCTTCTTCGCGTGCGTTCAGTTCGACACCGGCGTCATGCTACGCTTCGCTAATCCGCGCTTCACACGCTACGGCGCGACCGATACTGACACCATACCCTGGGGATGATCGGCGGCCTTCGGCCGAATCACGATCTCCACATCACGATCGAGGAGAGTAATGAAATGCATAAGCCGCTCTGAGGAGAACCGGCTGAGCTTGTAGTTCGCCAACTCAGAGACGTGCGGCTGCGGAATAAAAAAAAGCTTGGCCGCCTTCACCTGGGTGATGCCGCGATCTTCGATGAGCTCGTTTACCCGCATCGCAAGCTGCACCTTGAGCCTGCGTTCGCCAGCATCGGCAAAGCCCAAGTCTTCAAACACATTTCCGCTCCCCGCTTCAACCACATCACGCTTTATTGCCATAACGTACCTCGTAATCCACTTGCGCCACCTTTAATCGTTCATGAATCAACCTCGTATCGCTCCTCGCCGTGCTGATACCGGAAGGCGATTTCTTCTGAAAGCGGTGCAGTACATATACCGCTTCCGTAAACCGCACGGTATAGACCACGCGATACGCGTCGCCTCGAAAACCCTTCACAATTTCCAACACGCCCGACCCCTCGACTTTCCATGACTTCGCCGAGGGCGGCGTTCCACCAAGTTGCACCACCCCGAGCGCGTATCCAATGTCATCGATAACTTCTTCCGGGAAGGCCAGCAAACCTTTCTTTGATGATCCGACCCAGTGCAGGGGCTTTTCCGAGGAAGACGCGGGGCTCACATGCAATATTATATTGGTAGGTATATTCGGGTACAGTAAAGAATACACGCCCCGCACGCTTGCCTTACGCATCGCGATAGATAAGCCGGGACCGCGGCGCAGAGAAACTAGCCCGCGGTAAAGTGGGAAATTTTACTCTGACCCCGAACTCCCCGCGCTTTCAAGGCAAGCAGTACGTGCGGGTTAAGGGCTGGACCACGCTCGCGGTGATGCTCGGGGTTGTGGCCCGCGAAGTCGAGACGCGCGAGGAATTAGGCGTCTACACGGCGATCGTTGAGCTGGTCCGGATGTCGGACAGGGCGGTGATTAGCCGCGCTTCGCCCGGAGGAGCATGGCGCAGACCCGCACGTCGGGAAAGCCTGCCGACTGGCCTTTAGCTGGATAATGGCCCTCGCCGGGTATGAATGTTGCTCGGCTGAGGAGATGGAGGCGGCGGTTGGGCCGCGTAGCAGGAATCGGACACCGAGGCGCCGCAGGCCGCAGCCATCACCCCCGAGCAGGTGGCCGAGCTCCGCCGGCTCATCGCCGAGACCGACGCTTCGGAGTCGAGGTTTTGCGCGTACCTCAAGGTGCGCGTTGGAGGAACTCCCGGCGGCCCGCGTCGAGGCGGCCAAGGGGCGCTTAGTCGGAAACGGAACCGAAAAAGCACAGGAGGTGCAATCATGAAGCTATCAAGCGCAGTAGCAGCGGTATTGTTGGCAACACTCACGCTAGGCGCCCTGGCCGATGTGTCCGTTCGGGGTTATACCCGCCGTGACGGAACTTACGTCTCCCCACATCGTCGCGGTAGCCCGAACGGGATCAAGTCTAATAACTACTCATACCGCGGCTATTCTATACCCTACGGGGCGCCATATCCTGCGCTCGATATGCGCATGAAAGCGATCATTAAGCAGATAGACGCGGACAACAAGCGGAGGGCAGCGGAAACGGCTGCAATTCACCAACTCAATGAAAAGCGGCGTAATCTGGAAATCATTCTCGTGCATGACTTCGAGGCATGGTTAGCTGCCGGTAAGCCTCGCGATTGGAAATTCGACTTGAATCCATCGGAGTGCCAGGCATTGCCGGGCATACACACGGGCACACGGTGCTGGTAGTACACGCTAAGCCACAGCCCAGGGAAGCGGGACAAATGGATCTGATTAGATGATGAACGAACAATCATGGCATGACAGAACGCAGGTGTTGACGGCATCAAGAAGCATGGTAGTGACGGCATTTGTTGCGAAGGTGGAAAGCGCAGCGCTAGATGCGAAGGTGGAAAGGGCGGCATTAGCCAAGCTGGCGGCATGGAAGAAGAAAGTGCATGCGTTGGCGGTGGCTAGAAATGCTGCTAGAAAGGCGGCATGGGCAAAAACGGCGGCAGGAATAGCATGGGCCGAGGCTAAAAGGCAGCGTGGCCAGATCTACACGGGAAAAGGTAAATTTTTTACAAGAGCACAGAAGGTGTAATCATGAGAGAGCAGTGACTCGCCATCGCTCGCGAGTGAAATTGAGCGTCTGCGGGGATTGTAGAATGGATATTTATCGTCTCGATTATTTTTTTAGCATTCATTGCTTTGCTGGTTTACGCTAGCATTAATGCCACGAAGCATCCGAATAGCGAGCGATCGGGTCGGGCTGACGGGCGCAATCCCGTCAGCTCGACCCGATCCACGACTTAGTCCATTTTCGACCAGATTTTTTCCCACACATCGATTTTGATCGGGAAAAGCACCCGGTTGTAGTGGTGTTTGAGCGATCCGAGCTCGACCACAACCTCGGCCGGAAAACCCGCGCGATTGCCGCGCGTGTTGACCATGATTTCCTCGAAGTACGTACGCATCAAGTTCGGCTGTTGCCAAAGTTCCACCATGCGATTGACGATGCGTGGATACTGTTCGGGTAAGTGCTTCGGACGGACTTTCTCATCCAGGGAGGTGAGCCACTTGGATGCCGCCGGGCTGAGGTCCATGGCATTCTGTTTTGCATACTTTCCTGATGTTTCTTGTGTCATAGGAACGACCTTATGGGTTGACTGAGGCGCCGGAGTCTTCCCCTAGGGACACTCTCCGACACGCTCCTTACGCAAGATGCTTGCCTATGAGAGCGCATTAGCGTCCTTTTTCCAGGAAAGGAGAATGTTTGCAATGCGGGGCCACTTGCGCTTCTAGCGTGGATCTACATCGTGAGCGGAGCTGTGCGTGGCGGTAGGCGACGAGCGCTTCTCCGCTTCTTCGATCGCGATGATCACCGCGCCGGGTGGCGAGCCGCCGCGAGAACCTACTCGACCGGTTCCCGCGCCAGGGGTACGCTCAAGCATAGGTCAAAAAACCCATGTCCACGATCGCACAACTTTTCCGCCAGCTTACCCACGGGGTCTATGTCGTCGGCGTTGCCCACGGCAGCGAGTGCAATGCCTTCACCGCCGCCTGGGTGATGCAGGCGTCCTTTGATCCGCTCCTGCTCGCCCTTAGTATAAACCCGCGGAACGCATCGTATCCCCTCTTGGTTGTGAGCGGAGCATTCACCGTCAATGTGCTGCGCCGAGACCAGATGACGCTCGTCGCCCATTTCGCTCAGCCACGATGCGAGAATAAACTGGCAGGGTTCGATTGGTCACAAAAACGCACCGGCGCACCGGTCTTGGCGGAATGCCTGGCGTATTTCGAGTGCGTGGTTGCGAGCCGTTGCGCCGCCGGCGACCACGAGCTAGTGCTCGGGCGGGTCGTCGACGGTGGCCTCTTGAAGGTAGGCGCGCCACCCTTAGACTATCGCGACACTGGGGATCTAGACGGTAGCGGTCGTTTGTTCCCGGAAGCCTTCTAATCGGTGCAGCGATTTACCTAGTACGTCGTTTCGACGATACGGTTACGCCAAATCACTGAAGGTGTCATGCTATTGCTAATTCGTCATTCCAGCGCAAGCTGGAATCCAGGCTTTTTACTCTGCTTCTGGATGCCAGCTTTCGCTGGCATGACGGGAACACTATTGTGAACGTTTAACTGAAACGTACTAGTAGCCTGAGGCTACACGCATTGAGCCTGGACCAATTTCATCCGGCCGTTCGCGACTGGTTTCAGGGCCGGTTCCGCGAGCCGACGCCCTGCCAAGGACGCGCTTGGCCCGCAATTCTTGAAAATCACCATACCCTGATCGCGGCCCCGACAGGCTCGGGCAAGACGCTGGCGGCGTTTCTCGCGGCGATCGATGCGCTCGTGCGCAAAGCCGAAAGCGGGCACCTCGGCAATCGGACGGAAATCGTGTATGTGTCGCCGCTGAAAGCGCTCAGCAACGACGTCGAGCGGAATCTTCAAGGCCCGCTGCAAGGGATTCAATCGCTATTGCGCGAGCGTTACGGCGTCGAGGCAAGCATCCGGGCTTTCGTTCGTACGGGCGATACGCCGAGCCGCGACCGGGTTGCGATGCGTAAGCACCCGCCCCACATCCTGGTGACGACCCCGGAGTCGCTTTATATCCTACTCACGAGCGTCGGTGGCCGGGACATGCTGCGCTCCGCTTGCACGGTCATCATCGATGAGATCCACGCCCTGTTTAGTAATAAGCGCGGGGCTCATCTGGCGCTCAGCCTCGCCCGGCTCGACATGCTTGCCGGCACACCATTAACGCGTATCGGCCTGTCCGCGACACAGCGCCCCATCGACGAGGTCGCGCGCTTTCTAGTCGGTTGCGATGCGAGCGCGAATCGCCCATGCGCGATCATCGACATGGGTCATGAGCGGGCGTGGGATCTCGCGATCGAGGTCCCACCGTCACCGCTCAGCGCGGTGATGTCAAACGAGGTCTGGGAGGAAGTCTACGCGCGCCTCGCGGCACTCATCACCGAGCACCGCACGACCTTGGTATTCGTCAACACCCGGCGCATGGCCGAGCGGGCGGCGCGCCATCTGAGCGAACGCCTCGGCACGGACGCGATTACGGCCCATCACGGCAGCATGGCGCGGGAGCAGAGGCTCGACGCGGAGCAACGGCTCAAGGCCGGGGCGCTGCGCGCGCTCGTCGCGACCGCTTCCCTCGAGCTCGGGATCGACGTGGGCGAGGTAGATCTCGTGTGCCAGCTCAGCAGCCCGCGGTCAATCGCGGGGCTCCTCCAGCGCGTCGGACGCTCCGGCCATGCGCTCTCCGCGCTCCCGAAGGGCCGGCTGTTTCCATTGAGCCGCGACGATCTGGTGGAGTGCGCGGCGTTGCTCGAAGCCGTCCGCTGCGGCGATCTCGATCAAGCTAACGTGCCGCCGGGGCCCCTTGATGTCCTCGCGCAGCAGCTCGTGGCCATGGTCGCCAACGAAGACTGGGATGAAGATGAGCTCTATGATCTCGTTGTGCGCACCTACCCCTACCGCGCCCTCGTCCGAACTGAATTCCAGCGGCTTGTCCGCATGCTGTCCGAGGGCTTCACGACGCGCCGGGGCCGGCGCGGCGCCTATCTCCATCGCGACACGGTGCAGCGGCGGTTGCGAGCTAGACGCGGTAGCCGCCTCGTCGCCGTGACTTGCGGGGGAGCTATCCCCGACAACGCCGACTACGAAGTGCGCCAAGAACCGGCGGGAACCTTCGTCGGGACGGTCAACGAGGACTTCGCCATCGAAAGCCTGGCCGGCGATATCTTTCAGCTCGGCAACACCTCGTGGCGGATCCTGCGCGTCGAGGCCGGCATCGTCCGGGTGGAGGATGCCCGGGGCCAGCCGCCCACCATTCCCTTCTGGCTGGGCGAGGCGCCCGGGCGGACCGCCGCCTTATCACAGGCCGTATCCCGCCTGCGCGCCTTGCTCGACGAGATGCTCGGCGAGAGCGGTATCGAGGAGGCCGTCCGTTGGCTGCGGCTGCACCGCGGACTCACGGAGCCCGCGGCCTCGCAGCTCGCTGAATACCTAGCCAGCGCGCGCGCCGCGCTCGGCGTGCTTCCGACCCGGGAGACGCTGGTACTGGAACGCTTCTTCGATGAGTCGGGCGGCATGCAGTTGGTCCTGCACTCCGCGTTCGGATCGCGCCTCAATCGGGCCTTCGGTCTGGCGTTGCGCAAACGCTTCTGCGCCAAGTTCAACTTCGAGCTTCAAGCCGCGGCCACGGAAGACGCCGTGGTGTTGTCGCTCGGCGAGACCCATAGTTTTCCCCTCCCCGACGTTTGGAGCTATCTTAACGCGGCCAGCGTCCGCGAGGTCTTGACCCAGGCATTGCTCGATGCGCCGATGTTCACCCTGCGCTGGCGCTGGAACGCTTCGATCTCGCTCGCCGTCCCGCGCGCCCAGGGCGGACGCAAGGTCCCGCCACGCTTGCATCGCATGCGCGCGGAGGATCTCCTGGCGGTCGTGTTCCCCGATCAAGTGGCCTGTCTTGAGCACCTGGCCGGACGGCGCGAGATCCCGGACCACCCCTTGGTGCGGCAAACGCTGAGCGATTGCCTAACCGACGCCATGGACATCGACGGGCTGGAAGCGCTCTTGAAAACCATCGAAGCCGGCCGGATACGCTTGCTCGCGCGCGATCTCACCGAACCCTCGCCGCTCGCCCAAGAGATCCTCAATGCGCGGCCCTATGCCTTTCTCGATGACGCGCCCTTGGAGGAACGGCGCACTCAAGCCATCCTCAGCCGCCGCTGGCTGGATATCGAGTCTGCCGAGCGCCTTGGGCGCTTGGATCCCGGCGCCATCGAACGGGTATGCGCCGAGGCCTGGCCCGATGCATCGACGGCCGACGAGTTGCACGAGGCGCTGACCTTGGCGGGATTTTTCACCGAGTCCGAGAGCCGCCGTGGCGCCACTGGCGAGGCGGTGAACGCGGGAGGCTGGGGAGGGTTGCTGGAACAACTCAAGTTAGAAAAACGCGCAACGGTTTTATGTGTCGGGGAATGGCGGGCATGGGTCACTGTTGAGCGCTTACCCGAGCTCTTGGCGTGCCATCCCGGCGCCGCCATCACTCCGATTCTGCAGGTACCGGCGGAGTATGCGTCGAAGGCTTGGACCGTGGAGGAGGCCTTGGCGGAATTGCTGCGCAGTCGGCTCGAAGTTCTCGGACCCACGACACCGGCTGCGCTTGCCTTCGAGTTTGAGCTTGTGGAGCCATCCCTACGGACCGCGCTACTGACCCTCGAATCCCAGGGCTACGTCTTGCGCGGCGACTTCACCGGGCAGGATCGCGAGGAATGGTGCGAACGGCGTTTGCTCGCGCGTATTCACCGCTATACCGTACAGCGGCTTCGCCAAGAGATCGAACCTGTCGCGGCGGCGGATTTCTTGCGTTTTCTGTTCCGCTGGCAGCATGTGGATCTCGCGACGCGCTTGAGCGGCGAGCCTGCCCTCCCGGCCGTATTGGAACGGCTCGAGGGCTTCGAGGCAGCCGCGGCGAGCTGGGAAGAAGAGCTCCTCCCCGCACGTCTGCGCGATTACGATCCCGCATGGATCGATCGCCTGTGCTTGTCGGGACGCATGGCTTGGCGCCGGCGAGCAGCCGCACCGCCCGCCGGGAACGCCGCGGGGCCACTACGTTCCACGCCGATCACGTTTTTGGCTCGCCAACGCGAATGGCCGGCGGAGATAGCCGACTCCGGCAGCATCGAGCTGAGCCCGCACGCGGGGGCGGTTGCCGAGTCGTTACGCCGGCAGGGAGCCTTATTCACCGAGGATTTGATCGCGGAGCTCGGTTACCTGAAGACCCAGGTGGAACAGGCACTCGCCGAGCTGGTTGTGAAGGGGATCGTGAGCTGCGATAGCTTCGCCGGCTTGCGTTTGTTGCTCGCCCCCGCCAGCGGCCGCCAGCGGCGATCACGACGGCGGGGGCGGGTGCGTGACCAGGCCGCCGGACGCTGGGTCTTGGTGCGGAAGCGTTTGCCGACAGCGCCTGCGCCGGATCCCCTGCTAACTCAGGATCCTACGGGCGCTTTGGAGGCATGCGCCTGGATTTTGCTCCGCCGCTATGGGGTCGTCTTCCGGCGCCTGACCCTGCGCGAGCCGAGCTTACCTCCGTGGCGCGATCTGGTTCGGGTGTATCGGCGCTTGGAAGCAAGGGGCGAGATCCGCGGGGGGCGGTTCGTGGCAGCGATGAGCGGCGAGCAGTACGCCCTCCCAGAAGCCGTGGGGCTGCTCCGCGAGACGCGGCGCGAGGAAAAGACGGGTAGCTTAGTCGCCGTGAGCGGCGCGGACCCCTTGAACCTCGCCGGAATCATCACACCCGGCGAGCGCGTGCCTGCGTTGACCTCTTATCGGATCCTATTTCTCGACGGAGAGCCGATCGCGACACTGCAAGGAAAAGCAGTCCAGTTCGCCGCCGCTCCCGATCCCGCGAATGCTTGGGAGTTACGCAAAGCCCTGATTCGGCGACCAACCGCCGCGCAGCTTGAGTGAGAAGCACGGCAAATTGCACCCTGTTAACTCGTGGCCATATGGAGCCACTCGATTCTTGCCGTAATGGCGGCAGTTAGCGTGTGGTTTTTCGGGTCTCGGAATTTCTGATGCGCTAGCCTTCGAACTTTTTGTCCGGAGGCAGCGCGATGGATCCACCCTCCTCAAACGCCAAGGCTATGCGCTCATCGCGATCTACTAGCAGCGCGTAGCTACTGAAGGGTTTCGCGCTCGCTGGTACTGATCGCCCATCAAGCAATACGCCCACGCTCGCGCGTCAAAACGCTTTAGCGCCTGCGCTAGCACCTCGATAAACGCCGACCGATCAACATCGTCCAAGGCCATCGGGTCTCGCCTGTCGCCACGCGAGGTGATGTGGTACACCGCCCCTTCGCATTCGATTCTTAAGGGCCTCGCCATGGGGCGAGAATAGATTATAGGGCCATCTATGCAAGATGGGAGACTTGACCCCAGATGTGCCCCTGATATCGCCCAGCGCGCCACCCCCCGGTTCCATGGATCCCGTGTTGCTCATGTGTTCGAGCATTGATGAGCACCTTACGCCGTACAGTAATTTATCCGGGCGGTGTCTCACTTACATTGGCACAGAGGGTTTTGAGGCCTACGTCACAAAACGGGTTCCTGGGTATTGTGAATCTATCCGACCGTCGTAGCATTTTCGGGCAAGAACAACTAAAGCGCACTGCGCTAATAATAGCAGACGGCCCAGCATGAACTATAAGCGTTCTGGATTGACCCGAAGCGTTCCGGAAACTCCCGTCGATACTTGAGGGCCTTTAACGGCCTTTCCGAGAAGGCGTTGTCATCGGAGACGTGTGGCCGGTTGGGAAGACCGAGGTCAGAGACCAGGCAGGCTACGCGCTTTGAGGTCACTGTGAATATAACAACCAATCGGAGGAACGTCAGATGCCAAGAAAACTCACGATGCTTCTCACCACCACAGCGCTTGTTGCGGCAACGACATCTGCGAACGCTCACCAAGCCGTGGACAAACGCCTACTCCAGATGATCAAGGACGTCCCTTCCACGGAGATACCGGACAAGCCGGGCCGCATCGCGAAAGGCAGAAAGCTCTTCCTTGAAGAAAAGTTCGGCGGTAACGGCCGAACCTGCGGTACCTGCCACGAACCGGCCAACAACTTCACCATCGATCCGAAGTTTATCGCGACCTTGCCGAATTCCAGCCCTTTGTTCGTAGCTGAGAGGAATCGGGACCTGCGCGGACTCGAAAACCCTGAGCTAATGCGTAAGTTCGGTCTAATCCTAGAAAACCTCGACGGGTTTGAGAACCCCGGCGTAATGCGCGGCGTACCGCACACGCTAGGGCTGCCGACATCCATTCAGGTCGATTCAACTCGCCCGCCGTCCCCTTTGATAAACGCCACCGGGTGGTCCGGTGACGGGGCGCCCGGCAAGGGCTCGCTACGCGAGTTCGCCGTTGGCGCCGTGGTACAACACTTCACCAAGACACTCCTGCGCAGAGAAAACGTCGATTTCCGCCTCCCAACCGAGCAAGAACTCGACGCCCTACTGGACTTTCAGCTATCGCTAGGCCGAAGAAAAGACATCAGTCTTGTTGGGGTCGTCTTCAGGGATCAGAACGTGGAAATCGGTAGGCAGCTTTTCCTGAATGCGCCATCGCGAAACGGCGCCGGCCGTAACTGCAACTTCTGCCACGCGAACGGCGGCGCAAACGATACGAACGGCAATAATCGCCAATTCAATACGGGAGCCGCCCGCGCTCCGACCGCCCCCGTCTGTCGCGGCCGAGCGCCCGGTGACGGAGGCTTCGGCTCAACACCGATCAACACCGTGGCGGTGGAGTCAATCTGCGCCGATCCGTTAACAACAGCATCAGTCACCTATCGTGGTGACGGATCATTCAACACGCCGCCGCTGGTCGAGGCCGCAGATACTGGGCCATTTTTCCATAACAACTCGGTCAATACGATCGAAGAGGCGGTGGACTTCTACACATCGGACACTTTTGACAATTCGCCCTCGGGCGCTGGCAACGCCTTCGTACTAGAAGACATTGAGGTATTTGAAATAGCCGCGATGCTTCGAACGATCAATGCTCAGGACAATATCAGAAACAGCAATGCGCTCGACATACGCGCAATGACGGAAGAAAATGCGAAGGCCAGAGAGACCATCAGGGAAGCACTTGCCGACACCAACGACGCTATCAAGGTTTTAAAAGGAGCAAAGATACCAATTTACCCGAACACGACAATTGTTTCGCTGTTACAGCAAGCCGCAGCAGCAGAGCAGCTGGCACTCATCAATCCGTCACGGCGTAAAGCATTCCTTGCGCTCGCCATAGCCCGTAAGAATCAAGCACAACCTCAATTCACACAATAAATACAAAGGCAAGGGCGGCCCGGCTACTACTATGATCCGTGGGCCGCATTGGCAAACTCGCAGCGCGCGAGCGCGCGTAGCTCGGCCAGCGCGACGGTCACCATGGCAAGATCACACCTCTCTGCGTTTCCGATCTCGCCGAGGAGGTGATGGTAGTGCTTGAGCGCATCGCGAAACAGACCCGAGCGGCGATCCACGAGGTCCTCAGCCGGTCCTGTCGCAGCCTTAAGCACCAGCACCGTTAATTCCGAGTGCAGCGCGGCCAGCTCATCGCCCGCGTCAATGCGCGCCCGCTCTTGCCAGCTCCCTTGTAACGGCAAGTTCTCAATTTGATTGCGCAGCCAGTCTATTTTGAGCCGCTCACCGAGATCACAGTACACGGTGCCCACGGCACCTAGCTCGAGTCCCGCTTGCATGCGGATCTCGCTGATGTCGAGGACATGAACCAAAGAGCGAAGCCGCGCGGATTTTACCGCCAGCTCCTGCGGAACCCCCTGGCGTGTCCAGGTCTCGATCGAACCGGCCACGTCCTGACCCTCAGTGCCGATGACAGGCTGGTCGAGCTGCTGGCTAAACCATTGCACCGCGGGACCGAACTGTTTCACCGCAGCAGTGATATCGAGGGGTCGCCGCGAGCGCCGTAAAAACCAGCGCGTGGCCCGTTCGACGAGCCTCTGTGTCTCTGAAATAAGCTCGATCTGGACCGCGCGCGCTGCCCGATTTTCGCTCCGGTCTATTTCGTCCCAAAGCGCTCGAACCTCGAAAACATCGCGCGCCGCCAGGTAGGCCCGGCCGATGGCGGGAACATCGCGCCCGGTAAGCTCACGCATGCGCAGCGCAAACGTGATCCCGGCTCGGTTCACCATGCTGTTAGTGACGATGGTCGCGATGATCTCGCGGCGCAGGCGGTGATCAAGCAACTCCTGGGGAAAGCGTTGTCGCAGCGGCGCGGGAAAATAACGCTCGAGCACGCTCGCGAGATAAGGCTCGTCGGGCAGGTCGGAGGCGAGGATCTCAGGATAGAGGTCCATCTTTGCATAGGCCAAGAGCACCGCGATTTCCGGCCGCGTGAGGCCCAGGCCCGCCGCCTTGCGCTCGGCGAACGTCTCCTCCCCCGGCAGGGCCTCCAGCGTCCGATCGAGCAATCCGTCGCGTTCGAGTGCAGCCATGAGCCGCTGGTACCCCTCAAGCTGAGATCTCGCGTCGGCCTCCGCGATGCTGATCGCGCGCACTTGGCGATAGCAATCGTGGAGCACATGTCCGACCACTTCCTCGCTCATCTCTGCCAAGAGTTGGTTACGCATCTGCTCGCTGAGATCGCCGCGCGCGGCGGCTAGGTTGAGTGGGATCTTGAGGTTGACCTCCCGGTCCGAGCAATCGACCCCGCCGCAGTTGTCGATGGCGTCGGTATTAAGGCGCCCGCCCCCGAGCGCATACTCGATGCGCCCCCGTTGGGTCAGGCCGAGGTTACCACCCTCGGCGATCACCCGGCAGCGCAGCTCGTGGGCATCCACGCGGACGCCATCGTTACTCCGGTCCCCGATCTCCGCGTGACTCTCCGCTTGGGCCTTGACGAAGGTTCCGATCCCGCCGTTCCAAAGGAGGTCCACGGGCGCCTTGAGCAAGGCGCGGATGATCTCGGCGGGAGTCAGACGCTCCGCTTGCAGGGCGAGGGCTTCCTTGACCTCCGCCGAGAGCCCGACGGCCTTGGCCGCGCGCGGATACACGCCGCCGCCGCGCGAGATGAGCGCTGGGTCATAGTCCGCCCAGGTCGCGCCCGCCTGTGCATACAAACGTCGGCGTTCCTCGTAGCTTGATTCCGGATCCGGATTGGGATCGAGAAAAATATGCTGGTGATTGAAGGCGCCGATGAGCTTGATATGCCGGGATTGAAGCATGCCGTTGCCGAAAACATCGCCCGCCATGTCGCCGATGCCGACCACGGTAAAGTCTTGTGATGCGACGTCCAGCCCGAGGTCCCGGAAATGATGTTTGACTGCCTCCCACGCCCCGCGCGCTGTGATCCCCATGCGCTTATGGTCATAGCCTGCGGAACCGCCCGAGGCGAAGGCGTCACCGAGCCAAAACCCGTACTCGCGCGCGATGGCGTTGGCGAGATCCGAAAACGCCGCCGTTCCCTTGTCCGCCGCGACCACCAGGTAGGGATCGTCCTCGTCGTAACGCACCACATCCCGCGGCGCCACGACGCGCTCCCCGGCGCGGTTATCGGTGATGTCAAGCAAGCCGCGGATAAAGATCTCATAACACGCGGCGCCCTCTCGGCGCGATGCCTCCGGCCCATCGGTCGGCGGCGGGTGCTTGACGACAAACCCGCCTTTGGCCCCCACGGGCACGATGAGCGCGTTTTTAACGCGCTGCGCTTTCATGAGGCCCAGCACTTCGGTGCGAAAGTCTTCCCGCCGATCGGACCAGCGGACCCCGCCTCTCGCCACCTTGCCGCTACGCAAGTGCACGCCTTCCGTGCGCGCTGAATAGATAAACACTTCGAACATCGGCCTGGGCTTCGGCAACCGCAGGATCAAGGCGGGATTGAGCTTGACTGACAGGTAGGGTTTATAGCGCCCGGCCGCATCGCGCTGGAAATAATTGGTCCGCGTCGTAGCTTGGATGAGTGTAAACGCCGCTCGCAAGATCCGGTCTTCGTCGAGACTCGGCACGTTGTCCAGGGCGCCCTCCACGTATGCCGCGAGGGTCGAAATCGCGCCCGCCCGGCGTTTGCGTTGCGGATCGAAGCGCGCCTGGAACAGATCTACCAGCATGCGCGCGATGCCAGGGTTGTGCGCCATGCAATCTTCCATATAGGACCGGCTGAAGGCTAAGCCGAGATGGCGGAGATAGCGGCAATAAGCGCGCAGCACGAGGATTTCGCGCGCCTCCAGCCGAGCGCGCAACACCAAGCGGTTAAAGCCGTCGTTCTCAACCACGCCCGACCAGACTTGCGCGAAGGCGTCCTGAAACTTGGCGCGCACGGCATCGACGTCAAAAGCCTCGCCTTCGTCATGCTTGAGCTGATACTCGTGGATCCACACCGCCGCCGCCGGTGCTTTGATCTCGTAAGAACGATCGGCGGCCACCGTGACACCCATGTTCTCGAGCATCGGCAAGACACCCGAGAGCGGAATGGAGGCGCGCGGGTGATAAAGCTTGAACGACAGCTCAGCAGCGCTAACCTCCGGAGCACCGAAGAGATGCATCTCCAAGCGGCCGCTGGCGAGAGCCGACTCGATCTTGCCAATGTCATAGACTGTGCTTCTGGCGCTGAAGTCCTCCCGATACGCGACCGGAAGGGCATCGCGATAGCGGCCGAACAAATCATTGCCGGTCTCCTCCCCGTGCGCCTCCAAGAGCGCTTCGTGCAATCGGTCCTGCCAGGAACGTGTGGCCTCCGCGAGACGCGCCTCGATTTCTTGTACATCGTAATCCGCGCGGCCGCCGGACTTGGTGTGGACAATGAAATGGATGCGCGCCAAGGGCGATTCGGAGAGCGCCACCGTGAATTCCACCTCGGATGCGTCGAACGCGATGCGCAAGATCGCCTGCATGCGCTGCCGCAGCTCGGTGTGGAAGCGATCGCGCGGGGTGAACACCAGGCAAGAAAAGAAGCGGCCGTACGGATCCTCGCGCACGAACAGGCGCACCCGCTGGCGTTCCTGAAGATGCATGATCTCCATCGCGAATTGCAGCAACTCATCCTCGCCGATCTGGAACAATTCATCGCGCGGATAGGAGTCGAGGACAAACAGGAGCGCGCGCCGCGAGTAGCTTCCCGGGAGTAACCCGGAGCGCGCGATCACCCGATCGATCTTATGACGCAGCAACGGGATCACCTTGGGATCGCTCTGGTAGGCGCTCGAGGTATACAATCCCAAGAACCGGTGCTCACCGATCACCTCACCCTTGTCGGCGAAGCGTTTCACGCCGATGTAATCGAGATAGCCGGGACGGTGTACGGTCGAGCGCGAGCTCGACTTGGTGACGATGAGGGGATAGGGATCGAGCGCCAGGCGCTTGACCTCGGCGGGGAGCTCCGCGAAGCTGCGCGAGATTGCGGGCGCCATGCGCTCGCGTAATAGACCGAGACCGGATCCCGCAACAATCGCCAACTCTTCCGCCCCGTTGCTCCGGATAAGCCGATGGTCGCGGTAACCGAGCAGGACGAAGTTGTCCTGGGCTACCCATTCGAGAAAGGCAAGAGATTCGGGCACCGCCGGGTGCAGCGGCGGGTGCGCGGATAGCTCGTGCGAGGCTCGTGACAGCGCCGCGCGCATCTGCGGCCAATCCTCGACCGCCATGCGCACATCATCGAGCGCCCGAGGGAGGTCCTCTTTTAGCCGCTCCAGAGCCTGCGCGTCGGACTCGCGATTGACCTCGGCATGGATAATCGACTCGAGGGCGCCCGCGTTCGCGTCCGGATCATGAACCGCCAGCAGATCCCCTTCGAGGTCGCGCTCCAAGCGCATGATCGGGTGCACGATGAGGTGTACCGTAAACCCATGGCGATTGAGCACCATGCTCACCGAATCCACCAAGAACGGCATGTCGTCGGTAACGATTTCTATGATCGTGTGGGTGGATTGCCAGCCATGCTTCTCGAAGCTCGGGTTGTACACACACAGCTTGCGATGGCCGGGCGCCCGGCGCCGCGCAAGCGTCCAGTGGGCGACGGCGGCGCCGAATAGGTCTAAGGGCTGCCTTTCCGCGAGGTCATCGGCCGCGACCCCAAGATAATACTGGCGCACGAAGCGCACGACCGGCTCGCCATGTTCGGGGGCGAAGCGTTCGCGCGCGAGCGCGGCGAGATCGTCGATGAGCCCGGTTTTCCACTGTTCCGTACGCGCCGAAATCATAAGCGAAAAGAGGCTACCGTTCCCGAAGTGTTGCGAGACCGGAGCTAGGGCAGCTCTGCAAAAGTGTCGCGAGCAAGCTCAAATGCGCGAAGCCGCGGAGCGAGTCACGAGACATATCAGGCAGATAGGCGAGTGACGAGCGAGTACGCGAAGACGCGGGGAGCGGCCCAGGGACGGCCGCGCTTTGAGGAGCGAGGAAAGCAGATGGGCGGCGCAGTAACTTTTGCAAAGCTTCCCTAGGCAACGCTCTTGATGAAAACCTTTGAATTGCGTTGATAGTTATACAGACCCTGCCGCGCGACGGGCAGGTCCTCGATACGCGCTTCCGTAAAGCCGCGCTCGATAAACCAATGCGCGGTGTGCGTGGTCAGTACGAACAAGGTCGTGAGACCTAGGGTTCGGGCGTTGACTTCTAAATCGAGAAACAACTCGCTGCCGCGTCCCGCATCTTGGTAACTCGGGTGCACCGCAAGGCACGCAAGCTCGGCCACGCCTTCACGGGGATAAGGATACAGGGCTGCGCATCCGATGATGGCCCCATCCCGCACCAGTACGGTGAAATGATCCATTTCCATCTCAAGCTTCTCTCTTGAACGCCGCACCAGCACCCCCTGAGCTTCGAGCGGCGCGATAAGCTCCAAGACGCCGCCGACATCGTCGATGGTCGCCGGGCGCAGGTCATCGAAACGAGCCGCGCTTACCAGGGTCCCGATCCCGTCACGCTGGAACAACTCCAGCAGCAGCGCCCCATCGGTGGTTTGGTCAATCAAATGCGTCCGGCCGACGCCGTTGCGCGAGGCGTGCACGGCGCATTCGAGCTCCGAGAGATCGCCGCCCGCGCTTCTGCGCTCGATGAGAAACTGCTGTGCCTCATGGTCCGTGAGCTGACGGACCAACGTGCCCGATCCGTCCAGCACTCCGGGGGCGGCGAGCATGAAGATCAACTTGCTCGCACGCAGGCTGATCGCGACCGCCGTCGCGACCTCATCCGCATCAAGGTTAAACACCTCGCCGGTCGGGGAATAACCCACGGGCGGGATCACGACGATATCTCCCTGATTCAATTGGGCATGGATGGCTTTCGCGTCGACTCGCCGCACCTCCCCGGTATAGCGCAAATCAGTTCCGTCGTGCACACCCGAGGGCTTGGCCGTGATGAAGTTTCCCGAGGCGACGCGGATGCTGGCGTTGGCCATGGGGGAATTGGGCAGCCCCAGCGACAAGAGGGCTTCGATCTCGATGCGCACCGTGCCGGCGGCTTCTTTGACATAGGCGAGCGCTTGCTCATCGGTCACCCGCAGACCATTGACATAATGAATATCCGCGCCCGCGCTTTTTAGACGCGCCTCGATCTGAGGCCGCGTGCCATACACCAAGACTTGCCGGATCCCCAGGCTATTGAGCAAGGCGATGTCATGAATCAGGCTCGGAAACCCCCGATCCAGCACCATCTCTCCGCCGAAACAGATGACGAAGGTGCGGCCCCGGTGATTATGGATATACGGCGATACGGCGCGAAACCAATCGACGAAATCTTGCGGGCCTGCCGGCATTGCTTTCAACCTCCGAGGCAATACTCGGTGATCAGCGCTTTTATAATCGACTGCATCGGCAGCAAGCGCGCGCCGTCCACATACTCGTCGGGCTGATGCGCCTGTGCGATGTCCCCCGGCCCGCAGATGGCGGTCTCTATGCCGAGCGCGTTCAGGAACGGCCCCTCGGTCGCGAAGCTGACCGTACCGGCGGAGAGGCCGGTGAGCCGTTCGAGCGATTGCACGATCGCCGAATCGCGATCGGTCTTCAAGGCGTCGATCCCCGCCACCAACGGCCGCACCTCGAAGAAGAGGCCGCTCCCCGCGACGGCCCGCTCGACACGCTCTACGAGCGCCTGGTGCACCGAGTCGAACGGCATGCCCGGCAAGGTGCGGATATCGATCTGGATCTCGCATTCGGCGCAGATCCGATTGGGGCTGTCGCCGCCGTGGATATTACCGAGATTAAGCGTCGGCCCCGGGACCTCGAAATCATGATCCGCATAGGCCGCTTGCAGCTCGCCTCGCCATTCCATCAGGGCGCCCAGGACCCGGTGCATGCCGTCGATCGCGTTGTTCCCGAGCCTCGGGTTGCTCGCATGCCCGGAACGCCCGCGGAGCCGAATGGATTCCAGCGTTACGCCTTTGTGCATATATACAGGCTTAAGGGCCGTCGGCTCGCCGATGAGCGCGTAACGCCCAAGCCTCTCGCCTGCCGCTGCAAGGGCACGGATCCCGGCCATCGAGCTCTCCTCATCGGCGGTCGCGAGGATCACGAGCGGGCGGGTCAAGGCACGGAGATCCATGGTGCCGACCGCGGCGAGGATCAAGGGGAAAAAATTCTTCATGTCCGCCGCGCCGAGACCATAAAGCCTTCCGTCCCGCTCGGTGAGCGTAAAGGGATCGGTCGACCAGGCGCCCTCATCATAGGGCACGGTATCGGCGTGCCCGGAAAGGACCAAGCCCCCTTCTCCCGGCCCGCTACGGGCGATCAGATTAAGCTTGTCGGGATGATGCCGAAGCGGCATCAGCTCGGCTTGAAACCCCAGATCCGAAAACCAATTCGCCAGGCATTCGACCACGGCGCGGTTGCCGCAGTCGAAACGCGGATCGACGCTGCTCATCGAGGGGATCGCGATGAGCCGCGATAGCATTTGCACCAACGTAGGCGGTTGCACCGCTATGGAACGCCGCTCAAAGTCATTGAAAGCAAGATTGTACACGCGCCTGGGGCTCAAGGCATCGCACCGTTGTGATGACGACGGCGCTGCGTGTACGATCCCGTGGGAACGCCAATGGAAGCACACCCCACGCCTCTTGAGCAACTCAAGCGCGCGCCGCAAGGCAGGGCGACACCCCGGGGCATCGCCGGCGCCGGGCGCGTACACAAGCCAGGGCACGGCCTGGCCAAGACCCGCCGTGCCCGCCCCGTTCTCCTCCCCGGCCCTACCCCTGCCTCCTCCCGGCGGCAGTGGTCGATTTCGTCTGCCGAATCCAACCGCCCAGCAGCTTACCCACACCGGCGACCATGCGGCTGACATGCTCGTATTGGCTGCTGCTAAGCCAGCGCCACTGGTGGGCCAGCCGCAAATACAATCGCAGCTTGTTGAGGTGAGCATCTGCGGCCTCGAGATGCGCCAGCCGGCGAGCGCCGTCGCGCGCATTGGCCTCGAAGAGCGCTTCCTGGAAGTCCAACGCAGCGCCCTGGAGGCGTTGTGTGATGACGAAGCGCTGTGCCTTCGGGAAGCGATCGCACTGCGGGAGGAGCCAGGTGAGCAAGTCGTAGGTCTGGGAGAGAATCACCAGCTCTTTGGCATCCGACATGACGATGAGGGGTCTGCTAGCATCGAGTCCCGCTAGAAACTGCATTACCCCTTCTCCCTCCGGGAGAAGGATGGGATGGGTACAAACCGATATGATCCTTTACAAAACAAACCGGGCACATGGTTTACATCCGTTATGGTATTGGCGAGGAGGAAACGCCAATGCCGTGGAAAGAGACCTGTGCTATGGATCAACG